>Ga0207689_10001210_pt1 | contig 24834 bp, 24 predicted proteins | sample KBSMisM52_FD_184312 | JGI IMG/M metagenome (GOLD analysis project Ga0207689, IMG submission 184312) | Miscanthus rhizosphere microbial communities from Kellogg Biological Station, Michigan, USA - KBS Miscanthus M5-2 (SPAdes) (version 2) | ecosystem: Host-associated > Plants > Roots >... | reverse complement strand
GAAGTCCAACCGCAAGCTCGCTCAATTATGCCGGGAACACTTTCTGTCCTTCGTGCGATTGCGCGAGTGGCGAGATCTGCACGGACAGTTGCATGCGCAGATTGCTGAGGCCGGCTGGCGCCTGAACGAGACTGCCGGCACCTATGAGCAGCTGCATCGGGCGCTGCTGGCGGGACTGCTGGGCAACATCGGCTCCAAATCCGAAGACCCTGGCCTGTACCTCGGGGCGAGAGGGATCAAATTTTCCATTTTCCCCGGATCACCTCTGAAGAAGAAGGGTCCGCCGTGGTTGATGGCGGCGGAACTCACTGAGACTACGCGCCTATATGCACGCAAGGTCGCGATGATCGATCCGAGTTGGCTCGAGCGCGTCGGTGCCCACCTGATTCAGAAGACCTGGCATGACCCACACTGGGAGAAGGCTGGCGCGCAGGCGTACGCCTTTGAGCGGGTCACTCTCTATGGCTTGGTGGTGGTGTCGCGCCGTCGCGTTGCTTACGGCCCCATCGATCCACAGGCCGCGCGCGAGATCTTTATTCGAGAAGGCCTTGTGCACACTCAGCTCAGTACGTCGGGTGCATTCCTGCGCCATAACCGGGAACTCAGGGCAGAGGTCGAGGACCTGGAACACAAATCCCGGCGCCACGACGTTCTGGTGGACGACGACGCCATCTTCGCCTTCTACGATGCGTTGGTGCCCAGGGATCTTTGGAGTGGTCAGCAATTCGAGCGCTGGCGGCGCGCGGCAGAGCAGAGCAATCCCAGGCTGCTGTTCCTCGCCCGCACGCAACTCATGCGTCATGGCGCCGAAGAGGTCACCGAACAACGCTTCCCGGAGACGCTGGAAGTCGGTGGTGTCGCCTACGCGTTGAGTTACAAATTCGAGCCGGGGCATCCGCTGGATGGCGTGACCATCGCAGTGCCGCTGCACCTGCTCAATCAGCTCGACGAACACCGCTGCGACTGGCTGGTCCCGGGGCTGTTGCGCGACAAGATCAGCCATCTGCTACGTGGGCTGCCCAAGAATCTCCGCAAGTCGTTCATCCCGGTGCCACAGCATGTGACGGCTGTAATGGAGGTTCTCGATGCCCCCGACCGGCCCCTGCTGCCGGCCCTCTCCGATGCAATCCTGCGCACGACCGGCGTCGAGGTCCCTGTGGATGCATGGGACGTAGAGGATCTGCCCGCACATTTGCGTATGAATTTTCGCGTCTTGGATGACGCAGGCAAAGAACTGGCGATGGGTCGCGATCTGCCGGCGTTGCGCGCGCAACTGGGTGTCAAAGCGCGACGCCAATTCAGCGAGAGCGCGCGACAGAAGCTGGAGCGCAAACGCATCACTGCATGGGACTTCGGTGAGCTTCCCGAGCAGGTCGAGTTTGTCCGCAACGGTCAGACGCTGATCGGCCATCCTGCCTTGGTCGATGAGGGCGACTCCGTTGCGCTCGTCGTGTTGGATACCGAGCACGACGCAGAGGTCGCCACTCGCAAGGGCCTGCGCCGACTGTTCCAGCTCGCCGCGCCTGAGCAAGTCAAACACATGGCTCGCAGCCTGCCGAACTTTCAGGACATGGCGTTACGCTACTCTCTGCTCCTCGAGCTCGAAGGCGGCAGGCAGGAAAAGGGTGCCATATCGGATCGTCTACGACTGGAACTCACGGAGGCGATTTGCGATCGAGCTTTCTTCGTCGAAGATGTCGCGATCCGAGATGCATCGGCTTTTCAAGAGCGGGTTGGCAAGGCCAAGACCCGGCTTATCGATGTTGCTAATGAGGTATGCCGCGTGATGGGCGACATCCTCGCCGAGTACCAGGCGCTGCGCTCACGCATCAACCAGCAGGGTGTGCCTATTTGGCAGCGGGCGATGACGGACATCCGCAATCAGCTGAAGGAGCTGCTCCCGCCGGGGTTTCTGCTGTCGACACCATTCCCGCGGCTCAAACATTTCCCGCGCTACCTAAAAGCCATTCAGGTTCGTCTGGACAAGTTCGGCATCAACCCGGTCAAAGACGCCCAATGGCAGCAGCAGATCGCTGCTTGGTGGCAGGCCTATCAGGGGCGCTTGGCTGCGACCCGCGGCCGCGGCGTGCATGAGCCCGGTCTCGACGAATTCCGTTGGATGCTGGAGGAACTGCGCGTCTCGCTCTGGGCACAACAGCTCAAGACCCCTACGCCGATTTCCTTCAAGCGGGTGGAGCGATTCTGGTCCGAGCTGCGTTGACGTTTTTCCAGTTCGCCCTACGCGATCACCGTCGCGTTGCGAAGAACTCATTCAGCACCTCGAACGCCTTGCCGAAAGTGCCGTTGCCGACTGCTTCGACCACATCGGCTTCCTTGCCGTTGGTGACGCGAAATTCGGCCGTCCAGACCCCTAGCGTCTTGTTGCCCACTGTGACCGGGTACAGTGTCAGCGCGGCTACATAGCCCTCCACGGGAAGTGGAGAGGTCAGAATGCAGTAGGCGAAGGTGTGGTCGAGGTCCGACAGAGTCAGCAGTCGTTCACGGATGGTTCCACCACCGCCGGCGATGTCGAAGTTGCGAACACAGCCGATGCGATCGCTTGGCAAGCCATCTTCGATGTGGCTGCGCGAGAAGCGCGGATGCCACTGCGGCAGACCGTTGAAATCGCGCACCTTGCCCCAAACCTGTTCGATCGGTGCATCGACCACGGCGCTCACGAATACCTTCGTCATGTGAAATCCCCCTGGTCAGTGCTTGGCGAGTTTGCTGCCGATGCTGGCGAAGCCCGCGACGAACACGTTATCGCCGATATCCGTCACTGTCACTTGCTCTGGTCCCGACGTCACGTCGAACTCGGCCCACCATTCCGCGAAGGTCTTATTGCCTGCCGTGATCGGTGTGAAACGCATCGTCGCCACGTAGTTCGCGACCGGCATGGGTGAAATAAGGATGTTGTAGGTGAAAGTTCGATCTACGTCCGACAGCGCCAGCAATTGCTCTCGAAGCAAACCGCCATCGCTGCGTCGCGTGAATCTGCGCACGCATCCCACTCGATCGCTTGACAGGCCTCCTTCGATCTCGCTGGTGGCGATCGCCGGATGCCATTTGGGCAGTGCGTTGAAATCCCGCACGTAGGCCCATACCACTTCGGCAGGTGCGTCGATCACGGCACTTCTGTACACCTTTGCCATGGCTATCTCCTCAGAAGGCAATTCGCTTGAAGCGACGGGTCTGATCGGTGAGCGCGATTTCCGTCGGCAAGCGCTCCATGCTGCTCGCGCCATAAAACCCGTGGCAGATGCGCGCATGCTTCAGTACGTATTCGGCATCCTCAGGCATAGCAATTGGGCCGCCATGACACAGGACGATCACATCCTTGCGAATCTTCACCGCGGCGCCAGCAATCTCGTCGATGAGCTGAACGCAGGTGTCCAGGCTTTTTGCGCTGGACGCTCCGATGCTGCCCCCGACCGTCACACCCATATGCGCGACGATGATGTCCGCTCCGGCATTGGTCATCGCTGTAGCCTCCTCCGGATTGAATACATATGGAGTGGTCAGGAGATCTAACGTATGCGCTTGCGCGATCATGTCTACCTCGAGACCGTAGCCCATGCCCGTCTCCTCGAAGCTCGCACGCATGATTCCGTCGAACAGCCCGATGGTCGGGAAATTCTGCACACCCGAGAACCCCATGCCTTTGAGTTCAGCCAGGAATTGAGGCATCAGCACGAAGGGGTCGGTTCCATTCACGCCCGCGAGAACCGGCGTTGTCCTGACTACCGGCAGCACCTCGCGCGCCATCTCCTTCACGATCTCATTGGCGTTGCCGTAGGCGAGCAACCCGGCGGCCGAGCCGCGACCCGCCATGCGATACCGCCCCGAGTTATAGATGATGATCAGATCGATGCCGCCTGCTTCCTCGCATTTGGCCGACAAGCCGGTGCCGGCACCTCCTCCCACGATAGGCACGCGACCAGCTATCATGTCGCGAAACCGTTGAAGTATTTCTTTTCTTTCCAATCGTGGCATCCGTGAGATCCTTCGGAATTAGGCTGCGATGTCGAGGAAATTCTGTACCAGGGCGTTGGAGAATGCGGCATCGTTGATATGCAGCGGCAGGCGGATCAAACGGCGATCTTGGGTCTGCCTTAGGTTATCCGACAACGCATCGAACAAGGCCTTATCCGCTTCCGGATCGTGAAATGATTGACCGGGCGCATCGATCGCTGACACTCCGCCCTCAGGGATGAGAAACCGAACCGGACCGTCGCACGCGTTGAGTTTTCCGGCAATCCATTCGCCGATCTGGCCACACTCGTGGGGGCTGGTGCGCATCAGCGTGACCTGTGGATTGTGCCGATAGAGGTTGCGATGACGGAATTGTGCTGGCACCGTGTCGGCCGCCCAGAAATTCACCATGTCCAACGCGCCGCATGAGCCAACGTAAGGTATACGGGTGCGAGCGATTGCGCCCAGACGGTCTGGACCTGCCGAGAGCACACCGCCGACGAGGTGGTCGCATACCTCCGTGGTGGTGACGTCGATCACCCCGACCAACATACCGCTGTCGATAAGTTTTTCCATCGACTGACCGCCTGTACCTGTGGCGTGAAACACCAGGCAGTCATAGTGCTCCTGCAGCCTAGCCGTGACCTGCGTGACGCATGCGGTAGTGACGCCGAACATGGTTAGACCGATCGCAGGTTTGGCCGCAACCTGCGGGATGACTCCACGTGCCATGCCTGCAATGGCATGTGCCGCATTGCCGAGTACCACGCGGCTGATCCGATTGAGCCCCGATACGTCGGTGACCGAATACATCATGGCGATGTCGCTTGCACCGACGAACTGCTTGACGTCACTGGCGGCGAGCGTGGAAACCATCACTTTGGGCACGCCCACAGGCAGCGCGCGCATGCCGCTCGTGACGATGGATGTCCCGCCGCCACCACCTAGCCCGATGACTCCGGCGATATCGGTCTGCGCTGCAATGTATCGACCAAACGCCTCGCCCATCGCAGCGACAGCGGCGCCGCGATCATCGGTCCCGAGCACGGACCGCGCTCCAGCAGGGTGAAAGTCGGCCACCGTCGATGCCGGGATATCGACTGGAACGGTGGGCACACCGGTGCCGACGTCGACCAGCGCGACGCTCACGCCCTCCGCCTGTATGAGGGATTTGACGTACAGCAACTCCTGGCCTTTGGTATCGGCTGTGCCGGCGACATAAACGCGCTTCACGGGACTTCCGATTTGGCGAGAAGAAGGCGTTGCACCGCGCAAAAAGAGTTGTCGACGCCTTGCTGAGAACCGTTGTGGGTGCCTGCGCGCTGCACAAGATTAGTACCGGGGTGATGTATCAATCCGGACTCCTCCTTGGTCTCGAATGCAGCACCGGGCTTAGTTGCGAGTGCATCACCGGGCTTGGTCCCGAATGTAGCGCCGGGTTGCGGTGGCGCGGATGCAAGTTATCGTAGAAGGGTCGATCTCCCGCACAATCCCGACTGGTCGTCGAAATGTCGCAGGCGAACTGCGCAGGGCGATTGTTTTTTCCTGAGACGGTGGTATCGTAGTGAGATGCTAGTCTCAGGTCAAGGAACACGACCCACCGAAGGTGGTAAAGGTGAGAGCGGCGGCAAGGAGGAGCGTGGGCCGCGTGCGCGCATGCGCAAAACCATGCTCGATGCTGCAATGCGGTTGATGCAGGCGGGGCAGGTTCCCTCAATCACGGATGTTGCAGAGGCGACGCAGGTTTCTCGTGCCACCGCATACCGGTACTTCCCGACGCAAAGTGCGCTGATTCAGGCGGCGGTGGGCGAGGCGCTTGGTCCGATACTCAAATGGGATTCCGACCTACCGGATGCGGAGCAACGGGTGCGTGATCTGGTAGCCTTCGCGTATCCGCGGATGGACGAGTATGAGGCGCCCTTGCGGGCGGCTTTGAGATTGTCGTTGGATCAGTGGGCGCGGCAACACGCGGGCGCTTCAGCGCCGGCGGAACGGATGGTGCGAGGGCATCGCATTCATCTGCTTTCGTCCGCGATCGATCCAATGAGACGCAGGTTGGGTAAAGCGCGCGCGCAACGTCTTACGCAGGCCCTGAGCCTGGTGTTCGGCACCGAGGCGTTTGTGGTGTTGAAGGATATCTGGGGTCTGGACCGTGCGCGTGCGGAGAAAGTGGCGCTGTGGACTTGTCAGGCGTTGATCCGCAGCGCAGAAGACGAATTGGCGCCACCCGTTCGGCGGGCTTCGCCGAACGGCAGTGCCAAGGCAGGACGACGCGGCCGACGCGCGGCGCGGACTACGTAAGCGGGGACATTCGAAGAAAGGTAACTAAGAAGCAGTCGGTGGCCGGCCCACAAGATCCGAATCGGACGGGGCGGTACGCCGGAGGCGATAACCACCAATGTTAGGAGGAGCGAATGACTAGAAGCAAATGGGCTGGGATCCTGGCCGCTGCGGTATTTGCGCTGGGCGGGAAGGCCGCTGTCGCGGCGGAAACGCTCACGATCCTGTGGGCACAATGGGATCCTGCGAACTACCTGCAGGAGTTGGTCAAGGACTACGAGAAGACAAGCGGCGTAAAGGTCAAGGTCGAGACTGTTCCCTGGCCTGATTTCCAGACCAAGGCCTTCCGGGAATTCGCTGCGAAGGGCGATGCGTACGATCTAGTGGTGGGCGACTCCCAATGGCTCGGAGCTGGTTCCACCGGTGGACACTACGTAGATCTGACCGGCTTCGTCACCAAGAATGGCATCGACAAGAGCATGGCGCCCGCTACGGTTGCGGGCTATGCCGAGTACCCTCCCGGCAGCAAGAAGTACTGGGCGATTCCGCTCGAGGGCGATGCGACGGGCTGGGCCTACCGCAAGGACTGGTTCGAAGACCCCAAAGAGATGGCTGCATTCAAGAAGAAGTATGGCTACGAGCTGGGCGTGCCGAAGACATGGGCGCACCTGCGTGACATCGCCGAGTTCTTCCACCGTCCCGCCGAGAAACGCTACGGTATCGCGATCTACACCGACAATACCTACGATGCTCTGGTAATGGGGTATGAGAACGTGCTGTTCGGCTACGGCGGCGATCTGGGCAACTATCAGACCTATCAAGTAGACGGCATCGTCAATTCGAAAGTCGCGATCGATGCACTGAAGTTCTACAAGGATCTGTACAAGTTCACGCCTCCTGGATGGGGCAAGGTGTTCTTCATGGAGGACAACCAGGCTATCACCGAAGGTTTGGCGGCAATGAGCATGAACTTCTTTGCCTTCTTCCCGGCCCTAACAAACCCGGCAACCAACAAGAATGCCAAGGTCACGGGTTATTTCGCCAACCCGGAAGGCCCGACCGGCAAGCGCTTCGCGGCGCTAGGTGGCCAGGGAATCTCGGTAATCACCTACTCCAAGAAACAGGCCGAAGCCATGAAGTTCCTGGAGTGGTTCATCAAGGACGACGTGCAGAAGAAGTGGGGTGAGCTGGGCGGCTACACCTGCAATGCGGCGGTGTTGAAGTCGGACGCGTTCCAGAAAGCCACGCCCTACAACAAGGCCTTCTACGAAACCATGTTCATGGTGAAGGACTTCTGGGCCGTGCCCGAATATGCCGAGCTGCTGGATGCTGCCAATAAACGTCTGCATCCATTCATAGTGGGCGACAAAGGTACCGCGGAGGAAGCTCTCAACGGATTGTCCAAGGACTGGCAAGCCACGTTCAAGAAATACAAACGCGTCAAATAATGTCCGAGCGGCCGGGGACTTGTCCCCGGCCTGCTTAATCTCCTGCGAAGCGGGAGGTGTCAGACGACGAGAGACCCCGGGGATTCCGGAGGGTCCCGGTTCAGATGGAGGAGCAGGTGTTAACAAGACTCGACTCCGGCTCGACAGCGGCGAGACGGGGGTTAAGCGATCTCAGTATTCGCAACCTGTTCATCATCCCGACGATCATCTTCCTGATCGTCTTCAACATTTTTCCGCTGCTTTATTCCCTTGGCTACTCGTTCACCGACTTTCGCGCATCGGTGAGTCAACCCGCCACTTTCGTAGGGCTGGAGAACTATCGAGACCTGCTAGGTGATCCCTATGTCTGGAGCAACTTCACGATCACCGCGAAGTACGTGCTGGTATCGGTCGGAGGGCAGGTGCTGGTGGGATTCGGTGTGGCACTGCTGCTCAACCGCGACGTCCCCGGCAAAGGGTTGGTCACGACATTGTTGCTATTGCCGATGATGATGTCGATGGCGGTGGTGGGGCTGTTCTGGCAACTGCTGTATAGCCCGACGTGGGGCATCATCAACTATGCGCTGCACCTCGGCGATTTTGCCTGGCTGTCGAACCCGGACGTTGCGCTCTACGCCGTAGCGCTTACTGATATTTGGATGTGGTCGCCGTTCGTCATGTTGCTGTCGCTGGCGGGGTTGTCTGCCATCCCGAAGCATCTATACGAGGCTGCTGCGATCGATCGCGCAAGCCGCTGGTATACCTTCACCCGCATCACGCTGCCGCTGGTTAGTCCGCTTCTGCTGATCGCGATCATCTTCCGCACCATGGAGGCGTTTAAGACGTTCGATTTGGCCTTCATCATGACCAGTATGGAGTCCACCGAGTTGATTGCCATCCGTCTGTACAAGATGGCGTTCCAGGAATGGCAGACCGGGCGCTCCTGCGCGCTCGCCTACATCGTGTTGATCATGGTTCTCGCCATTACCAATATCTATGTGAAGTATCTGAACAAGGCGAAGGAACGCTGACATGGCTGCGGTCGCTTCCAAAGGCCACAAAGTCTGGAACCGTGCACTGATCGGTCTGGTGTTCGTTGTCCTGGTGATCTACTTGCTGCCGCTGTACTGGATCAGCTCAACAGCGTTCAAACCGCGCAACCTCGCAACCACGGTTCCGCCGACGATCGTATTCGAGCCGACCGTCACGGCGTTCGTCAAGCTGTTCACTACGCGGGTTCAGGCACGCGGTGAGCCGGACCCCGAGGAATACGCCAAGGCACCGTGGTACGAGAAACAGGTGCTCGATTCGGGCGAGCGCTTCATCAAAGACTCCGAAGGGAAAATCGAGAGTTCGGGTTATTGGAGCCGCTTCCTCAACAGCATCATCATCGCAGTGACGAGCACATTCCTCGCAGTAGCGATGGGAACGCTCACTGCCTATGGTTTCTCGCGCTTTCGGATGCCCGGCGAGCAGGATTGGCTGTTCTTCATCCTCAGCACTCGAATGTTGCCGCCGGTAGTCGTCGCCATCCCGATGTTCCTGATGTACCGCAGCGTGGGGCTGGTGGATACGCACATCGGCCTGATCATTTTGTATACCGCCTTCAACCTTTCATTCTCGGTATGGCTGATGAAAGGGTTCATCGACGAGATCCCGATCGAGTACGAAGAGGCCGCGTTGGTAGATGGATACACGCGCATGCAGTCGTTCTTCAAGATCGTTTTGCCGCAGGCGGCGACGGGAATTGCGGCTACTGCCGTGTTTTGCTTCATCACGGCGTGGAACGAGTACGCTTTCGCGCTGATGATGACCAACCGCAAGGCGCAGACCGCACCCCCGTATATTCCCGCGCAGCTCGGCTCTGGCATCACCGATTGGACGGTCATTGCAGCTGGGACCTTCCTGTTCCTCGTACCGGTGGCAATCTTTACCTTCCTGCTGCGCAAGCATCTCCTGCGCGGGGTGACGTTCGGGGCGATCAGGAAGTAAATGGTCCAAGAGTGATAAGTGACGAGTGACAACACACGGACAACGAGCCACGAACATGACGTTTAGGCAGATCAGCGCAAAGTACCTTGAACCTATTTCGATGTATGCCATGGTGGGGGGCATCCTGGCGTTGTGTCAGCCGTGGATCGAAGTACTGCACGCCTGGGGTGTCACCATCACGCTCGCAGGGCTGATCGGGTTTTCGGTATTCTCCAAGATCAAGCCGCTTCCGGAAGAGGACTGACAGTGCCACTCGCGACAGGCATGGTGGGCGGTGGATCGGGCACGAGTCCTTGGCGTGCCGCCGAATCGCACGTCCCCGTAAAGCCCGCCGCTGCGTCCGCTCCACTTAGACTTTACGCACCGAGCCCCTACTGAATGTCCGCGATCGTACTCAAAGACGTCGAGAAGTATTTCGGCGAGAACTACATTATCCGCAAGCTCAATCTCGAGATCCGCGACCGGGAGTTTGTCGTCCTGCTGGGGCCATCCGGATGCGGCAAGACGACGACGCTTCGAGCCATCGCCGGTCTTGAGGATATTGACAGCGGCCAGATTCTGATCGACGGCAAGCCGGTTCACGACTTGCAGGCGGCAGATCGCGATATCGCGTTCGTGTTCCAACTGTTTGCGTTGTATCCGCATCTGACGGTGTACGAGAACATCGCATTTCCCCTGCGTGCTACGCGCGAGAGCGTATCGGTGATCGACGAGCGGGTGCGCGATGCGGCCAAAGCTTTGCGCATCGAGTCACTCCTGAACAAACGCCCGTCGGCTCTGTCCGGCGGCGACATGCAGCGCGTAGCGATCGGACGCGCGCTGGTGCGCCGCCCCAAAGCGATGCTGATGGACGAACCGATCGGCGCGCTGGATGCCAAGTTGCGCGAAGAGATGCGAGCGGAGTTGAAGCACATCCATCTGCAGAATGAAGCCACCACGGTGTACGTGACGCACGATCAGGTCGAAGCCATGTCCATGGCCGACCGGATCGCGATCATGAACGAGGGCGTGCTGCAGCAAGTCGGCACGCCTACCGACGTCTATCAGCACCCGGCCAATCTATTCGTGGCGCAGTTCATCGGCAGTCCGATCATGAACGTGGTGGAGGGGGCGGTGCGTCCAGGCGACGGCCACACCGAGGTAGTCTTGGGAGAAAACGACGCCAGCCTTCGATTTCCCGCGGAGTTGTTCCACAAAGTCGTAGAACAGCGCCACGCCGAGAACGAGCTTTCCATCGGTGTTCGTCCCGAGGGCGTGCTCGTCGCGCGCCAACCCACCGACGGCTACATTCCGGTCGAGGCCCACATCATCGAACCTCTCGGACCCTACGATATTGTCGACCTCAGAGTCGGCAAACAGTTGTTGCGGGCTCGAACGGCCAGCGGATATGTTGAGAAGGCAGGGGACGCAGTGTGGGCGCGCTTGGACGAAAAGCAGACGCACTTCTTCAGCACCCGCACCGGCGAATCTATGGGGATCAGGCTTTGAAATGGCGCAAGTCCACCTAGAGCGCATCACCAAGAAGTTCCGTCGCCACACGGCGCTGAGCGAGCTCACCCTGGATATTCAGGACAGCGAGTTCTTCGTCCTGCTCGGACCCACCGGCGCGGGGAAAACCACCACCCTTCGACTGATCGCGGGCCTGGATTCGCCTGATACAGGCAGCATCTCGATCGGCGGAAAGGATGTCGGAAACTGGAGCGCTGCCGAGCGCGACGTCGCACTGGTGTTCCAGTACTACTCGCTGTATCCGCACTATACCGTGCGCGAGAATCTGGAATTCCCACTTAAGTCCAAGCATCGGCGATTCACTTCGGAGGAAATCGCCGCCCGAATAGCAAAGGCTGCCAAGACCCTGCGCATCGAACATCTGCTGGAGCGCAAGACCGACCGGCTTTCCGGTGGCGAGATGCAGCGCGTATCGATCGGTCGCGCAATCGTGCGCGAGCCGAGGGTGTTCCTGATGGACGAACCCTTGTCCAATCTGGATGCCAAGCTACGCGAGTTGCTGCGGGCGGAATTGAAGGACTTGCAGATGAAGCTCGGTGCCACGTTCCTCTATGTGACCCACGACCAGGTCGAAGCCATGAGCATGGGGGACAAGATTGGCGTTCTCAACCAGGGTCGCATCGTGCAGGTCGGCACGCCGAATCAGATCTATAACCAGCCGCACGACACTTTCGTAGCAACGTTCGTCGGCTCTCCGGCCATGAACTTGCTCTCCGCTGCGGCGGCAGCGGGCCGCCTCGTAGTAGTTCCGGGTAAGCTGGAAATTCCGTTGGAAGGCGATGCTGCAGTGCGATGGCCTTCCACAACCGATCGCGTCACCGTAGGCGTGCGCTCCGAGGATGTCCTCCTTGGTCAGGGCGGGCTTGAAGGCCAGGTCTATGCGGTAGAGAATCATGGGGTGGAAAAAGTCGTCACCCTCAAAGTGGACGACCATGCGCTGAAGGCTACAGTGCCCGCACGCATGGTCGTTGAGGTGAACAGCACGGTTTCCTTTACATTTAATCAGAGGAAGCTCCAGTTCTTTGACGCGAAGACCGGGGTCAACCTCTTTTCCGCCAGAGAGGAGGCAATTCATGGCTAAGGTACTGTTCAAGAACGTCAACGTGCTGGACTGCACGGGGGCCCCGCCGTTCGCCGGTCAGGTGCTGGTCGAGGGCAACCGCATCAAAGCGGTAGCACCCAGCAGCGCGAAGATTGCAGCGGATGGCGCCGAACTTGTCGATGGTGGTGGCGCGACTTTGATGCCGGGTCTCGTCGAGTCGCATTCTCACCTTACTTTTCTCGACACACCTGACCTCGAGGGGCTGGGTTTTGTCCCCCCCGAAGAACACACGCTGCGGACCGCGAAGAACGCGAAGAAGCTTCTGGATCAGGGCTTCACCGCATGCAACAGCGCGGCCTCTGCGAAAGCGCGCTTGGATGTCGTGATCCGCAACGCCATCAATGCCGGCGACATCCCTGGGCCGCGTACGCGGGCAGCCAGTCCCGAGCTGGCCACCACGGCAGGATTGGGCGACGTGCGCTTGCGGCATATGCACCGCGAGACTTTCGCGATCATTTGCGACGGCGCCGACGAGTTTCGCAAGACCGCCCGTGAGATGGTGCGCGAAGGTGTGGACACACTGAAGATCAATCCTTCCGGCGACGAGTTCATTCCGCATGCCCGAGCACATCACACCGTGATGACGGAGGCGGAAATCGATGCAGTGTGCGAAGTCGGACGGATGCACGAGAAGCGTATTGCTGCACACGCACGCAGCGCTGCGTCGGTGAAGACCTGCCTCAAGCACGGCGTGGCTGTCATCTATCACGCTACGCTGATCGACGACGAGGCCTGTGCAGCGCTGGAGGCTGCGAAGGACTGGTGTTTCGTGGCGCCTACGTTGGGCATCAGCTACACCACTCTCAATGAAGCATCCAAGTGGGGAATCACCACACAAGTGGCCGAGAGCATGGGTCTGCGTCGCGAACTGGATATCGCGATCAAGAACATGCAGGAACTCAAACGGCGCGGCGTGCGCGTTCTACCGGGCGGCGACTACGGTTTTGCCTGGAATCCCAATGGCACCAATGCCCGAGACATCGAGCATTTCGTGAATCTGCTGGGCTTCTCGCCCATGGACGCGATCCTGTCCGCGACCAAGTTGGGTGGCGAGATCATGATGTTGGGCAACGAACTGGGTCAGATCAAACCGGGCTATCTCGCGGATATTTTGCTGGTCGACGGCAACCCGCTGGCGAACGTGAAGCTGCTGCAGGATGCGGACAAGCTACTGGCGATCATGAAAGACGGTGTGTTCCACAAGGCGCCGCTGACGGAACGCAAAGTGCAGCGTCAGACTGCATAGTCGTTTGTAGCACCCCTCAGAGCCCGCTTCGGCGGGCTTTTCTTTTCGTTTTCCCACGCTATCACCGTCGGAGCCCAATGCGGCGGTGCAGTAAAGCCCTCTGTCTCGTTTTTACTAAACATATTGCGCGCGTCCTCGCCACGCCTGGCGCTTCGCGCGAGCGCCGGCAGCGTTGACCAGAAACCTCTCATTGCTATGTGCACAGCAGCATCCAAGGTCCACGCAGGGTCTTGAAGTGCGACCGGTGTTGACATGCGCATAAGTTTAGTGACAGTCTTTCGATAAACAAGAAAAGCTAAACAACTTGCCGCGTCTGCCTGGCACGATGCGTAGCTCCCCGCGGCACTCTCAGGCTCCGCTTCAGTCCACCCGGAATACATACCGGCGGACCGGGCGGTGGGTCATCCAAACTGGAGGGTTTCCAATGATCAAGTTGCGGAAGTGGATGGTGGGTGCGGCGGTACTGGGTATGTCGTCGGCAATGACGCCGGCTCAGGCGAAGGATCTGACGCTGTGCTGGGCGGCGTGGGACCCGGCCAACGCGTTGGTCGAGTTGTCCAAGGATTTCACCACGAAGACCGGCATCGCGATGAAGTTCGAGTTCGTTCCCTGGACCAGCTTTGCAGATCGCTTCATGAACGAGCTGAACTCCAAGGGCAAGTTGTGCGACTTGCTGATCGGCGATAGCCAGTGGATCGGCGGCGCGGCGGAGAACGGGCACTACGTCAAGCTCAACGACTTCTTCGCCAAAGAAGGCATCAAGATGAGCGACTTCATGCCTGCCACCGTAACCGGCTATTCAGAATGGCCCAAGAACACGCCGAACTACTGGGCGCTGCCGGCGATGGGTGACTCGGTCGGCTGGGCCTATCGCAAGGACTGGTTCTCGCGTCCCGAACTGCGCGCGGAGTTCAAGAAGAAGTACGGACACGATCTCGTGCCGCCGCAGACCTGGGCAGAATTCAAGCAGATCGCAGAATTCTTCCAGGCCCGCGACATCGACGGCAAGAAAGTCTACGGCGCCTACATCTTCACCGAACGCGGTTCCGAGGGCATCACCATGGGCGTGACCAACGTCCTCTACCCCTACGGATTCAAATACGAGGATCCCAAGCAGCCCTACCATATGCAAGGTTTCGTGAATTCAGCAGGGGCGGTGCAAGGTCTTGAGTTCTACAAAGCGTTGTACAAGTGCTGCACGGCGCCGGGGCTGACCAACGCCTACATGTCCGAAGGGTTGGATGCGTTCAAGTCCGGCCAGGTCGCGATGATGATGAACTGGTTTGCGTTCTTCCCCGGCCTCTACAAGGATCCCAATGTAGGTGGGGCGAAGATCGGATTCTTCGTCAATCCGTCGGAGAAAACTCGCGGTGTGCAGTTGGGCGGACAGGGGATCTCGGTGGTGTCCTACTCCGAAAGAAAGGATGACGCTCTCAAGTACATCAAGTGGTTCGCACAGACCGACGTGCAGAAGAAATGGTGGTCTCTCGGCGGATACTCCTGCAGCAAGGCCGTCTTGCAGGATCCCAACTTTCCCAAGAGCGCCCCCTTTGCTGCGGATTTTCTGAAGTCCATGGAGATGGTGCAGGACTTCTGGGCCGAACCCACTTACGCGACCTTGCTGCTCGATATGCAGAAGCGAATCCACGACTATGTCGTCGCCGACAAGGGCACGGCTAAAGAGGCGCTCGACCTGCTGATTACGGATTGGACCAAGGTCTTCAAGGAAGAAGGCAAACTCAAGTAAACTTCCATGGTGGGTGACATCTGCGTTGCGAACTGAAAGAGCGCCGATGTTGCCCGCCTGCTCCTTTCCCGTCGCCTCCATCGTGAACGACTCGTCCGCAGTCACCCAGATCGCGCGCCGAGCGGCGCTGTCCACACCGGCTCAGATTCGGCGTGGCTTGCGTGGCCTGTCGGATCGCGCCATCACGTGGATTTTCATTTTGCCCACGATCATCCTGTTGCTGGCGATCAACATCTTCCCCTTGATCTGGACGATCTATCTATCGTTCACCAATTTCAGGGCGAATCGCACGAGTCGGGCGACCGAGTGGGTCGGACTGGACAATTACCGCAGTGTGCTGACAGACCCGGATATCTGGCGCTCGATGCAGGTCACGGCGAATTTCGTGATCTGGTCTATCGGCATCGAGCTGGTACTGGGCTTCGCACTCGCGCTACTTATCGACAAACGATTTCGCGGCCACAGCCTGTGGACCACCGTAATTCTGCTGCCGATGATGCTCTCGCCCGCAGTGGTGGGAACCTTCTGGACATTCCTGTTTCAGCCGCAGACCGGCTTGTTCAACTACACCGTAGCATTTCTGAGCGGAGTCGATCCGAGCTCTTTTCAAATGATCGGCGATGTGCCGCTTGCGCCGTGGGCCATCGTCCTGGTGGACGCATGGATGTGGACACCCTACGTGATGCTCATCTGCCTGGCTGGCCTACGCTCGATTCCGGACAGCATCTACGAGGCGGCCGAAGTCGATCGGGCCTCGTCATGGCGTCAGTTCTGGACCGTCACTGTCCCGATGGTGTTGCCCTTTCTGATGCTGGCGGTTCTGTTCCGCGCCATCGAGAATTTCAAAATGTTCGACATGGTCAACCTCCTCACTTCAGGGGGGCCTGGCTCGACCACCGAGGTCGTTTCGATCACCCTCAAGCGCGAAGCGTTCGAGAAGTGGCGCACCGGCTACTCGTCCGCACTCGGCATTATCCTGTTCGTGACCGTGTTCGGTGCGGCCAATATTTACGTGAAAGCGCTCAACGCGATGAAGAACCGATGAGCCAGAATACGGCCGCCCATTCCGTCGTCGAGCCCACGCCATGGACCAAGCGCGTTGCAGGCGTCATCGTTGTCGTCTATGCCTTGCTCACCATGGTGCCGCTCGTGTGGATTCTGCTGACCGGATTCAAAACACCAACCGATTCCATTTCGTATCCGCCGAAGATGGTGTTCGAGCCAACCCTGGAGGGTTACGTAAACCTGTTCACCACGCGCAGCCGCCAGACCCAGGAATACATCGACAGCCTGCCGCCGGCACAGAGCTGGTACGACAAGCTGGTGCGCTCACACGGGATGGTTATCGCTGGTCCCTCGAAGTTCGCTCAGCGCTATGTGAATTCTCTGGTGATCGGTTTCGGCTCGACGTTTCTGGCGGTGTTCCTCGGCGTTCTCGCGGCTTATGCCTTTTCGCGCTTTCGAGTGCCGCTCAGCGATGATCTGCTGTTCTTCATCCTGTCCACACGTATGATGCCTCCCATTGCAGTGGCAATTCCCATCTACCTCATGTACCGGCAGCTCGGACTGTCCGATACATGGCTCGGAATGATCCTGCTCTACACCGCGGTCAACGTCTCGCTGGCTGTGTGGCTGTTGAAGGGCTTCATCGACGAGATTCCGCGCGAGTACGAAGAAGCTGCGATGGTGGACGGCTACACGCGCTTCCAGGCCTTCTGGAAAGTGGTCCTGCCGCAGGCCAGCACGGGGATTGCCGCGACCGCGATCTTCTGCCTCATCTTCGCCTGGAACGAGTACGCGTTTGCCGTGCTGCTCACTTCCGGCGAGGCGCAGACGGCACCGCCGTTTATCCCCATCATCATCGGAGAGGGCGGCCAGGATTGGCCGGCGGTTGCCGCCGGAACCACGCTGTTCCTCATTCCCATCGTGGTGTTCACGGTGGTGCTGCGCAAGCACCTGCTGCGCGGGATCACATTCGGAGCGCTGCGCAAATGAGTCAGGCACGCCTTTCGTCGGCGCGGCGCGTGTTCCGGCGCGGACCTTGGGAAGCGGGCGCGACGGCGCTGATCGGCGTGGGTGTCATCATGCTGATGCAACCGTTCTCGCTCGCCTTGTACACGTACTCGTTCGTGACGATCCTGGCCGGTACTCTTGGTTTTGTCGTCGTGAGTCACTTTCCCAAGTAACCGATGGCACAGATCCGCGTCGAAAACCTGCGCAAGCAGTTCGGCAACTTCACGGCGGTGAAAGGCTCCTCGTTCACCATTGAAGACGGCAGTTTTTTCGTCATGCTTGGGCCGTCCGGCTGCGGCAAGACCACGACGCTGCGAATGATCGCGGGACTGGAACTTCCCTCTGAGGGCCGGATACTGCTTGACGGAGAGGACGTGAGCTTACTGCGCGCTTCGCGCCGCGACATCGCGTTCGTATTCCAGATGTTTGCTCTGTATCCACACTTAAACGTTCGGCGCAACATCGCCTACCCGCTGCGATGCCAAGGGGTGCCGCGCGCGGAAATCAAGCAGCGGGTGGAGGAAACGGCGCGGCTGCTGCAAATAGAGCACTTGCTGGATCGTAGCGTTTCCGGCTTGTCGGGTGGCGACCGCCAGCGCGTGGCTTTGGGCAGGGCCATCGTGCGACGGCCCAAGGCGTTCTTGATGGATGAGCCACTCGGCGCTTTGGATTCGGAGTTCCGCCGTGTCATGTGCGGCGAACTGCGCCAGCTGCATGAACGCATCAGTGCGACGACTGTGTATGTGACGCACGATCAGCTCGAAGCGATGGCCATGGCGGATCAGATCGCCGTGATGAATCATGGTGTGGTGGAACAGATTGCCACCCCTCAACAGATCTACGATGCACCGGCCAGCATGTTTGTGGCGGATTTCATCGGCTCTCCGCCGATGAGTTTCCTACGGTTCGATGGCGCCGTGCGGCAAGGCGAACACAGCGTGCGCATGGGGGAAGCCGTGGTGGAGGTGCCCACGCTCCGGGAAGAAGGCATCCAGGGAGCGCTCGCGCTGGGCGCGCGTCCCGAGCATGTGCTGCTCGCATCCGATGGCTCCTTGCGCGGGCGAGTGCTGGGGGCGGAGTACCTGGGGACCACGCAGATCGTCACGTTGCAAACGCAGCATGGTCAAGTCAAGGCGCGCCTGGCATCCACGAAGTCTGTGAGCCTGGGTGACAACGTCGGGATTGGGTTTCGCACGGAACGCCTCGCCCTGTTCGACGCGGCGTCGGGACGCGCGTTGAACGTGGGAGCTCGGCATGGCTGATGTGCGCCTCGATGGGGTTACCAAACGCTTCCGCGATGTCGAAGCGGTGGCTGCGCTATCTTTGGATATCGCCGATGGTGAACTCGTCGTGCTTCTGGGGCCCACTGGCGCCGGGAAGACAACCACGCTGCGGCTGGCGGCGGGTCTGGAGCGGCCCGATGCCGGTCGTGTGATCATTGGCGGCGAGGATGTCACAGCCGAACCGCCGGCGGTTCGCGATGTGGCATTCGTGTTCCAGCAGTATTCGCTTTATCCGCATCTGACGGTCTTCGACAACCTCGCATTTCCGCTTCGTTCCCCCGCACGGCGCATGAGTGACGATGAGGTACGCAAGCGAGTGAGCGATGTCGCGGCGCTGCTGCACATCGAAGGCAAACTCAGCAACAAAGCGACACGTCTGTCAGGTGGCGAGATGCAGCGTGTGGCCATCGGTCGCGCATTGGTGCGCGCACCGTCCATTTACCTCATGGACGAGCCCCTGTCGTCGCTGGACGCAAAGCTGCGTTCGGAGCTGCGGCTCGAGCTCAAACGTATCCAGGTCGAACTGGGTGCGACCATCCTGTATGTCACCCACGACCAGATCGAGGCGATGACGATGGCGAGTCGCATCGGCGTGCTTTCGGAGGGCCGTCTGGTACAGATCGGCACGCCGCGCGAGGTCTATGAGCGTCCTCAGAATCTTTATGTGGCAATGCACTTGGGCACACCGGCGATAAATCTCATCCCTGCCGATTTGTTGCCGGCGCCCGGGGCGCCCGCGGGTACTCGCACCATCGGTGCTCGCACAGAGCAACTGCGGATTGCACCGCCGAATGGGGCGGCGGACCGCGGGTTGCTCAAGTGGGTGGAGCATCTGGGCGATCAAAACCATTTGCACCTGGAGATCAAGGGCCACAACCTGACGACACTCGCCGATCCGCACTCACCTTGGAAGGCGGGTGATGCGGTGAGTGTCGAGTTGGTGGACCCGCTTTACTTCGACGCGACAGGTGCGCGCGTCGAGCGCGGTGAGGCGGTCAGATGAACCTGGAGCCGGCATTGCAAAGAAAACTGATCCAAGCGGTGGCGGATCAGGTTATTCAGCATGCTGACGAACTCGTGGCGCTGGATCAGGCTGTCGGCGACGGCGACCACGGGTTGAACATGAAGCGAGGGTTCGAAGCGGTGCTAGCCGATGTGGACAAGATCTCAGCCTTGCCCACGCCCGAGGCGCTCAAAGCTGTGGGCATGGCGTTGGTGATGAAAGTCGGTGGTGCTTCCGGCCCGCTGTATGGGACGTTGTTCATGGCTATGGGCAAAGGGCTGCCCGGCCAAGCTACGCTCGTCGGTGTCTCCGACGCATTTGCCGCGGCAATTGACGCAGTCAAAGCGCGCGGCAAGTCCGACGTTGGAGCCAAGACCATGCTCGACGTGCTGGTGCCGCTATCGGCTGTGTTGCATCAAGGTGGCGCAGAGCTGTCCGCCCGCCTTCGCGCCTGTGCGTCTGCTGCCGCTACTGCAACGGTTCCCATGAAGGCTACGCGTGGTCGCGCGTCATTCCTGGGGGAGCGCAGCATCGGTCACATGGATCCAGGGGCGCGCTCGTCCGAGTTGATCGTCCATGCGATTCTCGGGGTATTGGAGCAAGAGGAGATCGCGTGAGCAAGAACGTTGGAATCGTGATCGTGTCCCATTCGCCGGATGTAGCGAAGGGAGCCGCCGACATGGTGCGGCAGATGGTCGGGGACGACGTGCCGCTGGCCTGGTGTGGCGGCGCACCCGGCGGGGGCTTGGGCACGAGCGTCGAGGCGATCATGACCGCGATCAACGCGGCATGGTCCGAGGCCGGCGTTGCCATCCTGGTTGATCTAGGTGGTGCGGAAACCAACAGCGAGATGGCCATCGAGCTACTGCCGGAAGAGCGTCGCGATCGCGTGGTAGTCTGCGACGCCCCGGTAGTGGAGGGAGCGGTCATGGCTGGTACGGAGGCGTCCGCCGGCTCGACCTTGGAACATGTCCGCCGCACGGCGGAAGAACTGCGCGCCGCCTGAGGAATGCTGCACCGATGACACACAGCGCAACCGGCTCAGTACTGATTCAACACGAGGTAGGGTTACATGCCCGACCATCGGTGAAGCTCACACAGCTTGCCAAGACTTTCCGCTCGAAGATCGAGTTTGGCTTGTCGCCGGAGGGTCCTTGGGTCGATGCGAAGAGCATCGTCAAGGTGATGGGCAGCAAGACGCCCAAGGGTGCGGTATTGCACTTCCAGGCCCAGGGAGAGGACGCGCAGTCCGCAGTGCAGGCGCTCATCGATTTGATCGAGCGCGATTTCGAGCCGGCGTCCTAAACAGATTTCAGACGATGACTCGGCTGGTTGGCACACCCGCAGCACCTGGAATGGCTTCCGGTCCCCTTGTGCGGCTGGAAGGTGGCGTTCGAGCGTCGCGCGGCGCAAGTTCCCCGGCCGTTGAGCACAAGGCGATCGACGTTGCAATAGCCAGCGCACAAGAGGCGCTGACGCTGTTGTGCGACCAGTCTGGCGACGAGCAAGCGGCCAGCATCCTCGCGTTCCAGCTCGCCTTGCTCGACGACGATGAAATCGTGCGCCCGACTCACGAGGGCATCGATACGGCGCAGTCGGCCGATCTGGCGTGGCAGCGAGTCATGGACGCACTCATCGAGGACTATCGCAGATCCCAAGAGCCGTACTTTCGGGAGCGTGCCGCCGACCTCTGCGACTTGCGCGATCGGGTGCTCGATGTTCTTCACGGCGGCATCGAGCAAGCCATTCCCGCCGGTGCAATCGTGCTGGCGGAGGATTTCGCGCCGTCTCGTTTCTTGACCGTCGATTGGAAAGGCGGCGGACTCGTGCTGCGTCATGGTGGTACTACCGGGCACGTTGCAATCCTTGCGCGTTCGCGTGGTGTCCCCATGCTGGTTGGCGTCGATTTGGAAGGTGTGGTGGCGTCTGGAGAAGCACTGCTGGACGCTCACGAAGGCTTGTTGGTGTTCGAACCGGATGCGGCCGAGCGGGAGGAATTCGACCGTCGCCGCGCTGCATACGCGGAGCAGGCGCGTGCCGACAGTCGGCAGCTGTCGGTTGAAGCCAGAACGTCCGGCGGGGAGCGAGTGCGTGTGATGATCAACGTTGCGCAACCCGAAGAGCTCGACGGTATAGACCCGCAGCACGTGGACGGAATCGGCCTGGTTCGCACAGAGTTTCTCTTCCACGGGCGCGACCGCTTGCCTGGAGAAGAGGAGCAATACAGTGTGTATCGCCACATCGCCGAATGGGCGAATGGGCGGCCGGTGACGATCCGCACCCTCGATGCAGGCGGCGACAAGCCGATACCCGGTCTGACTCGCGGGCATGAAAGCAATCCGTTTCTGGGCGTTCGCGGCGTGCGTCTTTCGCTCCATCATCCCGGCGTGCTGATGGTGCAGTTGCGCGCGATCGTCCGTGCCGCTGTCCACGGCAACATCAAGATCATGGTGCCGATGATCACGCTTCCCGACGAACTCGCGCAATGCCGAGCGATGTTGGCGCAAGCGGTACGGGAATTGAGCATCGGCGGCGTGTCGGCGCAAGCTCCAGCTTTAGGCATGATGGTCGAAGTGCCGGCGGCTGCGCTGGCGATCGAAGCGTTCGACGCCGACTTCTACTCGATCGGTAGCAACGATCTGCTGCAGTATTTGATGGCTGCGAGCCGCGACGAACCTGAACTAGCCGCGTTGGCTGCGCCGGGTCCAGCGTTCTGGCGTGTGTTGCGTGAATTGGCCTCTCATGGGGCTGCCGCATCGCGCGAAGTTAGCCTGTGCGGCGACGTGGCGAGTGACACGCGACACGTGCCCGAACTGTTGCGCTGTGGCTTGCGGACACTGTCTGTCGCACCCGCGTCCCTGGCCGCGATAAAGGCTGCAGTGCGTCGCGGATGATCGCATGACGCCCCGCTCGCCCGCCAAATCCGAACCCGCGCTTGAGCGGGTCGGCGCCTATAAACGCGTGCTGCAAGAAGTGCTCGAGCGTCGGCCTTCCGGTATGCGGCAGCGGCTGGCCGAGGCTCTGGGGAAAAATCGCAGCTTCATTTCACTCATCTCGAACCCGACCTATGCGACACCCATCCCCGTGCAGCATGTCGAGCGTATTTTCGAAATCTGTCACTTCTCGCCGCGAGAGCGGGAGCGCTTCCTGGTTGCCTACCGCGCAGCGCATCCGCGCCGCCTGCAAGTGCTCAAGGAAGAACACGAGCAATTACGCCATGTCACGCTGACTCTGCCGGATCTGGGCAGCGAAGCCCGCAACCGGCAATTGGACGCGATCGCTAAGGAGTTTGCGGAGAAAGTGGCTCGGCTGTTGCGCGAGTCCTAAAATCTGGAGGACCTATGAAAAAGCTGATCAATGCCGTGGATGACGTGCTGCATGAGAGTCTGAGCGGATTTTGCGCCGCTCACTCCGACATCGTTGTTCTTGGCGAGGAAGACAAGTTCGTTCGACGTGTGCAGCTCCAGAAGGGCAAGGTAGCGCTGGTGTCGGGTGGGGGGGCCGGTCACGAACCCTTGCACGCAGGCTTCGTCGGCCGCGGGATGCTGGACGCCGCTTGTCCGGGGCACGTCTTTACTTCGCCGACGCCCGATCAAATGCTGGCAGCAGCAACCGCCGTGGACACCGGTGCTGGTGTGCTGTTCATCGTGAAGAACTACGAAGGCGATGTCATGAATTTCGACATGGCCAGAGAAATGTCAGACGGCAACGTCCAAACCATCATCACAAACGACGATGTTGCTGTCGACAACTCTACTTACTCGACTGGACGGCGTGGCGTGGCAGGAACCATGATCGTCGAGAAGATCGTCGGCGCCGCCGCCGACCAGGGGCGCGACTTGTCGGCGCTCAAGGCGCTAGGCGAGAAGGTCAACGCAAGGACACGGTCGATGGGTGTCGCACTGACCAGTTGCACCGTGCCGGCGGCCGGCAAACCCACTTTCCAGCTCGGTGAGAACGAAATGGAGATGGGTGTGGGCATCCATGGCGAACCTGGCCGCCGTCGCGTACCGCTGAAGTCCGCCGACGCAATCGCCAAGGAACTGGTCGACGCCATTCTGGCTGATCTGGGGACGCAGGCGCGCGGCGACGCGATCCTTCTCATCAATGGCTTCGGCGGTACACCGCTGATGGAGCTCTATCTGATGTATCACGCCGCAGACAAGCTGCTGTCGAAAGCCGGCATGCGAGCTTCGCGCTCGTTGGTGGGCAGCTACGTCACGTCGCTGGACATGGCGGGCTGTTCGATCACAGTGTCGATGCTGGACAAGGAAATCGAGCAGTTGTGGGATGCACCGGTGCATACGGCGGCTCTGCGTTGGGGTGTGTAAACCTTCAACGTAAAAATGCGGATAGGAATAGCGCAGACCGCCGTGGAGCTTGAACGAGAAGGGAGCTGTATTTCTCCGCTATCTCTGCTTCCTCCTGTTCAATGATTGACGCGTACTTTTGAATGTGCGCGAAGCAGAATCCTAGAGCGTAGTGCAAGTGAACAGGAGAAAGTAGAGATAGCCGAGGAAAACGCAGATTCCGCTTCGCTCCTGTTCTGCGTTGACCTCACCATACTGCCAACCGCCAAACCGAATCCAGCCTACAATCAGCGGCGCACCAACCATCCCGTGTCCTGCACCTTGCGGGCACAGAAGGTGAGGGGAGATGTCCCGCATTCTGTTCACCAACGTCAGCGTACTGGACTGCACCGGCGCACGCCCGTTTCCTGGGCAGGTATTGGTTGTGAACGAGCGCATCGCAGCGGTCGCCCCCAAAGGCGAGCCGATTCTGGCGGCTGGCGCCACGGTCGTGGACGGCCTGGGTGGGACGCTGATGCCCGGTTTGATCGAATCCCATTCCCATCTGACTTTTCTCGATCGGCCCAGTTCTGTGGAGATGGGCTTCGTGCCGCCCGAGGAACATATGCTTCTCACTGCGGGCATCGCCCGGCGTCTACTCGACGCTGGATTTACCAGTTGCATGAGCGCCGCTTCGGCCAAGCCAAGGCTCGACATTGCGCTGCGAAATGCCATCGATGCCGGGGAATTACCCGGGCCACGCACGCTTGCGGCGAGTCCCGAGATGACGGTCAGCGCTGGCCTGGGTGATGTCCGCTTGTGGCATATGTATCGCGAAAATTTCGCGGTCGTCCTCAATGGTGCAGAAGAGTTTCGGCGCTTTTCGCGTGAAATGGTGCGCGAGGGCGTGAATACGCTCAAGATCAATATCTCCGGCGATGCGGGAACGCCAGCCGCGCCGTCCGACAGGA
>Ga0207689_10001209_pt1 | contig 24837 bp, 24 predicted proteins | sample KBSMisM52_FD_184312 | JGI IMG/M metagenome (GOLD analysis project Ga0207689, IMG submission 184312) | Miscanthus rhizosphere microbial communities from Kellogg Biological Station, Michigan, USA - KBS Miscanthus M5-2 (SPAdes) (version 2) | ecosystem: Host-associated > Plants > Roots >... | reverse complement strand
TTCTTGGTGACGGTGTCCTCGTCATCCGAGAGGTCGATGGTGTTGCCGTAGCTCTTGCTCATCTTCCGGTTGTCGAGCCCCGGCAGGCGCGGCACCGGCGTCAGCAGCGGCTGCGGTTCCATCAGCACTTCCCCGTAGTAGTTGTGGAAGCGGCGGATCGACTCGCGCCCCAGCTCCAGGTGCGCCACCTGGTCCTCGCCTACCGGGACGAACTTGCCGTCGTAGATCGCGATGTCGGCGGCCTGCAGCAGCGGGTAGCCCAGGAAGCCCAGGGTCGACAGATCTCTGTCCGTCAACTGCTCGCGCTGCTCCTTGTAGGTCGGCACGCGTTCGAGCCACGGGATCGGGACCACCATCTGCAGCAGCAGGTACAGTTCCGCGTGTTCCGGGACGAGCGACTGGATGAAGAGCGTGCTCCGTTCCGGATCGACGCCGGTGGCCATCCAGTCGGCGGCGTTGTCGAGCGCGTTGGCCGCCAGGCCGGTGGTGTTCGCATACTCGCTCGTCAGCGCGTGCCAGTCGGCGACGAAGTAGAAGCAGTCGTAGCGGTCCTGGAGCTCGGTCCAGTTCTTGAGCGCCCCGACGAGATGACCGAGATGCAGCCGCCCGGTCGGGCGCATGCCGGAGACGACGCGGGCTTTGGATTGGGGTGCCTGAGCCATGAAGAAATGTCAGCGTACCACGGCGGGCCTGAAGGCCTGCAACTAGGTACTCCTCGCAAAGTGGTCGATCACCGCGGACGCCACTTTCGGACCGACGACGCTGGTCAACTCTTCGCGCGTGGCGCGGCGCACCGCCGACAGGCTGCCGAACGAGCGCAGCAGGGCGCGCCGGCGGCGCGGTCCCACGCCAGGCACGTCGTCCAGCTCCGACCGCAGGTCGCGCATCGACCGGGCCTTGCGGTGGAACGTCACCGCGAACCGGTGCGCCTCGTCGCGAGTCCGCTGGAGGAGCAGCAGCGCCGGGTCGTTCACCGGGAGGCCGATCGGTTCGCCGTGGCGTGGCACGAGCAGCTCCTCGCGCTTGGCGATGCCGACCGCTTCGAGGTTGCCCAGCCCCACCGATTCCAGCGCCTCGTAGGCCGCCGACACCTGGCCTGGTCCGCCGTCGATCAGGATCAGGTCCGGAAACGGTCCGCCAGCCTCGAGCAGGGCGCGGTAGCGGCGCTGGACCACCTCGCGCATGGCGGCAAAGTCGTCGGGCCCCTTCTCGGGGAGGTGGCGGATGCGGAACTTCCGGTAGTCCGACTTCTTCATCCGGCCGTCCTCGCAGACCACCATCGACGCCACGGTTTCGGCCCCCTGGATGGTCGAGATGTCGAAGCACTCGATCCGCCGCGGCAGCGCCTTGAGCGACAGCACGGCCCGCAGCGTCTCGAGCGCCTCGAAGTGCGCGGCGATGATCTCGTTGTGCCGGGTGCGATAGGACAGCTCGGCGTTGCGCGTAGCCAGATCGACGAGCGCCTTGCGGTCGCCGCGCTGCGGGACCAGCAGGCGCACTCTCCGGCCCGCGCGTTCCGACAGCCACTGCCCCACGGCCTCTTCGTCCTCGACGTCCACGGGCAGGTCGATCTCGGGCGGCGGCACGCGGCGCTCGTAGAACTGTCCCAGCACCGCGCCCATCACGTCGGCGTCGCCGCCGGCCACCGCGCCGGCCTCGATGCTCAACTCCACCCGCTCCACCACGCGGCCGCCACGCATGGCAAATACCTGCACCACCCCGCCGCTCGGTCCCACCTTCAATCCGAACACGTCGCGGTCTGAGGTCTGCGGCGTGGCCAGCTTCTGCTGGCGCTCCGCCAGCGTCTGCACGGTCCGGAGCGCGTCGCGTAACTGCGCCGCCTCCTCGAAGCGCTCGCCTTCGGACGCTGTCTGCATCCGCTCACGCAGCGTGTCGGCCAGCTCCTCGGTGCGACCCTCGAGCAGCAGCTTCGTGTTCTCCACCGCCTCGCCGTAGCGCTCTTCGGAGCACAGCTCGGCGACGCACGGCGCGATGCAGCGCTTGATGTCGTATTCGAGGCAGGGGCGGCCGCGGCGGCCGTTGATCACTTCGTTGCAGGAGCGCAGGCCGAACAGCCGGTGCGAGAGCACCATCGTCCGCCGACCGAGCTTCGCCGGCAGGAACGGCCCGGCGTAGAAGTCGCCGTCCTTCTCGTCCACGCTGCGGGCCACGAGCAACCTGGGGAAAGCCTCGCTCGTGGTCAGCCGGAGATACGGATAGTTTTTGTCGTCGCGGAGAAGGATGTTGTACTTTGGCGAGCGCTGTTTGATGAGATTGTTTTCGAGCGCCAGCGCTTCCATCACCGAGTCGGTGACGATCACCTCCAGGGTCGCGATCTCGTCGAGCAGGGCGTCATGACGCGGGCTCATGCCCCAGGCGCCCAGGTAGCTCCTCACCCGGTCCCGCAGCGAGCGCGCCTTGCCGACGTACACGGTTTCGCCCGCTCGATTGCCCCACAAATACACGCCAGGCTGCTCCGGGAGACGGGCGATCTGCTCCTTGAGGTCCTGGATTGGCATGGGCTAGTATGACAAGCTCGTTTCTAGCAGTCTGAATCCATCATTTTATCAAGGATGACAGTTACCGGGTTCATCGGAACCGTGTGCATGTTCCCGCTGCGCGCAATCATCGGCGCCAGCGTCGCACTCCGGATCCACCCCAACACGCTCACGCTCATCGGCCTCGTCATCAACGTCGGCGCGGCGGTGGCGTTGGGCACCGACCACTTCTATCTCGGCGGCGTGATCATGATTGCCGCCAGCATCTTCGACTTCATCGACGGCAAGGTCGCGCACATTACCGGCACGCAGTCGCAATTCGGCGCCTTCTGGGACTCGACGCTCGACCGGTTCTCCGACCTCATTCTGTTCCTCGGCCTGATTCACCTCTACTCGAACCTGCGGCGGACCGACTACGTGATGATCGCGGCGCTGGCGGCGATCTTCTCGATCATGATCAGCTACGCGCGCGCTCGTGCCGAGTCGTTGATCGAAAAGTGCAAGGTCGGGTTCATGGAGCGTCCCGAGCGCATGGTCTTGTTCTGGGTCGGCGCGTTCACCAACCGGATGGCGGCGGTCATGTGGGTGCTGCTGGTCCTGTCGATCATTACCGTCGCCAACCGCATCCACTACACCTACCTGGTGCTCAACGGGAAACCGATCCCGACCGGGAACAACCTGCTGACGCGCGGCTTCTCGCGCGCGTTCTTCTGGCGCGATGAGCGGGCGACCCTGCCCTACGACCTCTGGGTCATCGCCATCCTCTCCTTCATCTGGCTGACGCCGCCGGACTGGCTTCACGACCCCACGGCGACCGGACTGGGGATCTGGAGCTGGTTCTGATGGACCCGGCCACGACGGCCACTGAAACCGCCTACGCGCTCGAAGCGCTGCGCGCCTTCGGCCCCGTCCTGGCCATCAAGCTCTATCGCATCGCCCTGGACAACCCGCCGGCCATTCCGACGCTGCCCTGTCTCGATCACGAGGCCATGCTCCACGAGGGCGTACCACCGCACGCCGCGGCCTATGTGCAGGACTCGACGTCCGGCGATCTGCACGAGCTCGTCGTCATCCCGGCGAAGAAGCGCCTCGAGATGGAGACGATGTCCACCTGGCAGGAGCAGGGCGAGGACTCGCGCATCCGCCTGCGCGCCCACATTGCCCAGCGCTTTCCGGGTTACAGCGTGCGCGTCAACAAGGGGTCGTTCTTCCGCGGCGATCGGCGCGTGGCCAACGCCTGCCGCGCGCAGGTCACGCTGCGCGAGGTGCTGACCGGCACCGACATGAACGCCGTCAAGGCGCAACTCGATCGGTTGTTCACCGTCGGCATGCTGATGGAGAAGGAGTCGCGCGTGGCGTCGTGGGGCGTGCGCACCGTCACGGGCCCGCTGCTCGCGGCCGCCGGCTTCGTCGCCTACGGCATCCTCGGGTACTTCGTCGCCGAACTCGGCCAGGGCCTCATGGAAGTGCTCCGCTACGGCGTCGTCGCCGTGCTGGGCGCCGCTTTCCTCTATTACGGGATGAAGGCCGTGCAGCTCACCGGCATGTCGAACCGCGTGTGGAAGCGCGCGTCCGAGTACAACCTGATTCTCACCGAACGAAAGCGATTGGCTGGCCGGGCCGGCTGAAGCCGGCCCCCACGAAGAGCCGGTCTGAAGCCACGACCGACACCGACACGCGAGCCTGGCGGCCGGCGCCCTCGGGCACAATTGCCGGAGTCCGGCGTGCTTGTACATCGAAGTCGCGCCGGCGTAGGCAATTCGTGCCTGAGGGCGACGGACGGTGACGAGCGAACGGGCCGGCTGAAGCCGGCCCCTACGACGGATTACGAAGCCTTGCGCTTCTTGCCGTTGGCGACCGCCTTGGCTTTGGCGGGCTTGGCGGCCTCCATCTTGGCCGGCTTCTTCTTGTCCGCGCTCACCGTGTTGAGGCTGCGGCGCAGCGCCTCCATCAGGTCCACCACCTTCGGCGGTTCCTGGATCTCGGGCGCCACCACTTCCTCGCCGGCAATCTTGGCGTCGATGATCTTGCGCAGGCCGGCCTTGTAGTCGTCCTGGTAGTCCTTGAGATTGAGCTCGCCGTCGAAGGTGGCAATCACCTGCTTGGCCAGCTTCATCTCCTCGGGCTTCACCTTGGACGGCACCGAGTTGAGCTCTTCCACCTGGTCGATGCTGCGGATCTCGGCGTCGTGGTGCAGCGTGTACATCACGAGCCCCTTCTTCTGCGGCCGCACGGCCACCAGGTACTCGCGCCCGTAGAGCGCCACCTTGCCGATGCCCGCCTTCCCCGCCATGCCCTCGCGCATCACCGCGAACGACTCGGAGGCCATCGGGCCGTCCGGAGCAAGGTAGTAGGACTTGTCCACGTAGATCGGATCGATCTCGGCGATGTCGGTGAACTGGGAGAGGTCGATGACACGGGTGGAGTCCACCCGCACCTTTTCGATGTCCTCTTCGGTCACCACGACCCAGTGCCCCTTCTCGTATTCGTAGCCCTTGACCAGCTCGGTGTTGGGCACCTCGCGGTCGCAGTGCGGACACCAGCGCTTCTGCTGGATGCGCGTCTTGCACTCGGCGTGGAGCTGGTTGAAGGACAAGGTCGCCGCCGATTCAGTGGCCGGGAAGACCTTCACCGGAATCGTGACCAGGCTGACCTTGAGGTAACCCTTCCAAGTCGGTCTCGCAGGCATAGCTCCTCTATCGGCACCGGGAGTTCCCTTGTGCAGGGGTGCGCAATCAGACTACATCCGTTTCGGAACGGCTTCCCAGATCCAGGCCCGCCCCGCCCATGTGCATCTCCTGGCTCTTGATGTGGTCCTGGAGCAGGCGCCGGGCCTGGCCGTAGAGGTGGCCCGGCACGTCCAGTCGCCGCGCGATGCTGCGGAAGTGGGAGATGAGGACCAGGGTGACGCTGCCCTCCTCTTTCCACGACACCGCGGAGATCTGCCCCCACTTCATGAACCCGCTGTCGGACCAGACGCCGTCCTCGTAGAACCCGCGCGCGATACGGACGCTGAAGGGGAACGCGTAGCCGTAGTACGTCAGCATCATCAGCTCGCCGAAGAGGTCCTTCAGCGGACGGCGCAGCCAGAAGATGTTGATGGCCAGCAGGATCCCGAATACGGCGCCGAGGGCGAGGTTCAGCCCGTAATACTTAGGGCGGACGCCCTCCCAGACGAGCAGCGCGTGCCGCCGACGGCGGCGGTATTGGAGCAGCTCGACGAGCAGGCGAAGGTTGGCGGCCAGGAACCCGAGGCCGAAGAGGAGCGAGAGGCGCGGGGATGCCCACCGGAAGTACTCGATGAATCCGTCTGGGTTCATGCCACCGCTGCCCTCCGCTTCCCGCGAAGCCGTTCCTCAGGCGCCCGAGGCCTGCTTGTCCAGCGTGGCCGCCACGAACGGCACGAAGCAGGCCCGGCACCGGGCCTCGTAGAGCCCGGTGGCCCCCAGGAGCACGCGGTCGCCGCTCGGCACCAGGCGTTGCGTGTGGCTGGCGGGATTGCCGCACACCATGCAGATGGCGTGCGTCTTGGTGATGTATTCCGCGATGGCCAGGAGCTGCGGCATCGGCTCGAACGGCTTGCCCAGGTAGTCCTGGTCCAGCCCGGCGACGATGACGCGCTTCCCGCGGTCCGCCAGGGTGTTGCAAATCATGGGCAGCTCGAGGTCGAAGAACTGCCCCTCGTCGATGCCCACCACCTCGGTGTCCCGCTCGACCTTCTCGAGCAGCATCCTGGACGTGGCCACGGGCGCCGATTCGATCCGCATCTCGCTGTGCGACACGATGTCCTGGGCCGAGAACCGGGTATCGATCGTCGGCTTGAAGACTTGGACACGCTGTTTCGCGATTTGGGCACGGCGCAGCCGGCGGATGAGCTCCTCGCTCTTTCCGCTGAACATGCAGCCGACGATGACTTCGATCCAGCCCTGGGTGGGCTGCCTGACGACGTCCATGGCGCGCAGTGTACCCGAGACGGGCCGCCTGAAGGCCGCCCCTACGACCCTACGCTCGCGAGAGGTATTCGCCGGTTTCCGTGCTGACCCGCACGAGATCGCCGGTGTTGACGAAGGGCGGTACTTGCACCACGAGCCCGGTCTCGAGCGTGGCCGGCTTGACCTGGGCGCTGGCCGTCGCGCCCTTGATACCCGGGGCGGTGTCGGTGACCGCGAGATCCACCGTGGCCGGCAGCTCGACCCCCAGCGCCTCCTCGCCGTAGAACTCCACCTCCACCGTCATTTCCGGCTTCAGGTAGTTCACGGAGTCGCCAAGCGCTTCGCTGGTGATGTGAATCTGCTCGTAGGACGACGTGTCCATGAAGCAGTACCCGTCACCGTCCTTGTAGAGGAACTGCATGTCCTTCTGCTCGAGCGTGGCGCGGTCGAGCGTGTCTTCCGACCGCAGCTTCTGGTCCGACAGGCTGCCGCTGCGGATGTTGCGGAACTTCACCCGCACGAAACCGCGCAGATTGCCTGGGGTGACGTGCTGGAGCTCGAGGACCCGGAAGAGGTCCTGCTCGATCTTCACCAGCATGCCCTTCTTGAGACGTGTCGCTTGTATGGCAGCCATTTTTTCGTTGGGATATCCCACAGATCGTAGCACAGCCGCCCCGCCACCTGGCCTCCGACAGCATGCTACGATTCGGGTCGTGGCCTTTGCACGCTGGGATCCGCTTCGCGATCTCCTCGCGATCCAGCAGCGCTTGGACCGGTTTGCGCCAGGCCCCGCCGGATGGCAACCTCCGGTCGACCTCTACGAAACGGCCGAGGCCTACGTCCTGACCGCCGAAATTCCCGGCGTCGACCGCGACGACATCGACATCCAGACCAGCGACGGGCGGCTGATCCTGTCGGGCATGCGGCGCGAACGGGCGACGGCGTGCGAGCAGTTCCACCGCATCGAGCGCGGGCACGGCTCGTTCCAACGTTCGTTCCAGCTGCCGCTTCCCATCGACACGGCGGCGGTCACCGCGGACCTCAAGGACGGCGTGCTTACCGTCCGCTGCCCCAAACTGCCGGGCCCGTCGACTCGTCGAATCACCATCACCCCCTGAGATATCCGTGCGGCGATTCACCATCATCGCGCTGATCCTGGCGGCTCTCGGCTTCGTGGCCGGGCGCGTCATCACCGGACTGGCCGACAACGGGGCCGGCCAGGCGCAGCAGACATCGGCGCCCCAACGCCAGGTCACGGCGCCCGCCCCGGCGGCCGGCGCCACGCTGCCCGACTTCACCCGCATCGCCGAGCGGACGGTGCCGACGGTGGCCAGCATCTCCGCGCGGCAGGTCATACGCCGGCAGCCGACGCCCCTCGACTCGTTCTTCGGCTTCGACGACGACAATCCGTACGGGAGCCGCGTCCAGAGCAGCCTGGGCTCGGGCGTCGTCGTGGGCGCCGACGGCTACATCCTCACCAACAACCACGTCGTCACCGGCGAGCAGCAGCGCGTATCGCTGCGCGATCTGAACATCACGGTGTCGCTCGGCGACAAACGCGATGTGGCCGCCGCGCTCATTGGCGTCGACCCGGCGACCGATCTGGCGCTGCTCAAGATCGACGCGAAGAACCTGCCCACGATTCCGTGGGGCGACTCGTCCAAGCTGCACATCGCCGAGTGGGTGCTCGCCATCGGCAACCCCTACCAGCTGAACTCGACGGTGACGCTCGGCATCGTGTCGGCCACCAACCGCACCAACCTGGGCATCTCCGCCTACGAGGACTTCGTACAGACCGACGCGGCCATCAACCCCGGCAACTCGGGCGGTGCGCTCGTCAACGCCCGCGGAGAGTTGGTGGGCATCAACACGGTCATCTTCAGCCAGAGCGGCGGGTACCAGGGCATCGGCTTCGCCGTGTCGAGCAACCTCGCCAAGCGGGTGTTCAGCGACCTGCGGCAGTTCGGCGAGGTGCGCCGCGGCACCATCGGCTACATCCAGGTGCTGCCGCTCACGCCGCAGCTCGCCACCGAGCTCTCGGCACCGGATACGCAGGGGCTGGCGGTGTCGGGGATGGGGCGCTCGGCCACGACCGCCTATCGCGCCGGGCTGCGCGTGGGCGACGTGATGAAGACGTTCAACGGCACCGCGATTACGGATGCCGGGCAGCTCTATCGCATGATTTCGGATGCGCCGATCGGCAGCACCGCCACGCTGGGCCTTGTGCGCGAGGGCAAGAGCATCGCGGTGAAGGTCCCGATCGAGAAACCACCCAGCAGGTAGGCAGGCCTGAAGGCCTGCAGCCACGGCCAAACACGTAGTTGCAGGTCTTGAGACCTGCCTAGTGCGTGACCGTCACGCGGCGCACGGTCGCCACCGCTTCCCGGATGTCGTCGTCGGAGATCGTCTTGCGGTCGTCGGCCACCTTCATCAACGTCCGGTAGACCTCGATCAATACCTCGCCGTCGAGCGCGAACCCGAGATCGGCACAGCGCTTCTGGACCGCGTGCCGCCCCGAGTGCTTGCCGAGCACTAGTGGGTTCCACGGCGCGCCCACATCCTCGGCGCGCATGATCTCGTAGGTCCGCCGATCCTTCAGGACGCCGTCCTGGTGAATGCCCGCCTCGTGTGCGAAGGCGTTGCGCCCCACCACGGCCTTGTTCACCTGCGCGGGCTGTCCCGAGAGCTTGATGAGCAACTCGCTCGACGGGTAGATCTCCTTGATGTTGATGCTGGTCGAAAACGGCAGGCGGTCCTGACGGGTGCGGATCGCCATCACGACCTCTTCGAGCGCCGCGTTGCCGGCACGTTCGCCAATGCCGTTGATCGTGCACTCCACCTGCCGCGCGCCGCCGAGCACCGAGGCAAGGGAGTTGGCCGTCGCCAGCCCCAGGTCGTCGTGACAGTGCGTGCTGAAGACGACCTCGCTGGCATTCGGAACTCGCGCGCGAATCCGGACGAAGAAGTCGCGGATCTCGTCGGGCGTCGTGTAGCCGACGGTGTCGGGCAGGTTGATCGTGGTGGCGCCCACCGCGATGACCGACTCGATCACCCGGCACAGGAAGTCGAAGTCGCTGCGGGTCGCGTCTTCGGCCGAGAACTCGACGTCGGAGGTGTGCTGGCGCGCGAACCGCACCGATTCCACGGCCGTTTCGAGGCACTGGTCGCGCGTCATCCGCAGCTTGGCCTGCAGATGCAAATCTGAAGTAGCGATGAAGGTGTGGATACGCCCCTGCTCGGCCGGCTCGAGGGCCCAGGCGGCGCGTTCCAGGTCGGCCCTGTGGCAGCGCGCCAGGCACGCAATCACCGGGCGGCGAATCTCGGTCGCAATCGTCCGCACCGCCTCGGCGTCGGCCGGGGACGCGATCGGAAAGCCCGCCTCGATGATGTCCACGCCGAGCGCGTCGAGCTGCCGCGCCAGCTCCAGCTTCTCCGATGGGCGCAGCGAGAACCCGGGGGCCTGCTCGCCGTCCCTCAGCGTGGTGTCGAAGATGCGAACCTGATCCTGTCCCATTCGAGGCCTCCTGGCCCCCTGCGGACGAGGGCCTGGCTCATCGCCAGTAGACGGCACCCGCCTTGATAATGTCAAAATGATAATTATTCTGTTTGGATTATTCTTCCTTATCCAGACAGCCCCCTGCTTTTCCGCGGAACGACACGATGGAACTGAGCGAATTGAAGGTGTTTCTTCGCGTTTCGGCCGAGCGAAGCTTCTCACGCGCCGCGACGAAGCTCCACCGTACCCAGCCGGCGGTCAGCCAGGCGGTCCGCCGGCTCGAAGAGAGCGTCGGCGAGCGGCTGTTCGACCGCGCCACCAAGGACGCCACGCTGACGGAAGCCGGCCGCCTGCTCCGCGACTACGCCGAGCGGCTGCTGCGCCTGTCCGAGGAAGCCGAGACGGCCGTTCGTGATCTGCGCGATCTGCGACGCGGCCGCGTGCTGATCGGCGCCAACGAAGCGTCGGTACATGCGGTGCTGCCCTACATCCAGCGCTTCCGGCAGGCGCACCCGCTGGTGCACGTCGACGTGCGCCGGGTGCCGGCGCGCCAGATCGGCGCCGAGGTGACACACGGTGGACTGGACTTCGGGGTCCTCACCTTTCAGCCCGCCGAACCGCGCCTGTCGTCGATGGTGCTCGGCCACGACGAGCTCGTGATGCTGGTCGATCCCTCCCACCAGCTGGCGTCGAGCCGCGAGGTCACCTTGGCCGAGTGCGCGCGCCAGACGGTGATCGCGCACAACGATCCGTCGCACATGCGCGACCGTGTGCTGCGCCTTTTCGAGCAGCATCACATTCCGGCCAACATCCTGATCTCGCTGCCGAGCCTCGAGGGGATCAAGCGCGCGGTCAGCATGCAGATGGGGGTGGCGCTGCTGCCCCGGCGCTGCGCGGAGCTCGAGATTGCGCGCGGCGAGCTGGTGGCGCTGGCGATGCCCGAGATCCGGTTGCGGCGTCAGGTGCGGATGGTCTTCCGCAAGGGCGGCGAACGGTCGCACGCGGCGCTCGCGTTCCTCGGCATCATCGAGGACGACAAGAAGAAGAGCGGCCGCCCCGCGGCGGTGGCAGCAGAAGCGTAGGGCGGTCTTTAGTGTGCGACGACAGGACATAGGTAACACTCCTGACGTCAGGACATAGGTAACACATCGGGGGCGACGGTGAGCGGCCACGCTCCGTCGACGGGCTGCATCAGCGCGACGCTTTGGCGTCGTCGCGGATGCAGCTCCCGCACGTACATGTGGCGGTAGATCACCACGATCCGATTCGCCAGCGGGAGACAGGCCACGTCTTCCCCGCTGAGCGCTTCGAAAATGAAGTACGGCTCGCCCGCGACTTTGATCACCCCGGTCTCGTGCACGCGCCGGACCTCGAGGCCCTCGGGGTAGCTCCAGGCACGGGGCGTCGCGCAATAGGGCCGGCCGCTCGGCGTGAAATGCGCCGCCGGCGGCGTGAGCCCCAGCGCGGCGTGCGGGCGCACCTCGTTGTATTCCGTGCGAAACCACGCGAGTGTCCGCCGAAAGCCGGTCAGCGTCGTCGGGACCCCGACCCACCGGAGGCGCTCCGCAAGCGTGCGGTGAAAGCGCTCGACCTTGCCTTGGGTTTGTGGGTGGCGGACCGCACCAAACACCAGGCGGATGCCCTGCTTGAGTAAAAAGACGCCCAGCCGCGTGAGCCCGGCCGGCCCCTGCGTACTCCACCACGGCGCGCCGTGGTCCATCAGCATCGCGGCCGGCACGCCATAGCGCTCAAAGCTGCGAATCAACGCCGCGCGGACCGGGTCCGTCTGGAGCGTGAGCAGGGGCGTCAGGCCGACGACAAACCGACTGTGGTCATCGAGCACGCTGAGTGTGTGGCAGCGTTGCCGATGCTCGAGCGGATAGGCGCCCTTCGCATCCATTTGCCAGAGGTCATTGGGCGCAGCGTGGGTAAAGCGCTGCAGCGCCGGCGCGGGCGCGCTGTCCGTCCGCGTCCAGCCCTCGCGCTGGATCCAGCGGTCAATGGTCCGCGGCGTGAGCGCGGAGCCTTCCGCGGCCATCAGCACCGCGAGCTTGGCGCCGCCCCACCCAAACTGCGCACGCAGCTCGCCGAGCCGCTGCACCACTGCCGCCGGCGTGCGCCGCGGACTGTGATGAGGGCGCCGGCTGCGATCCGCCAGCACCGCCACCGACCCCGCCGCGGCTTCTCGCTTCAGCCACTTGTAGCCCGTCTTCGGACTTATCCCGAAGGCCCGACACGTCTCGCTGACCGTCGCCGTGCCCCGCCGCACGGTCAAGACAAACTGGATTCGCTGATCGCGCACATCGGTCTCCAGCCAGGGCATAGGCCGCGCTCTCCTTGAGCGCGACCCTACCCGAGCTCTGACCTATGTGCTGACGTCGCCCTTACCAGTGTCCTGACGTCGGACACTTTAGACCGCCCTGTCTGTTGCGTACGGGAGGCGCTTCGCGGTGGCTTGCACCTCGTCGAAACGATCCAGCAGCATCCCCGTCGTGTCCCAGGCGCCAGACGTGAACGCTTCGAGCATCTTCGGTGGCAGCCCGATGGGCACGGTCAGCGCGCCCGCCCGGCAGCTGCCGGCAACGAGATCGACCGCGAACTCCGTGGCCGGCTCGCGTTCGGCGAGATCCATCAACGCAGCCACGTCGGCGGCCGACGCGGTGACGCACGGCATCCCGATCATCCCCGAGTTGCCGAAGAAGATCTCGGCGAACGACTCGCCGATCACCACCTGAATCCCCCACCGCTGCAGCGCCTGCGGCGCGTGTTCCCGCGAGGACCCGCACCCGAAGTTGGCGTTGACGAGCAAAACCGCCGCGCCCTGAAAGTGCGACACGTCGAACGGGTGCCGGTTGTAGGGGCCGCCCGCGCTCTTGCGGTCGTCTTCGAACACGTGCCGTTCCAGGCCGTCGAACGTGACGGCGGTGAGATACCGCGCCGGAATGATCCGGTCGGTGTCGATGTCGTTGCCGCGCATCGGGAGCGCGCGGCCGTTCATTTGCGAAATCCGCCGCATCAGAGGAGCTCCCGCACGTCGGTCACTTCGCCGGCCACCGCCGCGGCCGCCACCATGGCCGGGCTCATGAGCAGCGTGCGGCCGGTGGGGCTGCCCTGCCGCCCCTTGTAGTTCCGGTTGGACGACGACGCGCACACCTGATTGCCCACCAGCTTGTCGGGGTTCATTCCCAGGCACATCGAACAGCCGGCGCCGCGCCATTCGAACCCGGCGTCGCGGAACACGGCGTCGAGCCCCTCGTCCTCGGCGGCCTTGGCCACCGTGGCCGACCCCGGCACCACCAGCCCCTGCACGTGCTTCGCGACGTGGCGCCCCTTCACGATGCGCGCGGCCTCGCGGAGGTCGGAGAGCCGGGAGTTGGTGCACGACCCGATGAAGGCGACGTCGACCTTCATGCCTTCGATCGGCTGCCCCGGCGTCAGCCCCATGTAGTTCAGGGCGTCGGTGACGGCTTTCGGATCGCTGGCGCCCGCGGGCGCCGGCACCTTGCCGTCGACCCCGATCGACTGGCCCGGGTTGACGCCCCAGGTCACGATGGGTGTCAGCTCGGCGGCCTTCACCTCCACGTCGTCGTCGTACCGCGCGTTGGCGTCCGACGCCATCGACTTCCACCACGTGGCCATGCGATCGAAGTCGCCCGCCGCGGGCGCGAAGGGGCGGCCGCGCACGTACTCCACCGTGGTGTCGTCCGGGTTCACATAGCCGACGCGCGCGCCTCCCTCGATGGACATGTTGCAGATGGTCATCCGCTCGTCCATCGACATCCGGTCCACGGCGTCGCCGGCGTATTCGTAGGCGTACCCGTTGCCGCCCTGCACGCCCAGGCGCTGGATGATGGCCAGGATCACGTCCTTGGCGTAGACACCCTTGGGCAGCGTGCCGGTCACACGGATACGCCGCACCTTGAGCGGCTCCAGCGCCAGGCATTGCGAGGCCAGGACGTCGCGGACCTGTGAGGTGCCGATGCCGAACGCCACCGAGCCGAAGGCGCCGTGCGTAGACGTGTGGCTGTCGCCGCACGCGATGGTCATGCCGGGCTGCGTGAGTCCGAGCTCCGGTCCGATCACGTGCACGATGCCCTGGCGGATGTCGCCGAGGCCGACGAACCGGATGCCGAAGTCGCGCACGTTGCGCTCGAGGGAGGCCATCATGTCCTCGGCCATCACATCGAGGAACGGGCGCTTGCGCTCGCGCGTCGGCACGATGTGATCGACGGTGGCAAACGTCCGGTCCACGAACGGAACCTTCCAGCCGTTGGCGCGCAGGGTGTCGAACGCCTGGGGGCTGGTCACCTCGTGGACGAGGTGCAATCCGATGAAGAGCTGAGTCTGGCCGGTCGGAAGCTGCCGGACGGTGTGCAGATCCCAGACCTTCTTGAGGAGGGTGTCGCCCATTTTTTCTCTGAAATTCTCCGGAACCTCGATGGTACTACCCGGGAGACGCCCGATTCCGCTCATCCTACAGATGGGCTAGTATACCGGCCCGAATGAGGCAGTTTGCTCGGCGCGCCCTGACGCGCGCTGGACAACTCGTGCTACACCCCCTCGAACGCCGTCACGAAGATCTGCGGCGCCAGCTGCTCAAACGGCTCGATCGCCTTGACGAGCGCGTGGACAGGGCGCTCGCGCAGGCGCAGCACAACGCCGCTCTGTTGGCCGGTGGGCCCGGTGGCCGCTCCAGGCGCACGCCCGCGCGCGGCGGCGCGCTCCCGCGCCTTGCGAGCGAGTTGTCCGTTCCCGTACCGCCGGCCGCCACGGCCGGCATCAGCACGGAGACCGAAACGCTCGCCGCCTGCCCCTGTTGCGGCGGGGACGAGTTCACGCTCGTCTCCGAGTACAACCGGTTCCTCACGAGCGAGCAGCCCCCTGACGCCTGCGCGTCGCGCTACGACTACTCGCTGTGCCACGTCTGCGGCGTGGTGTTCGCGCGGACCCGGCCGGTGGGGCAACGTTTTCGCACTCTCCTCGAACGCTTCGAGGACACCCTCGGCAGGCACGGCAAACAAGGGGCTGGCGTGGACCTTTTCGGATCCCGCCGCCTCACCGACGAGGAGGCCGCACGCATCCGCGAGGCCGCGCGCCGGGGCATGTTCGCGGCCGCCACCGGCCACGCCGGCCCACCGGCCATGCCGGCCGTGCTGCGCGATCGTCTCGCGGTCAGCGCTCATGTCGAGATCCTGAGCTCGCTCCTGACGATGCCGGCACCGCGCGTCCTCGAGCTGCGCCCGCGCTTTGGCGCGATCGGCGCCGCCATCCGGCGCCAGTGCGGCGGAGAATCCTTCGCGCTTCCGCTGTTCGAGGCGCAGCAGCTGATCGTGCGCGAGGTGTACGGAACGCGCGCCGACGCCTTGTTGGACTTCGACCGCTTCACCATCCCCTACGACGGTGCGTTCGATCTGGTGGTCGCCAACCACGTGATGACGCACGCCGTGCGGCCCGCGGCGCTGCTCGCGTCGTTGCGCGAACGGATGGCGCCCGGCGGGCATCTCTATCTCTACAACGAGCCGGACGAAGCCGACTTCCTCGACACCGGGAAGTCGATGTTCAAGACGCTCAACCCCTTCCATCTGCAAACGTTCGATGCCGCCTCGCTCGCCCGGGCGCTCGAGGCCGCCGGCTTCCGCACGGTCTTCTCGACGAAGTACCAAGGCAACCTGGTGGTCCTGGCGCAGTTGGACGGGCCGCGCGAGCCGGAAGCGCCGAGCAGCAAGATGCGCGCAAAGCGGCTGGACCGCTACGCGGCCGCTCGCGATCGGTCGATTCTGATGCTCCCTCCGGCGCTGCGGGGCCACTTCCGTGAGGAATGGGAATCCGTGCTGGCGCGCGCGTTCGACACCGGGCTCGTGACGCTGGACGAGAAAGGCGCGTTGCGCCTCAGGCGCCGTAGTACGTAGGGGCCACCTTCAGGTGGCCCGTTCAGGTGGCCCGTCCTTTCCCCGACACACACGCGTGGCCTGCCACCCAGCAGCGCCAGGGACGATCGGTACCGACGCGGATGCCGATGCGCGGGCCCCACGTCACACGGCCCGCCGGCACGCCCCAGTCCTCGATCGAGAGCGGCGGCTCGGTGAGCGCCAGCCGGTTCTGCGCCAGCGAGATCCCCAGCGCCTTGGTCAGATTGCCGGGGCCCCGGCAGAGCGCGTCGACAGGCACGGCACGGCCCCCGGCACGCCGCTTCTGCATCAGGTCGATGCCATCGAGCGGCTCGAGGGCGCGGATGAGGACCGCCGCGGGCGAGCCTGTGCCCTCGGTCACGGCGTTCACCAGGTAGTGCATGCCGTAGTTCAGATACACGTAGGCGACGCCCGGCGGCCCGTACAGCGGCGCGTTGCGTTTCGTAGGGCCGGGCGCGGCGTGGCAGGCGGGGTCGGACTCGCCGATGTACGCCTCGGTCTCGACGATGGCGCCGGCCGCCACGCCGGCCTTCGTGCGGTGCACCAGCACCTTGCCAATCAGATCGGCCGCGACGGTCAGCGTCTCGCGGTCGTAGAAGCGGCGCGGGAGCCTACTCCGCCCCATTCCGGCTGGCCGCCAGCACCGGACGCAGTGCCTGCCCCGTGTGCGACGCCTCGACCTTCGCCACCTGCTCCGGCGTGCCGGAGGTGACGACTTCACCGCCGGCATCGCCGCCGTCGGGGCCGAGATCGATGATGTGGTCGGCGGTCTTGATGACGTCGAGGTTGTGCTCGATCACGAGCAGCGTGTGTCCGGCCTCCACCAGCTTCCGGAACGCGGCCAGCAGCTTGGCGATGTCGTCGAAATGGAGCCCCGTGGTCGGCTCGTCGAGGATGTAGAGCACGCGCTCGCCGCTCATCGACGCCAGGTGCGCGGCAATCTTGATTCGCTGCGCTTCGCCGCCCGACAGCGTCGTGGCCGGCTGCCCCAGTCGCAGGTAGCCGAGCCCGATCTCGTCGAGCACGTGGAGACGGCGCAGCACCTTCGGCGAGCCGCTGAAGAACGCCAGCGCCTCGCGCACGGTCATGTCGAGCACCTGGTGGACGTTCTTGCCCTTGTACCTGACCTCGAGCACCTGCGGCTTGAAGCGCATGCCGTCGCACTGCTCGCACGGCACGAAGACGTCGGCCAGGAACTGCATCTCCACCCGCACTTCGCCCTCGCCCTGGCACGCCTCGCACCGTCCGCCCGGCACGTTGAACGAGAAGTGGCTCGCCGTGAGCCCGCGCGCGCGGGCGTCCTTGGTCAGCGAGAACAGCTCGCGGATGGGATCGAACGCCTTGAGATAGGTAACGGGGTTCGAGCGCGGCGTGCGTCCAATCGGCGCCTGGTCGACCAGGACGACGTCGCTGATGTATTCCAGCCCTTCGAGCGACGTGTAGCGGCCAACGCGGCGATCCCAGTCGCCCTTCTGGCGCTTGATCGCCGCGTAGAGCACGTCGTGGACGAGCGTGGACTTCCCCGATCCGCTGACGCCGGTGACGCACGTGAGCGTGTTCAGCGGGATCTCGATGTCCACGTCCTTGAGGTTGTGCTCGGCGGCGCCGCGCAGGCGGATGCGCTGCACCAGGCCAGGGCGCCGCGCCGGCACCGCGATGCTCAGCTCGTGCCGCAGGTACTTCGCCGTGAGCGACCGCGGCTCCAGCATGAGCCCCGGGAGATCGCCCGAGTAGACCACGCGGCCGCCTTGCTCGCCGGCGCCCAACCCGATGTCCACCACATGGTCGGCCACCCGGATCATGTCCTCGTCGTGCTCGACCACCAGCACGGTGTTGCCCTGATCGCGCAGCTGCCGGAGGATGTCGATCAAGCGCTGGTTGTCGCGTGCGTGCAGGCCAATCGAGGGCTCGTCCAGGACGTACAGGGTGCCGACGAGCGCCGACCCCAGCGACGTCGCCAGGTTGATGCGCTGCGATTCCCCACCCGAGAGCGTCGAGGACAGCCGGTCGAGCGTCAGGTAGTCGAGGCCGACGTCGCTCAAGAACGCCAGCCGCCGGCGAATCTCCCGCAGCACCTTGTCGGCAACCGTCGTTTCCTTCTCCGTGAGCTGGAGCTGCGCGAAGAAGTCCTGCGCCTGCCGGACCGTCTGCGCCGACACGGCGTCGATGGTCAGCCCGCCCACCTTGACGTCGCGCGCCTCGCGGCGCAGCCGCGCCCCGCCGCAATCGGGGCACGACTGGTAGCCGCGATAGCGGCTCAGGAACACGCGCACGTGCACCTTGTATTTCTTCCGCTCGAGCCACCGGAAGAAGCCGCGTACGCCGTCGTAGTCGGCGTAGCCCTCCACGACCAGCCGCCGTTCGTCGTCGGTGAGCTCCGACCAGGCCACGTCGAGCCGGATGCCGGCCTTCTTGGCCGTCCGCTTCAACTCGGCCAGATGGCTGCGGTAGTGCGGCTTGGTCCACGGCTCGATGGCGCCCTGGTTGATCGACTTCGACGGGTCCGGCACGACCAGCGTCATGTCGAGCTCGATGATGTTGCCGAAGCCGTTGCAGGTGGCGCACGCGCCGAACGGATTGTTGAACGAGAAGAGCCTCGGCTGCGGCGTCTCGTAAGCGATGCCGCACGTGCGGCACTCGAACTTCTCGGAGAAGACGATGCGCGAGTCTGGCTCCCCGCCGGTGCCGAGCACGACGGCAAACGCGGCGCCACCCCCTTCGCGATACGAGGTCTCCACCGAGTCGGTGAGGCGGCTCAGCATGTCGCCGTCGTTCTTTACGCGATCCACGACGACCTCGATGGACGTGCGGCCCTTCAGCGCCTCGCTCGCGACGTCCTCGATGGCCACGGCGGCGCCGTCGATCAGCACACGGCCGAAGCCGCGGCGGCGCAGCGTTTCGAGCGTCTGACGGCTGGCCTCGAGGGCCGATGGCTTGGGCGCGGGCGGCAGCAGGTCGGCGTCGTCGCCGTTGTCGCCGTCGTCCGCAAGGTCGCCGTCGCCTGTCGAGCCGTTCGACGACATCGCCACGAGCGGCAGCTCGAAGCCGATGAGGAGACGCGTGCCTTCCGGCAGGGCCTGGAGCCGCTTGGCGACGAGCTCGGCGGTCTCGCGCGTGACGTCTTTGCCGCACTGGCGGCAGAAGGTATGCCCCACGCGCGCGAAGAGCAGCCGCATGTAGTCGTGGATCTCGGTGGTGGTGCCGACCGTGGACCGCGGGTTGCGGACGCTGTTCTTCTGACGGATCGCAATCGCCGGGCAGATGCCCTCGATGCGATCGACGTCCGGCTTCTCCATCCGCTCGAGGAACTGGCGGGCGTAGGCCGACAGCGACTCGACATAGCGGCGCTGCCCCTCGGCATAGATGGTGTCGAAGGCGAGCGACGACTTCCCCGAACCGCTGACGCCAGTGACAATCACCAGCTTGCCCGCGGGCACGGTTACGTCGATGTTCTTGAGGTTGTGCGTCCGCGCCCCGCGCACCACGATGGGGCTGCGCGCGGGCTTGGTTTCCGGGGTCTCGGGCATCCTGAACCAGCGTGGCGTCCCTCTGGTGCGAATCTGGACGCCCTCCGAATAGTCCAGTCTACCCTACTCGGCCAGCGATCGGCCGTACTCCCGCTCGCGTTCGGCCAGCAGCGCCTGAACCCCGCGCAACTTCCGGATTTGGAGTTGCCCCGTGCCCGGCCAGTACACGACGTCGCGCCCGAGCACGCCGCCAAGGTCCTCGGCCACGATCGTCAGCCGCGCCGCCGCGGCGAATCGGCGGGTGAAATCAACGGCGCGCCGTGCGATCTCCTGCGCGTCCGGCCTCGCGCAACTACCGCCGACGAGCTTGAGCTCGAGGCGTGACCGTTCGCCGCAGCCGTGCGTGAGGACGGCGTTCACGAGGCGCTCCATGGCGTCGGCGCCACTGCGCTCGCCCGCGTCAGCGGCGCCGTCCACAACCGCCGGGAGCATGAAGTGGTTCATCCCGCCCACTCCGGTACGGATGTCGCGTACGCACGCCGCGACGCAAGAGCCAATCACCGTGGTGACACCCTCGGCTGACGCCGTGACACAGGTATCGCCTGGGTGGATCTTGGCGAGCCAGATTTTGTGGTGTTCGTCCCACACGCGCGCGATGTGTTCGAAACCAGGAAGCGCGGCCGCCGCGGGCCGCCGGGTTGTGATTGCCTTCATGCCGCCTTGCAGTTGATTGGTGGTTGAACTGCAGACGCAATCGGCGATCGCTTACGGACCTTGAACGATTCAGGCCCCGATGTTTTTGGTCGCTTCCCGAAAACTCAACGGGCTCAGAAGCATGCGATGGGCCTTGACGTACCGCTTGACCTCGCGCGGGTCGGTCCACGCGTATTGGCGCAGCGCCCACCCGATCGCCTTCCGGATGAAGAACTCGCGGTCCGCCAGGTTCGGCTCGATGCAGTCGTACAGCAGGGCGAGGTCGGTATCGCGCTTCCGCCGGAGCTGGCAGAGGATGGCGGACCGCCGCTTCCACATGTCGCCGTCCTTGGCCCAGCGCCGCATCAGTCGCGAGACGCGCGCCGGGTCCGCCACGAGCACGTCGCCGAGCGGATGTGACGCCAAGGCGTCGACGTAGTCCCACCACGCGCCGTTGACGATCATTTCCTCCAGCATGGGAATGACGGCTGGCGTCCGGTAGCTGAGGTAACGCCGGTCCTGCGCCAGCCCGACGGCTGCGTATCGCTCCTCGCGGAACGTTGCTGTACGCCACAGTTCGAGCACCGCGCGCTGCCATTTGGCGCTCGTCTCGAGAGGATGCGCGGCAAACACCTCACGCCACAGCCGCTTTTGTTCGGGGCTTGGCACGCCTCGAAACGGCATCTCGGACTTCATGTAGGCCTGCGCGCCCTTGGCGCGCGCAGGGTCGGCGGCCGCGGACAGACCGGCGCGAATGGCGGCGACGAGCGGGTGCGAGTCAGGGGCCATGTGCGTGTGACGGCGTGAAACACCGCCGGCCGGCCGGCAGTATACTCAGGTGAATTTTCAGACAGGGCTGCGTGGCCCAGGAGGTTGGTGAATGAAGGCACTGTTGACCCTCGGGCTGGCGGCAGCCCTGGCAGTAAGCGTTGTGGCCCAGGCGCCGGCTCCGGCGGCGGCTCCGTCCGTGGAGCTGAAGGTCGGCGACATGGCTCCCGACTTCACGCTTCCCGCCACCGACGGCAAGACCTACAAGCTCTCGTCGTTCAAGGGCAAGCAGGCCGTGGTACTGGCCTGGTTCCCGAAAGCGTTCACGCGCGGCTGCACGATCGAGTGCAAGTCGCTGGCGGAAGGCAGCGCCAAGCTCAAGATGTACGACGCGGCCTACTTCATGGCCAGCGTCGATCCCATCGACGGCGCCCAGGGCAACAAGGCCTTCGCCGAATCGCTGCACGCGGACTTCCCGCTCCTGAGCGACACGAGCAAGGAGACGGCGACCAAGTACGGCGTTCTGATGCCGCAGGGCTTCGCGAACCGCTGGACGTTCTACATCGACAAGAGCGGCCGCATCGCCGAGATCGACAAGGACGTCGCGAAGCGCCTCGAGACGTCGGCCGACGACATGGCCGCCAAGCTCGCCGCGATGAAAGTGCCGATGAACCACCACTGAGCCGGCGTACGTAGGGGCCGCCTTCAGGCGGCCCGTCTTGATACGTGGGGGGCCGCCTTTGGGCGGCCCTTTTCATTTTCTCTTGTAGATCACGAACCACTTGTCCGGGAACAGCGCGATGTCCTCGACCGGGACGAACCCGGCCTCCGCCATCCACGCGGCAGCCTGCTCCTTCGACACGACGAGCGAGGGCTCGGCCTTGTGCGGGCTGTCCTTCGGGTGGAACTCCACGACGGCGATGCGGCCGGTCGGCTTCATGTAGCCCGCCACCGACTTCAGGTACGCCTGCCGCTGCTCCACGTGGTGCAGGACGTCGTGCATCAGCGCCAGGTCCACGCCGCGCGTGGGCAGCTTCGGATCCGTGGGTGTGCCGAGCACCGTCTCGATCGTCGCAATGTGGAGCTCGTCCACCTTGCGATCGATCTCCTCGAGGAACCCCTTGTCGATCTCCACCGCGTAGACGCGGCCGCGCCCGACGGCATACGCGAGCTGCGCCTCGAAGAGGCCGGTGCCCGCCCCCAGATCCGCCACCACGTCGCCGGCTTTCAGATTGAGCGCCTTGATGATCTGCTCGATCTTCAGCCCTTCGACACGGGCTGGCGCTTCGAGCGTGGCTTTCCATTCGGCTGCGGGTCGCGACGCGAGCTGGGCGTTCGCCGGGGCCGCCAGGGCGCTGAACGCGAGGGCGAGGGCCGCGAATGTCGTCTTGTGCACGGTGGAAATCTACCGTACGTGGCTGCGCGCCTTCGTACGTGGCTGCAGGCGTTCAGGCCTGCCGGTGCAGCATCCGTGGCTGCGGGCCTTCTGGCCGTGCTACGATCTCAAGGTTCTCCACGCCGGGCCGGCGTAGCTCAGTTGGTAGAGCAGCTGATTCGTAATCAGCAGGTCCTCGGTTCGAGTCCGAGTGCCGGCTCCATTCCCAAGACAATCCGATCTAAAGTCACGCCGACGTGTTGTCGGCCTTCTCGCAGGCGTGGGCCTCCTGGAAAGCGACACCCGGCGTCGCGCTGCTCGCCGTAGTCGCGTTTGCCGTCGGGATCGGCTCGGCCACCGCGATCTTCACCGTCGTCAACGGCGCGCTGCTGCGGCCGCTGCCGTACCCGAACAGCGAGCGCTTCGTGGCGGTGTCCGGCACGAACACGTCAGCGCCGGACACGGGCCTGGCCATGTCGGTTCCCGAGCTGCGCGACTACCAGCAGCAGACCACGAGCTTCGACGCGTTCGGCTGGTTTCGCGCTGGCCTCTACCATCTGGCATCGCCGGGCGAGCCGCGATTCGTCCCCGGCGTGGCAGTGACGCCTGCCTTGGCGCGACAGCTCGGTCCACCGCTCCTCGGCCAGTGGTTCGCCGGCGACACGAGCGCCGTCATATCGAGCGCCCTTTGGCGGCGTCTTGGGGGCGGGCGCGACATCATTGGCAGCGCCATCACGCTCGACTCGACCCGCTATACCGTGACCGGTGTCATGCCGCCGGCGTTCCAACTGCCAATCTCCGGCTCGGCGATGGCGCGCGGCGACACCGAGGTGTGGATTCCCTCACGTTCATCGTCATGAAAGTACGCTGATGAAGGCCGCGGTCATCGCGCTCAGCGTGGCGTGCCTCGCGAGTGTTGCGAACGCCACGACCATCGTCGTCGTGCGCTCGGGCGACAAGCTCTATCTCGCGGCCGACAGTCGCCGAATCATTGGCGCGGGGCGGCCACAACAGCGAATCCGCGAAGCGTGCAAGATTCGAGTCCGTGGCGGTCTGGTCATGGCGGCCGCTGGTCTCGTCGATGTTCCCGACCTGCCGGACCTGCCGGGCGGACTGTCGCTCGAGCGCGCCTTCTCAACGGCCAGCGAATCGTGGACGCCGACGTCGTCTCTTCGAGCGAAGAACACGCTGTTGGTCGACCGGGCCATCGCTGAAGTGCGGCCGTACTGGCAGAAGTTGGTCGCGTTGCCAGGGGGGCGGGGACGGGAGTGGCTTGCCCGTGCCGTGGTGCAGACCGTATTGGTGGGTGTCGATGGCGACGCGCCTGGCGCGATCGTCACGACACTCGTCCCCAGCATTTCGGGCGGTGTCGTGTCGGTGCAACCCCGAGACTTTCCTTTCCCTGAATCAGCGCCTGGAGTGATGCTCGGCGTCTCGACCGCGTTCAATCGAATGTCACTCTTCGACCGTGGACAGGCCTTCGCGCTGCCCGGCGCCCTGGCCGCGAAGCGTCTCGTCGAAGGCGAATTCACCTCGAGTCTCGTCGGACCACCCGTCAATGTCGTGGAGATCAGTTCGAGCGGAATCCGGTGGATCGACCAGAGTCCCGCATGCGCCGCTGCGAAGTGAACCACGCCCGGCTTCGAGCGTAATACGCGCATGACGCACGCCAAGGCGGTGGCGACGGCCTCCCTCGCCATCCTGGTCGCGCTCTATGTCGTCGGAGCCGTCAGCGTCCCGCCTGGATCGCTGCGGCACGAAGTGCAGACGCTGCCGCTTTGGATCCCGATCGTCCTCGGCTATCGCGGCAACCCGCTGGCGAAGTGGGCGGCGCTCCCCTGCTTGCTGTTCTGGCTGGCCATCATGATCGCCATCTGGCTGTTCCTGCTCGGGTGGGCACGCATCGTCACCGGTCACTTCTTCCCGACCGAAGTCGCCATGACCATCGTCGTCGGTGGCGCGGCGGTGGCCGGTCTTGGCGCATCGGCCCGCTGGCGAACGCGGACCCGGCCTGCGACCGCGGCAGCGGCCATCATCGGGATGGCGGCCCTGCAACTCCTGGCGTTTCGACTCAGCCTGCTGCCCTACATCGCGCGCCGATAGGCTTTGCTGGGATAATCGTGGGACCGCATGCCCACGACGATTGCCCCCGGCCTGCCCGACCTGAAACGCTCGGCCCGGGATCTCTTCAAGATCGACAGCGACCTCGACGTCCCGGTGTTCTCGGCCACCGAAGAGCACGTCCCGGTGCTCGACCCCGACTACGTGTTCGACCGCGACACGACCCTGGCGCTGCTGGCAGGGTTTGTCCACAACCGGCGGGTGATGGTGCAGGGCCGCCACGGCACCGGCAAGTCGAGCCACGTCGAACAGGTCGCCGCGCGCCTGAACTGGCCGTGCGTGCGCGTGAACCTCGACGGTCACGTGAGCCGCATGGACCTGATCGGCAAGGACACGATCGTGCTCCGCGACGGCAAGCAGATCACCGAGTTCCAGCCGGGCATCCTCACGTGGGCGTTGCAACGACCCTGCGCGCTCGTGTTCGACGAGTACGACGCCGGCCGCGCCGACGTGATGTTCGTCATCCAGCGCGTGCTCGAGATCGAGGGCCGTTTGACGCTCCTCGATCAAAGCCAGGTGATCACGCCGCACCCCTCGTTCCGCCTGTTCGCCACCGCCAACACCGTCGGCCTCGGTGA
>Ga0207689_10001207_pt1 | contig 24845 bp, 24 predicted proteins | sample KBSMisM52_FD_184312 | JGI IMG/M metagenome (GOLD analysis project Ga0207689, IMG submission 184312) | Miscanthus rhizosphere microbial communities from Kellogg Biological Station, Michigan, USA - KBS Miscanthus M5-2 (SPAdes) (version 2) | ecosystem: Host-associated > Plants > Roots >... | reverse complement strand
GGTCTCCTACTCTCGCCGCCTGCAAAGCGGACATATCACTTGCTAATTCACCCGGACATATCATGTGCTAACGACACCCCACGCTTGTGTGGTTGACAGGCCAGAACAGTCCAGTTACCCTGCCCGTCGAGTTTAGGGGGACGATTGGCCCTAAGGTTCTGCACCGAATGTGGAAAGGAAGTCTCGGACAGGGCTTTGGCATGTCCGCACTGCGGGCACCCCGTGGAAGACGCCATCGTGCCGCAACGGGTTGAGCCTCCCCTTGTGGTTGTTAAGAAAAACTCCCATCCAGTGCTGACCGTGATCGGAGTTATAGCCATAGCGCTCGCTGCACTAGGGGGAATTGCGATTCTTATTGTCGCCACGCACAAAGAGTCAAAGTTCGTCGCGCGGGACCCGGCTAGCGATGACACATGTACGCAGTGGAACGATTACTGCATCAATGTCTATTGCACTTTCGACAACGTCGGTAACGTTGCAGGGCAACAAAGAGTGCGGGCTCAACTTCTAGATACGGCCAGTGGGACCTTGCGGGCGGACCACTATGACGATCTGACCTTGGCGCCTCAGGAAAGCCAAAGATTAAAGTTTTCATTCCCTGAAGCAGAATTGGATTGGCGAGTCTCTTTTGTTTGCAGTGTCGATCCCAAGGGCAGTAGTAAATAGAGCTACTGCTTTTGTCCAGACTGCTTCTTCAGTTCCTCACGAAAAGCCTGCTCTTTTTCCGCAACGTAGCTCTTGTATCCATCCGGATCGATAAAAGGGTTGGTGCCGTGGCCCAACTTGGCATACTTAGCTGCTAACCCGTAGTAATCGCCGTGTGCGCCTAAAAATACATCGCACGGCAGGCTTTTCAACACGGCGAACATGCGTTCATAGTCATGGGCGATCTGCGGATAGAGCTCATTGTTCACCAATTTATATCCGCGATTGACATTCGGACTCCCAACAATGACGATATCGAGCATTTTTCCACCGTCATTTGCTTTCATTGTCCAGGTAGTCGTGCCTTTGGTGTGGCCAGGAGTCAAGTGTGCGACCAGCACGATATCCCCAAGCCGCACCTCATCGCCGTCGTGCAGTACGCGGTCTACTTTCGTCGGCTTGTAGTGGTTGTTATCGTCACCACCATACTGGAAATCAGTTTTGCCGCCGGAGTCGACCACGTCCACATCGCCATCCATCACGTAATACTTTGCACCGGTCAGTTCCTTGACCAGAGCGCTGCCAGCGCAGTGGTCCCAGTGCGCGTGGCTGATGAGAAGAATCTTGGTATCGCTGAACTGGAACCCAAGTTTCTCAATGCTTTCGCGAATCATGGGAACAGAACTTTCCAGACTGCTATTGATGAGAATGTTCCCCTGAGAAGTGGTGATCAGGTAGGAAGCCAGCCCCTGGCTCCCTACGTAATAGATGTTGCCGATCACATGATGAGGCGGGAAGGGAGTCGTCCAGTCCGGATGGGCCTGAGCCGCCAGGCCCATCGTCAGGAACATCACAACCACAAGAACCAAACTGAAGTTCTCTTGTGGTTTGTTCATTGTTGTGGTTTGTCCGCAGGTTTTGCCTGAGCTGGGTCATTTGTGCCGGCAGGTGTAGAAGGTGCCGGAACCGGTGTTTCAGGTTTGGCTTCCTCCTTAGGTTTAATGGACAACAACTCAACCTCAAATACCAGAGTCTGATTCGGCCCAATCTCCGGTCGGGCATGTTCGCCATAAGCAAGGTCCGAGGGGATTACCAGCTGCCACTTAGACCCGACTGGCATAAGTTGCAGCGCTTCGGTCCAGCCTTTGATCACACCAGTCACAGGAATCGTGATGGGCTCATTCCGTTTGTAGGAGTTGTCAAATTCCGTACCATCTACAAATGTCCCTTTGTAGTTGGCGACGATCGTGTCAGCAGCGGTGGGTTTCTGTCCCGTACCGGCGGTCAGAATTTTGTACTGTAAGCCGTCAGGCAGCGTGACAACGCCTTGTTTCGCCTTGTTAGAAGCCTGGTAAGCTTCGCCCGCGACTTTGTTCTTATCCGCTAACTGCTTGAGCTGTTCCTGATGCTTCTTCGCTACTTCAGTCTGTACTTCAGTGAGCACAGCTTTGGCTTGGTCATCGGTAAGCTGCAGTTTGGACCCAGTCAGTGCATCTTTTACCGCCCGAGCCACAATAGCAGGATCAAACTCGATGGATTCTTGCTTCAGTCGCTCGCCGATTCCTTTTCCAAAATTCATTCCGAGGGCGTAGCTGAACTTGTCCTTCCGCGTGGTTAATGGTGCCGCGCTGCCGGTCTTGGCTGGTGTCTTTGCAGGGGCCTTGGCCGCGGTTGCAGGCTGGGACTTGGCTGGAGTTGTTGGTTTCTTCGCCGGTGTTGTCGGCTGTGTCTGCGCGTAGGCGCTTCCAGCCAGAATCATCACAACGGCCAATAGCAATGTCGAGGAGAGGGGTTTATACATCCGACTATTCTCCCATTGTGCGTAATAACCGGCAAATGCGGAACCTACATTTAATGTGGGATTCACAGTTGACGTATCTGGGGCGCAGGTTATTCTGTACTACATGTCGTGTGGATATCTACCAGCCGAGGATCAAAGGCTAGTCCAGATTGTGAACGCCGCCTTGGCCGATTCTGCGCAGCGAAGCGGCAAATGGCTGGCCTGCAAACCGGGATGTTCGCAATGCTGCGTGGGCGTGTTCGCCATCAATCAACTGGACGCTGCGCGCCTTCGCAATGGAATGGCAGTTATCGAACAGCGCGATCCCCAACTGGCAGCACGCATTCGCACACGGGCTCGCGACGTGGTGGCCCGCCGCTCGGCAACTTTCCCGGGAGATGCCATGACCGGCATCATCTCCGAGGACGAGGACATGTATGACGCCTGGAATGAATTCGCCAACGACGAGCCGTGTCCGGCGCTGCACCCGGAAAAGGGAACTTGTGAGATTTACGAATTTCGTCCAGTAATCTGCCGCACTTTCGGTCCGCCAGTCATGGATGAAGAAGAGAATGATCTGGCCGTCTGTGACTTGTGCTTCACCGATGCAACGGATGAAGAAACCGCCGCGTGCGAAATGCACCCTGATCCCGACAATCTGCAAGGCGCTCTGCTCAAAGATTTAGAAGAAAAAACCGGAGTGAAAGGGGAAACCATCATCGCCTGGGTGCTGGCCCGTTGATGACAGCTTCTCAGTTTCTACTGCATCGTCCCTGATCCCGATTTCATCCCACGGTCCTGAGGCAAGGGAAGCCGTCCATCCGCTCCGCGGGTAAGCGCGATAAACTCCGGATCTTTCATGAGTGATGCGAACACTGCATCGACTCGCGCTTCCATCATTTCCTTCGACCGCACTGCTTGATACCGCTCATATTGGAAGAAGTGTCGTTTGAGCAGTGCCAGCGCTTTGTCCTTCTGCCCTAACTGCGCGTAGATTGCCGCTAGGTTATACGAGGCCGGCAACATGCCTTCGTTCTTCTGCGCAATTTTCAGAGCTTCGTCACCGTGTCCGTTTGCCGCCATGAATCCCGCCGCGAAAACCAGGTTGTAACCATCATCAGGATCAAGCTTGAGCGCCTTCTGCACGTAGTAGTCGGTCTTGGCTCGATCACCCTCGGAGTTCCAATACACTGCCAGATTGCGATACGCGAGAGCGATAGGGAATACGTCGACCGATTGTTCCATCAGCGCCAAGCCCTTTTTGAATTCGCCTTCGTGGATGGTCATCTTGCCGAGGCCATGGAGTGCCACCGCTCGCGCCAGCGTATCGGACGGCATTGCCAGAATGCTATTGAAAGTAATTCGTGCTTTCTCCCAATCACCGATGTGATGGCGATACAACTCTCCCAAATAACGCAAAGGAGTAGGGTCGGCCGGATCCATCTGATGTGCCTTGGTGTATAACCGCTCAGCTTCAAAGTAGTTGGCAGAGTTTTCGGCCTTAAGCCCACGCTTCATCGTGGCTTCAATCTTCGCGCTCTCAGCCGGATCGAAAATCGGTGAATCCGGAATCTCGCCGACTTCGTTTACGCCCAACTTCTTCAATTCCTTGGCTGCATCTTTAGCTTTCTTGGGGAAGAGACACTTCTGATCCACAACATTTTTGTAGATCGGAATCGCCCCGGCGCTGTCGCCTGACTTTGCTTTTTCTTTTGCAGCTTTCAGATTCTGATCCAGCTCGTTCTCCCGCCGCTTCATCTCGTCGTTGACCATCTTTTCCACCTGATCAACTTTGAGGAATCCGTCCTTGTTTTCCGCCTTGCCAATTTCATTTCCATCCGCAGTTGCCAGAACAGCGAGAGGAAGCTTGGCGCCGCCAGCGAATTTCTGTCCCGGCACTGATGAGGTATCGGCAATCTCCATGGCTACGCACTGCGAAGCATAGAGAGACAAAGTTCGCGAGGAACGCAGGCTCGACCGCTTGACTTCATCCACGGATGAGGGAAACCAATACAGCACTAGGCCGCTAGCAACCGGAGGGGCCTCAGGTGTGCGCAGCTTCCACGGTACGTTATAGACTTGTTCTGCGGTAGGGAATCCTCCCGAACCCATGCCGCCACTCATTCCGCCCATGCCACCGCCGCCACCGCCTCCGCAGGTTGCCCAGAGTTCAGGAGTGGAAATGGTGGTGATGAGGATCAAAGCCGTGACGCGAGCGAAGAAGGATTTCATGTCGAAATTGTAGCGTTTATCTGGCGGAACGGAAGATTTTGACAAAACTTTGACAAAGAACCATGCAAGCCTGCTCGCGGCATTGGGTGGGCTAGACTCGTCCACGCCTTTGGCGGAATCAACCTGCTTGCTCGATCCGGATCTGGCAAGCGGCATTAAGGGATACACATTCGGTGCATTGGGCGGCAACCCCGTGAACCAGGCAAACTTAACCTTTCTGGTCGGCGCTGCGTCTCAAGCGTTCAAACCCACGGTCATCCGCAGGTTCCACCGAGCAGGGCCTGATACGCCGGGACCAACCTAGTGGGCTGCGAGATTCCACCCACAACCGAACCATGCACAAGCTTCACGGCTCCAATAAAGTTTTTCTCAGCGCGCTCCGCGAATTCGCAAGAGCCCGCTGAGAAACCTGTCCCAACCGTTTGCCCAATTCCACCAATCTTCTATAAAATCAAACGTTTGCTGCCCACAGCGTTAAGCCGCAAGCGAGTCCTGCCGATACTTTAATCAGCGAGATCGAACCAGGCACCATTTATGAAAATTCACGAGTACCAGGCCAAAGCAATTCTGAAGAAGTATGGGGTCGCCGTCCCTCGCGGCGAAATGGCGGAGACCCGCGAAGAAGCCGAAGCTGCCGCGCGCAATTTGTTTGCCGCCGGTTCGACAGGCGTCGTGGTCAAAGCGCAAATTCACGCTGGGGGCCGCGGCAAGGGCGGCGGGGTGAAGATTGCTAAATCCGTGGACGAAGCGGGCGAACTTGCCGCCAAGATGCTTGGTATGAAGCTGGTCACGCATCAGACCGGGCCAGAGGGCAAGATCGTCAGCCGCCTACTGATCGAAGAGACGCTGCCGATCGAGAAGGAACTCTACCTTGGAATCCTGGTAGATCGCGCGGAAGGCAAGCCGGTCTTCATGGCGTCGATCGCCGGTGGCATGGATATCGAGCAGGTCGCCGCTGATAATCCAGACGCGATTCTGAAACAGCACATCGATCCAGGCATGGGGCTGGAGCCCTTCCAGGCGCGTAAGATTGCTTTTGCGCTCGGACTCAAAGGAACACAGATCAATCCTGCAGTGCAGTTTTTAACTGGCCTGTACAAAGCTTTTCTCGACACCGACGCCTCGTTACTGGAAATTAATCCGTTCATCACTTGCACGGATGGCCGTTTGTTCGCCCTCGACGCCAAGATCAATTTCGATGACAACGCTATATCACGCCATCCTGAGTTGCGCGATCTACGCGACATCACCGAAGAAGATCCGTTGGAAGTCGAAGCCTCCAAGTACAGCCTGAACTACATCAAGCTGGATGGGAACGTCGGCTGCATGGTGAATGGCGCAGGCTTGGCGATGGCAACTATGGACATTATCAAGTACGCCGGTGGCATGCCCGCGAACTTCCTCGATGTGGGTGGCGGCGCCAATGCCGAGCAAGTCACGCATGCCTTTGAAATTTTGCTCAGCGACAAGAATGTGAAGGCTGTATTGATCAACATCTTCGGCGGAATCCTTCGTGTGGATACCTTGGCGAAAGGTGTGGTCGAAGCCGCAACCAAGACCAAGATCCAGTTGCCAATCGTACTGCGGCTGGAAGGTACCAACGTTGAACAAGGCCGGGAAATTCTAAAACAGTCTGGTTTGAACTTTATTGTGGCGGAAACCATGAAAGATGCGGCAGAGAAAGTAGTGGCCGCAGCTAAGTAGTCGGGGTTGTGTGATGGCGGGCGACTCGCCCGCGACCGTTTAAATTGGGAAATCGAAACTAATGAGCATTCTGGTCAACAAATCAACGCGAGTCATAGTCCAGGGCCTAACCGGCCGCGAAGGCACCTTCCACGCCAAAGCCTGCCAAGAATACGGAACCAAAATTGTCGGTGGCGTAACCCCCGGCAAGGGGGGCAGCACGCACGAAGGCTGGCCAATCTTCAACAGCGTTCAAGAGGCCGTGGACAAAACTGGCGCTGATGCGTCTGTGATTTTTGTTCCACCACCGTTCGCTGCTGACGCGATCATGGAAGCCGCCGACGCCGAGGTTGAACTGATCATCTGTATCACCGAAGGCATTCCGGCGCTAGACATGGTCCGTGCCTGGGACTTCCTGCAAGACCGCCGCTCGCGTTTGATCGGCCCGAACTGCCCAGGCATCATTTCTCCGGGACACTGCAAGATCGGCATCATGCCGGCCAGACTTCACAAAGAAGGAAGCATCGGAATCGTTTCGCGCTCTGGTACTCTGACCTACGAAGCGGTCCATCAGTTAACCACGCGCGGCGTCGGACAATCCACCGCCATCGGCATCGGCGGAGACCCGATCATCGGAACAAACTTCGTAGACGCGTTGGAGTTGTTCAACAAAGATCCGCAGACCGAAGCCGTCATCATGATCGGCGAAATCGGTGGCAACGCCGAAGAAACCGCCGCGGAGTACGTGAAAAATCACATGCGCAAGCCGGTGATAGGCTTCATCGCCGGACAAACCGCGCCTCCGGGACGCCGCATGGGACATGCGGGCGCAATAATCTCGGGCGGCAAAGGCACGGCTGAAGAAAAGATCAAGACGATGGAAGCGGCCGGAATTCGCGTGGCGAAGTCACCAGCCACAATCGGCGAAACGCTGATAGCGGCAATCGGCGCGAAAGTCTAGCGAAGAATCAGTCTGAAGCAAGACAGCGCCGTAGGCGCAATGAAAATAGCCCGGCGGCTTAAAGCGCCGGGAATAGATCAATCGAACAAGCCAGTCCCGTAGGCACGACTGAAAACTGGACCAATGACCGGTTCTCAAATCAAAATTTCCTAATTCCGACCAACGACGAAGGACCAACGACAAACATGACTCTGCAACGCACATTCAGCATCATCAAACCCGACGCCGTGGAAAAAAACGCCATCGGCGACATCCTTGCTCAAATTGAAAAAACTGGATTTCGCATTCTTAGCCTGAAGAAACTGGAAATCACCAAACACCAGGCCGAACAGTTCTATGCAGTCCATGCCAGCCGGCCATTCTTTAGTTCGCTCACCGACTTCATGTCGAGCGGCCCAATTGTCGTGCTGGCGCTGGAAAAAGAAAACGCGATCGCCGATCTCCGCAAGTTGATGGGCGCCACCAATCCGGCCAACGCCGAACAAGGCACCATCCGCAAAAAGTGGGCCAGCAGCATTGAGCACAACGCCATTCATGGCTCCGACGCAGAAGAAACTGCCCGTTACGAACTCAGCTTCTTTTTTGCCGGCTACGAACTAGCGCAGTAAAGCCCGTAATTTCTTTGCAGACCGGCCGAGACCAATACGTCGTCGCCGGAACTGGACCGTCGAACGTAGTTTTTCGTGCAAATAGTACCGATATCGCCAAGGAGAAAAATCGCATGCCGATGGTCCAAATCACAATGCTCGAAGGCCGCACCGCGGAACAGAAGCGCAAGATCGCACAGCGCATCACCGACGCTCTAGTAGAAGAAGCCGCCACAAAGCGCGAAGGCGTGATGATCGCTTTTCACGAAGTTTCAAAGGAAAGCTATTCGTCAGGCGGAGTGCTGATGGTGGATAAAAAGTAACTCTGGAGGGCGTCTGTGTAGCGACGGGGCTTGCCCCGTCAACCGCGGGTTTTACTCCACAGGCGAATACAAATTGCCCTCAACCCGCTCACCCAGCTTAGGCAACTCTTTTTTTGCGTACTGCAAAAAGTGCGCCGAAGCCCGGTGCGCCTCAAGCGCGGCATCATCCTTGTACTGCTCATACACCAAAAACCGCCGCGGATCAGTCTTGTGCTGGTGCACCAAGTACATGATGCATCCGGGCTCTTTGCGCGACTCCTCAGTTAATTTCGCGAACACGGAAACCACTTCTTTTTCGTGTCCCTGCCTCGCCATCCAGGTGACGACTAACACGACCATCGCTCGCTCCGTTAATTTTTCCCTGTCAAAGATTTAAGAGCAGACGCGAACTCGTCGAGGAGGATCGTCTGATCCCTGTCCGGACCGGTCGAGACCATGCCGATCTTCGCCCCAGCCTGTTTCTCCAGGAATGATAAGTAGTTTCGCGCCGCCTGGGGCAATTTGTCCATACGGGTGATCCCTTCGGTCGAACTTTGCCATCCCGGCAGCCTCTGGTAGATACACTCGATTTTCTCGTACCCACAGCCCCGGGCAGGGATTTCGTCGGTGGCCTTGCCGTTGATCTTGTAGCCGACGCAGACGGGAATCTCAGCCAGTTCATCGAGCACGTCGAGCTTTGTGACCACGAGCCATTCCGTCCCGTTGATCATCCCGGAATAACGCAGCAGCGGCAGATCCACCCAGCCGCAGCGGCGGGGACGTCCAGTGACTGCGCCGAACTCGTTCCCTTTTTTGCGGATTTGCTCGCCGGTGGCGTCATGCAGTTCGGTCGGGAACGGCCCTTCGCCCACGCGGGTGCAATAAGCCTTCGAGATGCCAATCACCGTATCAATCGCGGTCGGCGCAACGCCACTACCGATCACCGCGCCACCTGAGGTTGCGCTGGATGAAGTCACGAAGGGATAGGTTCCATGATCGATATCCAACATCGTTCCTTGCGCGCCTTCGAACACAACCGACTCGCCCTTGCGCATCGCGCCATTGATCAGTGCCGCGGAATCACATACGAACGGCGCGATCTTGTCGGCAATTGCCGCATACTCGTCGTACATCCGGTCGGCATCCAACGGCTCCGTATTGAATAACGCATGCGCGATCATGTTCTTCTCACGGCATGCGTTCTGGATGTGCGTGCGCAGCAGTTGCGAGTCCAGTAAATCGGCTACACGAAGTCCACGCCGGGCCATCTTGTCTTCGTAAGCCGGACCGATCCCACGCGAGGTCGTGCCAATCTTCACGCGCCCCGGGGCAGTCTCCGCCGCAAGCTCAATCATGCGGTGATACGGCAGAATCACATGCGCACGATTGCTGATAAACAAACTGCTGTTCACCTGAACTCCGGCGTCGCGCAGTTTGCCGACTTCGTTAAGAAACGCCATCGGATCGAGCACAACGCCGTTGCCGATCACACTCTTGCATCCCGAGCGCAGCACGCCGCAAGGAATCAGCTGCAGAATGAACTTCTGCCCATTGATGATGACGGTGTGGCCAGCATTGTGTCCGCCAGCATAACGTACCACGACCTCGAAATTTTCCGAGAGCACATCGACAATCTTGCCCTTGCCCTCATCGCCCCACTGGGCGCCTACAATGACCGCCGTGTTGCCTCTGTTCAAATTAACTCCGTAGAACGAGCCTCAAGCCCGCAACAACCCTAATTTCACGCACTCTTTTGATAATGCCCGAACTAACTTTGAGTTACAGGGATAAATGACTTAGAAGAGATTACTAGTAATAATAACCCGGCAGGATTCTTATGGGCAATCAAATCATCGATGTAGGCGATCGAATTCGTGTGCAGACGGGGCTGCCCCGCGTCGCGGTTTTTTCTGACAGATGGGCAAGCCCGGTCTCCACGCAGCTAAACTATCTCACATGCCCGAACTTCCCGAGGTAGAAACCATCGCCCGCAGCCTGGACCGCCGGGTGAAGGGAGACGTAATCGAATCCGTCTGGCTGGGCTCAAAGCCGGAGCCACTGAAGTCGCCAGCCGCAGAACTTGCCGCGACACTGGAGTCCAAAAAAATCACAGGTGTGCGGCGGGTAGGAAAGCACATCGTCGTCGATTTGGAACCAGCAAAGAATGGCCCAAGTGGTGGCCGGCGACCCGCCCGCCAATCCAAAAAGAAGTCGCCCGACAATCATGCGCAATGGATCGTCCACCTGGGCATGACAGGCCGAATGCTGGTCTGCGAGGCCGACGAAGAAGTCGTCAAACACACCCATGCCATCGCCAAGCTGAAATCAGGCAGGGAACTCAGGTTTGTAGACCCACGCCGCTTCGGCAGGTTAAGTGTCACCCAAGGCTTCGCCGCCGCCGGATCGGAGCCCCTGGAAGTGGAGCTGGAAAAATTCCTCCAACTCTTTCATGGACGTAAAACGCCAATTAAAAGCGCTTTGTTGAATCAGAAATTGCTGAGCGGCGTAGGCAATATCTACGCAGACGAGTCTCTGTTCCGTTCCGGTATCCGGCCCAAACGGCGTGCATCGTCGCTGAGCAAGGACGATTTCGGCCGCCTCTATTTGGCCTTGCAGGAAGTATTGAAAGAGGCGATCGATCAGGGAGGGTCCTCGGTTTCCGATTATGTAGATTCCGATGGGGAAGAGGGGTTTTTCCAATTGCAGCATCGCGTCTATGGGCGGGAAGGCGAGCCCTGCCTAGTTTGCAAGACACCGATTAAGCGCGTGGTGATTGGGGGGCGTAGCTCGCACTTTTGCCCAAAGTGTCAGAAATAAATCGGGAGGGCATGACTTCAAGTCGTACCCATCCAGCTTAATTCTTGCTGTGCGCTTTAGCGCCTGAGGCAGCCTCTGCGGCTAAAGCCGGAATATTTTCAGTTGCTCAACGGCAGAAGCTGTGACCTCCCGAGCGCTTACAAGGACTTCTTAACCCTGGCATTCACATCATCTGCGAACCGCCTTACAAACCCAGCAATGTACTCCGCCGGATCGAGCTTTTCATCATGAATCAACGGCGTTAAATCCATACCGAAATTAATCATCTGCGCCGCATCTACAGAATGGCTCTGATAATAGGTTGCATGCGCACGCCGCCGTCCGAGCGTGGCCAGGTCATACCGTTTGCCGCCAGCGATTTGTGAATCAAATACCCCCACCAGCGAAGCCGCAATATTTTCCCGTTCAGCCAGCTTGAAGACGACCTTATCACCATCCACCATCCAATCAAGGTCCCGCCAGACCTCGCAGCCATAAACCTTTTTGGGACGCTGATCCGCAGGCAACTCACGCAAAGCCGCGATAGTCCGCAGTGTTACCCCGACGTGCGTATCGTGTTTGTCTGCCAGATTGTGGGTGTAAATCACCTCAGGACGTGCCGCGCCGACGATGGCCTTAATATCATTTTTCGCCGCAGGATTACTTGCGCTCTTAACATTCGAGCTCGGATGGTTCAACAATGCGACAGCGGCATACTCTCCGACGAAGGCAGCCTTCTTTTGCTCGAACTTCCGTACAGCCTGCATTTGATCGTCTGTGTATTTTCCGTAGATGCCATCCCGCGGACTCCCCGCGCCGTTTGTCACGATCACTGCCGTAAACCACTTTTCCGAGCTGCCAAACCCGGCCAGAATGCCTTCGAGCGCCATGATCTCCACATCATCCTGATGAGCCGCAATCGACATGTGCGTGGTGCGCTTGAGTGCAGCTTCTTCACTTAACCCATCCGGCACCCAGATTTCAGCTGAGGCTTCACTCAGTTTCATTTACTTTTCTCCTTTGAGAGCGGGAAGGCTGGCCGCAGCGATCGATTGCCCAACACGGCGGCTCTTTTCATCTGGCAACGCGATTGAAATCTTATCGACAAGCTCAGGGAACTCCAGACGCAAAACTTCCTGTGCCTTGCTAAGAATGACGTCGCCGCCTTTCCCTGTAGTCACACGACCAAGAATCAGCACATGCTTCAACTCGTAAAAATCCGCGTAGTGGGCGACTCCGTAGCCAACGTATGTGCCCATGGTTTCGTAAACCTGCGCAGCCACTGGATCGCCGGCTGCCATCTTCTTCTGAAGCTCGACTAGCCGCTCAGGTAGTCCCATGCTCTCGGGAAATTTCATGCCAGCGCTCGTAGCCACTCGATTGGTCGCCTGCTGCGAAAAATATTGTGCGCCTACACAATCGCCGGACCACTCATCCTGGGGCCCATTCGGCCGATAATCCACAGGAGCAAACGCCAGTTCATTGAGCCAGCCGGTAATGTTGCCCTCTTGATTCACATAACCCGCCGCCTGACTCGATCCAAGCGCGATTCCCAACACCGGATTCTCTCCCAACGACATGGAGCCCGCCAACGCCGTCACTTCACCGTCGTTGACAACTTCCATGGGCACGCCCAGTTCATCGCGCATGCGTAAAAACATGGGAGCGATTTTTTCGGAGAACAACCGCTGCGGCACGGCGCGATACAAAGAAGCCACGCGCGCACGGTTGTTGATGTACACACCCGCTGCACTGCCTCCCACCGCATCCAGTCGGGGCAAATGTGCGGCGGCGCGGCGGATCGAATCCATCACTCCTTGATAGTGGTAGTCGGGATCAGCGGTATTCTTGGGGTCCCAAACGATTTCTTCACTGAAGACGGCCTCGCCGTTGATTACTGCGCTGGCCTTGCGGTCGCTGGCGCCGAGATCAAACCCAACACGACAGCCGTCGAGATGCCTTCCCAGAGGGACGGTAGTTTCCTGGGCTGGTGGTACTTTATCAACGCTAGTTACAACCACCTCAAACGGCCGTTCATACACCGTCGTCATGAAATCAGAATCGAAGTTCCGCGCACCCCGTGCCGAATAAACGGACTGAATGTGCTGACCGACCTCCTTCGGCCCGCCGACATATAACTTCCATCCCCCCCGCTGCCAAAGCAAAAACTTGACGATGCGCTCAATGAAAAGCAACGTCGCCTCAAGATGCCCTGCAGAAGGAGGGACAACTGAAGTGTCAAACCGTGAGACCGAACTATCAGCACGTTCCAATGCGAGGTGAATGGGAACAGCCCCAGAAGCCTCAACCATCTGTCGATACGCACGATGGAACAAACTCGCGGGCAGAAACCCCGGATCAAGCGGAGGCATCACCGCTGGTTTGACTTTAATCCCGGCAACTTCCAGGTTCATGTTGTTTCCCGAAACATAACTGTGGATTTTATCGAAAGACGAACTTAGCACCAATCAGGAGAGAATGCGAAGAAAGGTGCGGCTAGACACGGTTGGCCCTCAGCGCTGGAAGGCGCGCGGCCCCGAATAAGCCTGCATCGCTGCCCAGCAAGGCACGCGTGATGGTGGTTGTACGCGCCAGACTCTGTGATTGCTTAGGAGTGGTGGCAGCCCCCTCGGTTTCATGGGCAATGGGCGGAGCAGTGGCCGCGTACACCATCGACCGTGTGTGCACTTCCTTAAACAGTGCAGGAGCAAACGCCTGCCAGGCGCTGGCCACTCCGCCGCCGACCACGTAGATGGGAAAATTAAAGGAATTCACCAGGTCCGACAGCAAAATTCCCAGCGCCCAACCCACTTTGTCGAAGATCGCTTGCGCCGCTTGATCGCCCTGTAACGCGAGATTGAAAACGCTCTTAGCAGTGAATTCGAGATCCCTTTTCGCCGCTTTTGCCAAAGCCTCAGCCTTGCCGCCTGCAATGATTTCCTTTGCCATGCGCACAATCGCGGTAGCCGAAGCCAACTGCTCCGCGCACCCGCGGCTGCCGCAGTTGCATGGATGCCCCTCCGGCTCAATATTGATATGCCCAAACTCCCCCGCCATACCCGTCATTCCGTCCCAAATGTCACCGTTCATGACAATGCCACCACCCACGCCTGTACCCAGCGTAATGATGATCATGGCGTCAGCATCTCGCGCTGCCCCGAGCCAATATTCACCCAGGGCCGCCGAATTGGCGTCATTTTCCAGGATGACCACGGACTTCAGCCGCCGCTCAATCTCTTCTTTCACCGGATAATTGAGCCAATCAGGAAGATTGGGAGACTTGATCACGCGCCCGGTTTTCTTCTCAATAATTCCGGGTACGCCAATGCCAACGCCAGTCAGCGAGTACTTACTCTGAAATCCTCCAGCGACACTCTGGATCGCCGAACACATTTCTGCGATGACATGGTCGCGTCCGCGCGAAATCTGCGCGCCGACGGTCAGTTTTTGCAGGAGATTGCCTTCTGCATCCACAGCGGCAATCCGCAAGTTGGTACCGCCGAGATCAACTCCAATCGAGAATGAAGGCATACGTTGAACTTTTTTATTTTCTCACAGATGGCCCGGTACTACTTGGCAGCGGCCCGCAATTTTGCAACTTCCTGCGGAGCCAGCCGGCGGAATTTCCCGGGAGAAACGTCCAACTCCAGCGGCCCATAGCGGACACGTTTGATTTTTTCCACATGGTGCCCGATTTCTTCAAACATGCGGCGGATCTGGCGGTTCTTGCCTTCGATCAGCGTCACTTCATACCAGGGATTGTTGCTTTCGCGAATCGGATGAATCTTGGCGGGCGCAGTCCTGACCCGCTTCCCTTTGTCGGAACGAATCATTAATCCGCCACGCAACTTCGCTAAACCCTCTGGCGACGGCGTTCCCGCGACCTTCACCATATACGTCTTAGGAACATGAGATGCAGCCTTCATCATTTGGTTAGCAAACTCGCCGTCATTTGTGAGAAGAAGAAGGCCCTCGCTGGCATAGTCGAGCCTGCCGACTGGATACACACGCGCACCCACGCCATGCAGCAGTTCCATGACAGTTGGCCGCTTTTCAGGATCGCTTAAGGTCGTAACATATCCCTTGGGCTTATTCAGAAGAAGGTAGACGTGGCGTTCCGCCTCATGCAGCAGCTTGCCGTTTACGCGGATGTGATCACGCTCAAGATCGGCTTTGGTGCCGAGTTCAAGGACCACTTGTCCATTCACCGAGACAAGGCCGCCGGTGATGAGTTGTTCAGCTTTGCGTCGTGAAGCAATGCCCGCTGCGGAAATGATTTTTTGCAATCGTTCAGCGGGCATATTAGAAACTACTCGGTCCCGGTCGCAGGAGTTTCGACCGGAGCAGCTTGCTCCTGCGTGGGAAGCAGATCCCCCTGGAATGATTCTGCCACTAGCTTTTCGAACTCCTCCATGCTGGGCAGTTCGTTGACGTCTTTCAATCCGAAGCGCAGCAGGAATTCCTTGGTGGTTTTGTATAGCATCGGACGGCCGATGACCGCTTTTCGCCCTGCGGTGGTAATCAGCTTGCGATCCAGAAGCGTGCCGATGACACCGCTGGCATCCACGCCGCGAATCTCTCCGATTTCCGCGACGGTGACCGGCTGTTTGTAGGCGATAACGGCCAGAGTCTCCAACGCCGGGAGCGACAGCCGAATCGGCGGCTTCAGGCTCTTGGCAAAGTCGCGCACAACATCGTGCTGCTCGGGCTTAGTGGACATGCGATATCCACCAGCCACTTGGCGGATTTCAATGCCGTGACCCTCGGCGCCGTACTCTGCCACCAACTCTTCCAGCGCAGCACGAACCACAGACTTAGCATCGCTTTCCTGCTGCTCAGGTGCTTTGACCAGCTTGGTAATCTGGTCGAGCGTGACCGGAGCTTCCGTCGCGTAAACAATGGCTTCAATTTTTGCTTTAAGACTCATATCAGAGAACCGGGAACCGAGATCAGAGAACTATATTCCTACTTCCAGTCGTCGCGTACTGCGGTCTGTTCTGTCATGACCGCTTCAAATCCGACATGCTTGCGCACCAGAATCTCACCGAACATACGCTCCTGCCGCAACTGGATGGCCTGCAAACGCACAAGTTCAAGCATGGCGAGGAACATGCAAACTAACGCCGAACGCGACTCGACATTGCGCAACAACTGCTTCAGCCGTATCGGACGATCTTCCAACGACAACCGCCGCCGCAGGTAATCGATCATCTGGCCGACGGTGACGGTCTCTTCATCCACATTCAAAATTGGTCGAGAACGGGCGCGATCCAAAATCTGCTGAAAGGTTTTGACCAGATCAACGACGTCCGCAGCAATTTCCGGATCGGTGCCCTCAGCGTCCTTAAATTCCTTCAACGCCGGATTCGACCACACGGCATCTTCAATCTGCTGTTTCTGTAACAGCATCTGCGCCGCAGCTTTGAACTTTTCGTGCTCCAGCAGCCGGTTTACCAACTCCGACCGTGGATCTTCTTCAATCGCAGGTGCCAGCGGATCACGCGGTAGCAGTGTTTTCGACTTGATGTGAATCAAAACCGCCGCCATATAGATGAACTCGGCAGCCACGTTCACATCCAGTTCTTTCAGTTTTTCGACGTACGACAGATATTGCGCAGTAATCCTCGCAATCGGGATGTCGTAAATATCAATGTCCTGCTTACGAATCAGATCGAGCAGCAAGTCGAGCGGCCCTTCGTACACATCGCCGACGGTGACAGCAAAAGGAAAGTCGCTTTCCTTCGATTTGTCCGCGGAGCCGTTTACCAAATTCGGTTCCTGCACTACGAGTTTTGCCGGTTCACCCATCTACGCTCCATACTCCAGCGACATCCCCATCGCCTGGCGCACTTCATTCATGGTCGCCCCAGCAACCGCGCGCGCCTTGGCTGATCCAGCCTCCAGAATATCCCAAGCCAGCCTCGGATTCTCCTCGTATTTCTTGCGGCGCTCCTGCATCGGATTGAGAATCTCAACCAGCGCATCCGCCGCCCAACCCTTGCACTCGATGCAGCCGATGCCTGCCGACCGGCAGCCGTCGTACACCTTTGCCATAGTTTCCTGGCTACTGAAAATCTTGTGCAAGTCCCCAACAGGGCATTTATCAGGATCGCCGGGGTCGGTGCGCTTGATACGCGCTGGGTCTGTCTTCATAGTTTTTAGCTTCTGCCGAACCACGGGCTCAGGATCGGTGAGCATGACTGTGTTGCCGTAAGACTTGGACATCTTGCGTCCGTCAGTGCCGGGCAATTTGGGGGTCGGCGTCAGCAGAACTTGGGGCTCAGGAAAAACAGGCTTTCCCTTCAGTTCATAAAACTGATTAAACCGTCGTGAGATTTCCCGCGTCAGCTCTACGTGCGCAACCTGATCCTCGCCGACAGGTACAACTTCGCCCTTGTGCACCAAAATATCCGCTGCCTGCAAAACCGGATATCCCAAAAATCCGTAAGTGCTCAAATCTTTGTCCGCGATATTTTCTCGCTGCTCTTTATAGGTAGGCACCCGCTCCAGCCATCCCAACGGCGTAACCATGGAGAAAAGCAGATGTAACTCTGCATGCTGCGGCACATGCGACTGAGCGAAAATCAGGCACTTTTCCGGATCAAGCCCGGCAGCCAGCCAGTCGAGTGTCACCTCGAGTGAATTTTCCTTTACTTTGGAAGTGTCCGCATAGTCCGTGGTCAGAGCGTGCCAGTCCGCCAAAAAGAAAGAGCAGTCGTACTGATCCTGCATCTTCACCCAGTTCGCCAGGGCGCCTACATAGTTGCCCAAATGCAGTTTGCCGGTCGTGCGCATACCGCTGACCACGCGCTTCTTCACTGTGCGAAATGCTGTCATGAAATGGATTTTGCGAGTAACAACAAGTATTCGATACTAACATGCAAACTCCGTACAACCCGCGCCAGAACTGCTAAATTAGTAGATAGAATGCGCCTAGTCCTCAAAGTCGGAACCAGCCTGATCGCCCCCGGTGGACGCATCAATACCAACCGCATGCGGGCGCTCGTAGACCAGCTTGATCTGTCCAAGAACGAATATTTGATTGTTAGCTCCGGAGCCATTGCGTCTGGCATGACCAACCTAGGGCTGCCCCGCAAGCCCACCAATGTTCCTCAAATGCAGGCTTGTGCAGCCGTCGGTCAAAGTATGCTGATGCACACCTACGAGCAGCTTTTCTTCGGCAAGAAATTGGTTGCCCAACTGCTGCTCTCCAGTGATGACTTCACCTCGCCGGTCCGTTACAAAAATCTGCAAAATACTCTGCAGGAATTGTTGAAGCTCGGAGTGGTGCCGGTGGTCAATGAAAATGATAGCGTCTCTGTCCGCGAGTTGGTCGGGGCATTTGGTGATAACGACGAACTCAGCGCCTTGCTGGCGACGGCGGTCCACGCAGATTGGTTGTTATTGTTAACAGACGTAGACGGTTTCTTTGTCCCCAACGGAAAACGCCCAAAGCTGGTGCGCACCATGCGCAAGCTGACCCCGGAGATGGAAGAGCTCTGCAACGGAAAGAGCAGCCTGGGGCGAGGCGGCATGTGGTCGAAACTTCGCGCCGCCAAGCTGGCCAGTGAATCTGGGGTGAACGTAGCCATCGTGAACGGCTCGCACCGCCACGCAATTTCCTGGGCCATCGAGCGAAAGATCGGAACCTATTTTCCTCCGCAAGGCAGAAAGTCTTGATATGGCGACAACCATGACGCCTCCGCTTACAACTCAGGACAAACTGCTGCGCGCGCGCGCGGCCTCGGCGCAACTGTTGCAGCTTTCCACCGCGCAGAAAAATGCTGTTCTGCTGGTGATGGCCGATGCCCTCGAGGCCAACACTGCCAGCATTCTGGAAGCGAACAAAGAAGATCTGGAGAAGTCTGGGCTGGCGGGCGCGATGCTTGACCGCCTGATGCTGAATCCCAAGCGCATCAAGGAAATGGCATCGGGAGTCCGCGCCGTAGCCAAGCTGCCCGATCCCATCTTCGAAACTTTGGAAGAACGCACGCGCCCCAACGGTCTGCGCATTAGAAAGGTGAGAGTTCCGCTGGGCGTGGTCGGAATTATTTATGAGTCGAGACCCAACGTTACCGTCGATACCGCAGTTTTGACTTTCAAGACCGCGAATGCAATCGTTTTGCGTGGCGGAAAAGAAGCCAAACGCAGCAGTCAGCGCCTGGTGGAAATCCTGAACGACGTCGCCGGGGTTCCCGAAGGTGCAATCGAGTTGCTGGATTCAAGCACACGCGAGTCGGTGGCCGAGTTAATCAAAGCCCGCGGCTTGGTGGATGTAATCATCCCACGCGGTGGCGAAGGATTGATCTCTTACGTGGTTGAGAATTCAATCGTTCCTGTAATCGAAACCGGAGCAGGAAATTGCCACATCTTCATCGATGAGTCCGCCGACTTCGATATGGCTGATCCCATTGTGATCAACGCCAAAACGCAACGTCCATCGGTCTGCAACGCCGCCGAAAAACTGTTGGTGCACGAAGCCATCGCAGCCGAGTACATTCCTAGAATCGTAAAAAAGCTCCAAGAGAGCGGAGTAGAAGTGCGTGGAGACGAAGCGTCGCGTACATTTGCTCCAGATTTGAACATCATCGCCGCGCAACCTCAGGACTGGCCGGAAGAATATCTGCGTCTCTGTATGGCGGTGAAAGTTGTGAAACATGTGGACGATGCCATCACCCACATCAACCGCCACTCCACCAAACATTCCGATTGTATCGTCACCCACGAAGAAGCCAACGCCCGACGTTTCTTGCGTTTGGTAGATTCGGCCGCCGTGTACTGGAATGCCTCCACACGCTTCACCGACGGCGCTGAGTTCGGCTTTGGCGCGGAGATGGGAATCAGCACGCAAAAGCTGCATGCCCGCGGGCCGTTCGCACTGGTAGAGTTGACGTCGACGAAATACGAGGTTGTCGGGAACGGACAGGTTCGATAAGGCTTTTAGCTGCGATTCATCTCAACTTCTGATTTCGCACAGATATCGATTGCCACTACCTCATGGTCCAGAACGGAAGATACAGTGATTTTGAGTTCTTCTTCGGCTTCTGCATGAGGGCTTGTCCCTGCAACTAACAAACGCGTTTTCTGGGCACGCATACCTTCGGGAAGCCTGACTGAAATTTTCTGCACCCCGATGGGAATGAACTCCCGATACGGCCCCTTCATCGCCATCGGATTGCTCAAGTTCACCAGATGAACAATGATCGAATCCCGGTTGCGCCAAGCGGTCACCTCGACAAGGCCCGGTCCGGAGACTTCGATCATCGGTGTTTCATTCGTCGCCCAGTTCACAGAATTGCGAAGAAGTTTGAAGTGGTCTTCGGCCAGCACTTCCCAGTAGGTGCGGTCGATGTCCCATGGGAAGTAGACGACGCGACCAGTCCCAATTTCTTTCAAATAGACAGCAGCAATATCGGTTTTTGCCTGGCGTGGATAAACCTTCTCCATCGGCAAATCCGGATAACTTGGGATCAGTGTGACCGGCATTTGCCCAAACTTTTCGTTCGCTTCCACGACCACCCGAGAGGCGCCATTGATAATCCGCGGAGCATCTTCCAATCCCTTCAATAGCGGATGATGTGGGGCGGTTTGATGCTCCAAGGTAAGATACGAATTCTGCATCGGCCCTTCCATGCGTCCACTCCACTTCACGCCAAAAAGATCCGATAAGCCAAAGTCTTTGCGCCGAACTCCAAATTCGTCGTAAAGGCTGGTCTCGTAAGTTGCGATGATGCTCCCGCCATTTTTCACGAACGCCCGCAACTGATCGCACTGCGCCGCGCTCAATGCAGCAATGTTGGGAAGGATGAGCGTTTTGAACTGTTTGGTGCGCTCGGCGTCCAGAAGTCGGTCATGTACCATCTCGAACGGGATACGAGCTTCCACCAGTGCCTGATACCAGCCAAGCGCATGGTCCTCGACTTTGGCATTGGCCCTTTCCCCACCGTAGAACCACGCTGTCTGCTGCGAATAAACCAAAGCCACGCGCGCAATCGGCGTCTCATGTCGTAAATACTTTTCATTCTTGGCATGCCAGACGTAAAGGTCTTCAACCGGCTTCAGCCAGCGGGGATCATGCAAGGCCCCGCTGAACTTGCTGAACCATGGCCGCGCACCATTGGCGATTCCGTCCAGCGCCCAGATGCGGATCTCAGCGTCGCTCTGCACGCTATCCTTCCAGCGGTACTGTTCTTCCAATCCAACCCCAAACAAACCAACCATAGGTTTGCGTCCAAGCACAGCACGAAATTCCTTGGCCGTCTTTCCATTTCTCCACGGAGGCATGACTCCGTGTCGCGCCTGTCGATCAGCGACCAGCATGGGCACATGCTCTCCAAATCTCTCTGTCTCCAATGGACTCAGGGCCCCGCCGCCGTTATTTGGAATCACACACGAATCCGGATTGATCTTCCGCGACTGGTAGTCCCAAAGCTGCCACAGATCGAACAGCCGCTTCTGCCGCCAGAGAATGTATGCCTTTCGTGACGGGTCCTGAGGATCGTTAGTCCGCGGCAACTCGAAGCCCGAAGCATCCTTGAAATTTTTCTGACAATGCACGCAATAACAATCGCCCGACCCATCCCACCGGTTCACAAAAAAGCCGTCCATGTGATACCGGTTCATGAGTTCTTTCTTCACTTCGGTCATGAACTCAAAGTTGTACGGACCGTACCCGCAGGTCACCCACATCTCCGGCGAAGCCCAATGCCGGCGCAGCTTTCCGGAGGCATCCATTGCAATCCAATCCGGATGCGTTGCCTGCACATCGTCATAAGTCGCATGAGGATCCGTACGAACAATCACCACCATCCCGAGCTTCCGGCAGCCGGAAATCAACTCGCCGAGAACATCGCGGTCACCGAGCCAAGCGCTGCGGTGATGAAAGGGAATTTGTGTAGGGTAGTAGGCGACGCATCCTCCTCCACTTAGGCAGGCCGCATCGGAGTGTGTCCGTTTGAAGTAGTCCAGCCAAAATCCTATGTCGAATTTTCCAGGATCGTCCTCAACCAACGTAAGCTGGGCCCAGCGCATGGGCTTGTCGATCCATGAGGGACTGGGCGCAACCGCTGCCGCCGGCCCAAACATGGGGAGGGCAAATCTGCCCAATGTCGCAACGGTACCCGCAACCGCGGTTTTCTCTAGAAACTCTCTGCGAGTAAACATGCGAGCCATGCTACGCGAAGGCGAAGATTAGGTGCCATCGAATCGGCACGGCTGTGCTACCTTACTACTTCGCGTCATGAGCCCCATCCGACTCCTTAGCCTTCCGCTCCTCGCCATCATAATTTTATTTTCCCCGCCGCCGAGCGTGAACGGCGCGACCGAACCTCTGCCGCAAGGCCCAATCTTTGGCTTCCGCGACTCGTCTGCCGAGAACGCCGCTGAATCGCGTTTCCTGGCGGTCCCCGACCCAAAACTTGCCGAGGAGCATCTGCGCATCCTAACCCAGGCTCCGCACATGGCCGGGACTCCGGAGGACAAAGCGACAGCTGACTACGTTGCCAAAAAGTTCCGCGAAGCAGGACTCGACACGGAAATCGTCGAATACAAAGTCTGGCTGAACTATCCGGCAGAAATCAGTGTGGATGTCACTGCTCCGAATGATGTCACAATGCACGGTCCGTCGCGCGAGCATGTGGAAGGCGACCCTTATCAGGACGACCCGCGCGTAGTCATGCCCTTCAATGGTCAATCTCCATCAGGGGACGTTGAAGCTGAAGTCATCTATGCTAACTACGGAACCCCAGAAGATTTCAAAAAGCTGGCGCAGATGAATGTGGATGTCCGCGGCAAAATCGTTCTCGTCCGCTACGGGCAAAATTTTCGCGGAGTAAAAGCATTCGTAGCGCAAGAACATGGCGCGGCGGGAGTGTTGATTTACTCCGACCCTTATGACGACGGCTGGCGCAAGGGCGATAAGTATCCCAAGGGCCCATGGCGCCCTGATCAGGCAGTGCAACGTGGCTCAGTCGGATTCATCTTCAACTTCCCCGGCGATCCCACAACACCGGGTATCGCCTCTGTTCCGTCACTGCCAGATGAAAAACGCGCCAAGCCCGAAGAAGCCGGAGGAATGCCAAGAATCCCGGCCATTCCTCTTTCGTATGCCGATGCTTCACCAATTCTCGAACATCTGGCTGGCCCTGAGTCCCCGCGCGACTGGCAAGGATCGTTGCCCTACACCTATCACCTCGGCCCCGGCCCGGTGAAAGTGAAGATGCACCTCAAGCAGGACGAGCAATACCGCACGATTTGGAACGTGATAGGAAAAATCCCAGGTACAGAATGGCCGGATGAATCGGTGATCGCCGGCAATCACCGTGATGCATGGGTATATGGCGCAGTGGATCCGAACAGCGGCACAGCGGCAATGCTCGAGTCAGTCCACGGCATCGGCGAGCTACTCAAATCTGGCTGGAAGCCCAAGCGCACAGTCATTTTCGCCAGCTGGGACGCTGAAGAAGAAGGACTGGTCGGTTCCACCGAGTGGGGAGAGCAGCACGACGCTGAAATGGCTCACGCCGTCGCGTACTTCAACATGGACGTGGGCGTGGCCGGTCCAAGGTTTGGCGCATCATCGGTTCCAACGCTCAAGCAGTTCGTGCGCGACGTCACGAAAGCGGTTCCCAGTCCAAAGGGCGGTACAGTCTACGATGTGTGGGTAAAATCCAGCCGGCCCAACCCCGACGCGCCCGATAACACCGGAACCAACTTCCGTTCGCCCGCCTCACCAGGAAGACAAGAGGCAGCTGTCGGTGACCTAGGTAGCGGTTCCGACTACACGGTGTTTCTGCAACACCTCGGAGTTCCTTCAACCGACGTAGGCTCCACCGGTAGTTACGGCGTCTACCATTCGGTCTTTGACAACTTCAATTGGTTTAAGAAATTCGGCGATCCCGATTTCACTTACGAACAGCAAATGGCGCGAGTCTTTGGCATCCAAACCATCCGCATGGCTGATGCCGATGTTCTTCCGTATGACTACGAGACATACGGAAGAGAAATCAGCAATTACATCGAAGCAGCGAAAAAGAAAGCGGAAAACGAATTTGGTCCCGACGCCCTGCGCTTTGACGCCGCCGCCGAAGCCGCCCGCCGGTTCGAGCACGCCGGAGAGAAAATTTCTGCACATCAGAAGAAAGCATCTGGCGATGTCGTACGCCTCAACCAAATTCTGCGCCAAGCCGAGGCTGCGCTGCTGATTCCCGACGGGTTGCCCAACCGTCCCTGGTTTCATCACGCCATCTACGCACCCGGCCAATACACGGGTTACGCGGCCGTAGTCATCCCCGGCGTGAACGAAGCCATTGATAAACACGATTTAGATCGCACCAGACGACAACTAGAACTCCTGACTTCCGTACTGGACAAGGCTTCCAGAGTTCTAAACGACTATCGGTAAAAAGATTTCTTCTCTGCGGGAAAACCGCACAAGATTAAGTGCATCCAACCATTACTTGTCTATGTCCCTAGTGCGAATCATTACCCGCCTCAGCGAATATCCAACCGAATTGGTTAGAGACTTACGTACTCGGGGTTTTGACGTAGAAACCTGTCTGCCTCCGAGCGATGAGCAGGAAGCCGCTGATTTGCAAATCACCCTAGACCAATGCTCCCCGGAAGGAATGTCTGAGTCCATCTCCCGGGCTCTGGAAGACCTAGACGTGGTCATTGTGGCCAACGGTCATGGAAAAGGGGGCAAAGTTCGCTCCATCGGCATGGTGGTATTAAGTTCAGAGGACGATTTCCAGACATCCCGCAAGACATCTGTGCCCATACAGTTCAACGAGATTTACACGGCGCTGCTGCATGAGCGTGCACAAGCCAGAAAACCGACAGCAACAACGATTGCAGCCAAC
>Ga0207689_10001205_pt1 | contig 24866 bp, 22 predicted proteins | sample KBSMisM52_FD_184312 | JGI IMG/M metagenome (GOLD analysis project Ga0207689, IMG submission 184312) | Miscanthus rhizosphere microbial communities from Kellogg Biological Station, Michigan, USA - KBS Miscanthus M5-2 (SPAdes) (version 2) | ecosystem: Host-associated > Plants > Roots >... | reverse complement strand
TTTTTAAACGGTGAAAACATCATTGTTATATCTGAAAAGCTGTTGACATTCGCATCGTCATGAAAGGAATTTGCTCAGTCTTCTTTCATTTCGAAGCAACAGCGTATGGAAAAACCGTTAACCAAAAACCTTATCTTTTAAATCTCACGAAGCCTGTCGTTGCATGATAGAACAGCGCCATGCCTGTTTTATCGTATAAAGAGCCTGTAAGGCACCGGATGAACAAAGGCCTGCTGTGAGGCAAGAAGCAGCAGGCCGGTGCCTGTAAATCTCCGCGCAAATAGGAAACATATTTAATTGACTTCACATTGTTTATTTATTGTGAAATAATTCAATCATAAACTGTCGTAAAAGGCTCACGAAGGGTGGAGTGTTAAACGTTTGATTCTTTCTTTCAGCAGTAAATCGTTTTCCGGCTCTTTATTTTAAAACTGCTATACTTTTTTATAGCCCCTCCGTAAACAATTCAATATCTGAATTTGTAGTATACGGATATTTACCAACTGATTATTGACGGTGATGCATACTGGTTTTATGAATCTAAGGAAAGGAATGTCGGGCCTGGTTATAGTACTGCTGCTGACAGGAAATATAAATGCGCAGGATACGGCTCACAAACATCTGTTCAGAATATACGAAGACAATGATTTTCTTGATATAACGGGAAACGGTACCGATAATTCTTACACGAATGGTACCCGGCTGGATTATTTTTACAGTAAGAAAAAAAAGTCACAATTTATTGATCATCTTTTGCCCAGGGCCGGCGACAGCAGCACAAATGTTTTTGGATGGAGCATCACGCAGCTGATGGTTACGCCAAACGATATCAGCACTACCCACTACCAGCCCGACGACTATCCGTATGCGGGGGCACTTTTTCTCACACATTCGCTCTACTCTTATAACGCCGTAAAAAAATACAGCTTCCAGACTGAATTGGTAGCGGGAATACGGGGACCTGCGTCATTTGCAAAAGAAACACAGATATTCATTCACCGCCTGATCAATTATCAGCGGCCAATGGGTTGGAGTAACCAGTTGACAACTTACCCGTTGCTTAATTTAAATTTCACCGCCGAAAAGCAATTGCTGGGTATAGGCAATTTCATGGAAGTGATAGGTGGGGCACAACTAAATGCAGGAACGTTTTTAGATGCCGCAGGATTTTATCCACTGATAAGAATTGGTAAAATGTCTCCTTACTTTAATGGATTTTTTGATCAATACGGTTCTTCTTATAAAAATGGAAAAAAAATAAAAACCCAGTTTTATTTCGTTGCGAAGCCGGAGGAAGTTTTTGTTTTACACAATGCACTGTTGCACGGCGAACGGATGAATGAAGACACAGGTGAACCAGGTGACAAGGCAACGGGACGCCGCATCAGGCACAGGTTGACAAATATTCAATTTGGTGCTGTGCTGGTGCACGGAAATTTCAGTATATCGTATTTGCAAACGCATTCTACAGAATACAATAAGGGGCTGTATCATCACAATTGGGGAAATTTTTCCTTGTACTATCAGTGGTAACTATTTTTCCTGTTAATAAAAACTTACGCAATTATTGAAGTGAACAGGTATTGATAACAATTGCAGGGTTATTCTTTTTTACTTTGTAATAAAATCCCGCAAATAGTTATAAATATTTTGTCATGGAGAAATTTTTTTCCTTTATACGACAACTTACTTTTTTGTCAAAAGAAAGTGAAGATGCATTGTCCGGTGTACTGCAAAAAATGGAATTACCTAAAGGATATAACTTGTTGACACCCGGAAGTATTGGCAGGCATTTTTATTTCATTGAAAGCGGACTTACAAGAACTTATTATGTAAAGGAAGGTAAGGATGTCACGGATTGGCTGAGCCCGGAAAATTCCTTTGCAGTGTCGATTGTCAGTTTTATTACACATCAGCCAGACAGGCGCGGCATCGAATTGCTGGAACCATCTGTGTTATGGGCTATCTCTAACCAGGACATTGAAAATCTTTATAAACAGCACCATGATATTGAACGGCTGGGCCGTTTACTAATGAGCCATGGCGTTGTTCAGCTACAACAGCGGTTTGATGATCTGCATTTTGCTACTGCCGCAGAGCGATACCAGAAACTCATCGCTATTCATCCTTCTCTTATAAACAGGGTACCATTGGGTATGATTGCGTCCTATTTGGGGATTACCCAGGAAACACTCAGCCGCGTACGCTCATCACATCCATGAGTTTTTGATAAATGTCAAAGGAAGCCTGTATTGCTCATCGGAGCTTTACAGTAAAATTTTTTTTATGAAGGACATACTTCTTTGGGCAGGACAAATTTTTCTTGCAATAACATTCCTTTATTCAGGAATATGCAAGTCTGTGTATTCAGAAAAACAGTTAATAGCAAAAGGGCAAACAGGTGTTGTGGGGCTGCCCGCTGCATTAATTCAATTCATCGGAATAACGGAGATTGGAGGTTCAATCAGCGTCATTTTACCCTGGTGGATTAAGGTACTTCCGATTCTTACACCATTGTCAGCGCTTTGTTTTGCCATACTGATGATTCTTGCAGCTCCTATTCATTACAGGTTGAAGGAAGGTCGGAACGTAGCAATCAACATTACGTTGTTAGTCGTGTCTTTATTGGTTGCCTGGGGAAGATGGCCGGTGTAAAAAAGGCGATTAATGATCCCTGTTAGTGAATTTGAAAAATAAAAAAGGAACTGTCACAGACAGTTCCTGCCATAAACCTAAACTATGCATCAGCAAGGTTTGGGTTTTTCACTTATCTTATTTCTATTAGCGCCTGCTGCCCGGCTGATGATGAGATGTATCTGTAGACATCGACGTGTCTGTGTTGTTATTTTGCATTCTCATACTATCCGATTGCATGCCTGGATTTTCTGACGGTGTTTTATGTGATGGACCACAGCTGCTTACTGAAAGCATAACTCCGCTTGTCATAACTAAGGAAAAACAAACTATTAGTAACTTTTTCATGCGATGAATTTTCAATGTTAAAAAATTAATTGCTTCTGTTTTCAATCGTATTGTATCAAAAAAACTGTGCCGTTTGAATAAGTTTTTTGGGGAAATGCAAATCAGTCTCAATTTTTATGGGGAATAGATTACCCGAAATCGCTTTTCAAAATCTATCTTTGCGAAATTGATTAACATCGTCACACGTTTTCAACCTTTGCACGTTTTGATTTGTTATATAAATCGGGTTATTTTTAACAGTAAACAGCCAACCACAAAATGAGCAACACAACAGATTTCTTTGAAGTTCTTTACCGGAATTTTAATGATAGAAAGATAGAACAGGTGATCCCGAATATGACGGAAAATGTGAAATGGGCAAATGGAATGGAAGGGGGTTTTGTATATGGCAGGGAAGAGGTTCGAACCTACTGGACAAAACAGTTTAAACAGGTAAACTCGCGTGTGAAGCCGTTAAAGATTGAAACAGATAAGGATATTGTAAAAATAAAAGTGCACCAGGTCGTCCGTGACCTGAATGGCAATCTTCTCTCAGACAGCATTGTCGATCATATCTTTCATATGGAGGGAGAGCAGGTTGCAGAATTTGATATCGCTAATATAGAGTAGTAGCATAGCTACGAAATTACCCAGCGATTGGCGAGCAGGTACACTCCGAAGAGCACGATCAGGTAAGTTACCAGTATAACCGCATGGGCTACTAATTTTTCAAAAAGGTCCAGTTCTCCCGCGCCCTTTTGATGAATTGCTTTGATTAAGTGAAAGTAAACCCAGCTTGCTGCGGCTAGTAGTATAAAGCAAAGCAAGGTGAATAAAATGGCCGTATTATTCCATTCTTTTTTCATTAAGAGGTTTAAAATCGTTTTAGCTCTACCTGGTTTCAGCAATTAAAAAAATATACCAGTGTATCACCCGGCGCATGCTATACTTTCTTAGCTTAGTATACATGGTTTATATAAAATTTTATGAGTAAGATAAGTGCAGGTATACTGTTGTTTAGAAGAAAAAAAGATCATCCCGAAGTTTTATTGGTTCATCCCGGCGGGCCTTTCTGGAAAAACAAAGATGAAGGTTCGTGGACCATACCAAAAGGGGAGACAAACGATGGTGAAGAGTTGCTGCCCGCGGCTATCCGCGAATTTCATGAGGAAACCGGGATATTGTTGAGCGGCGATTTTATCGAACTAACACCTGTAAAACAAAAGTCGGGCAAGCTCGTATATGCGTGGGCGTTGGAGGGTGATATAATTGCTGATGAAATAAAGAGTAATAATTTTGAAATAGAATGGCCTACACGTTCAGGTAAAATTCAATCCTTTCCCGAAATTGATAAGGCCGCCTGGTACGACGTAAAAACAGCAAAAGAAAAGATCAATGCGGCACAGGCGGCGTTACTTGATGAATTGAATGAGCTTTTGTTCCGTAGATAACTTTCATTAAAACAAACGGGCATCAAATTTTATAATCCTATTGCTTTCATATTAACTACTGTTTGCTCAGCCGGAAATTACGTACGGAGTTGCTTTCAATTATTGTTTGATTATTTTTTTTGATTGTTGTCTGCCGTTTTCAGACATTACCATTAAAACGTAAACACCTGCAGGAAGACATCTTATATTCAGCAATACACCTTTCTTTATGTCCATTTGGGTCATCACCAACGCACCGTTTGAATTATATAGTTTTAATTCAACCGGATTTGTATCAGTACTGTTCCGGTTTACAAATAAAACATCTTTTGCAGGATTAGGGTACGTCTGAACCAGATGATCGATTACAATATTGATTTTTTGTACAGCACTAAATTTATGAAGTCCATTGAAGTCCATTTGCTGCAGGCGATAATAATGCATTCCGCTGCCGGCTTCATTATGCGTATAATTGTACATCGCACCGCCATTCATACCGGCTTTCTTATCAACAAAGGTTAATGTTGTCCAGTTCTGTCCATCGATACTATGTTGTACGTTGAAACCTTTATTATCCAGCTCTGAAGATGTTTGCCATTTCAGCAATATATTATTTCCCTGCTCTTTGTTCACTGTAAAACTGATCAGATCAACAGGCAGCGGAATACCACTCCAGAAAAGTGAGTAAAGAGCCGGTGAAGATTCCACAGCCGCCGCGTCTTTGTATTTATATGTAAAATTGACCATACTGTAACCGGCACCGGTAAATTTAACAGCCAAAAGATCCGGATTTAGACCGGTAATTACCTGGCCGGTTTCCACAGGGATATTGTTATATAATAATGTACTATTAACCGGCAAAGTGCTTATTACAATTGTATTACCACTTTCCAGTGGCCCATCTTCTGCATCGTTGCCATTAGGTCGTGTTGGCTTATTTCCAACCGCGGGGATACCAACCGATCCATTCAAAACCAGGATACTCTTAACTGCAGGTCGTGATGCCACCTGGTATAAGATATCGTAAGCTATGGGCTTGCGTTCGATTCCGAAGTTAAAATTAGATATATTGCTGGTACCGACATTATCGGTAAGGTTACCATCTACTGTTCCGTCACTACCGGTACCAACCCCGCGAAATTCTCCTGTGTTTATCCAGCCCGGTGGTAATGAAGCAGAGGGTGCTGCTGAACCTAAAGTTGCAGAAGATTCGGAAAGCCGTACGGTATACGGCCCCTTTACCAGATTGGTAAATGAAAAGCTTCCTCCAGCGGTTACTATCGCGGATCCCTGTACGTGATTGTATGCGTCCACCGCTAATGCATAAAGCCGGTTACCTGCATTGGAACCGGTTCCATTTACGGCATTATCATTTAAACCGTTACTGTCGTTATACGCATTTCCCGAAATATTAAATGCCGTAAATGAAAAGCCTACCATGAATGCGTCTCCGTCTACATCATTGCCGGGAGAGTCAAAACTTGTAGTCCGGAAACGCACATACACTCTGAATGTAACAGCGGTAATATTTGTACCGTTAATTATTACGCTGCCGCAGGCTGCACCGCTTCCGCATCCGGCTGCCGGTGTTGAAGCTGAATTAAGAATCTTATCGTTGGAAGAAGGGATAGAAAGTTCTGATGTTCCGGAAAGTTTTGTCAGGGAAACTCCGGAACCTGCAGGTAATTCAAATTCTGTGGATGCAGAGTTGCTGGTTTGATTAGCACCAAGGTCGCCAAAGTGAATAACCGGGTCGGAAACAGGCCGGCTGAATGTGAAGGTAATGTTGCCATAATATGCACGTTTACCCGCAGGCCCGGAAGTGCCATTCCACATCGCGAATGTATTAAAGAACTCAAAAGAATAATTTTGCGCGACATCAATACCTGTCCCCGCAGTTCCGTAAGGATTTGAAGTAAACGAAGAATTAGATGCGCTTCCCTTTGCATTCATGATCATAAATACACCTGTTGACCCGGGAGTTGATCCGTTTGCACCGTTTATAGTGGCGCCAAACATCATTCCGGCAGGAGAGCCGGGTACGGTTGTGTATTGCTGATTGGAAAAAGACGCTGTTACAGAAACAGGGTTTGTCAAGGAGACAAACGTATTGCCCGTTGTATTCTGCTTAAAATTTGCTGTCTGGCTCATTACAGTCGGGCCATTTGGAACCGTTCCGGTATAACTGCTACTATTGAACTCTATGGCTTGCTGCGCAGATGCTGCATTTAAAACTAATACCAATCCAATAAATAGAGAAAATGTTCTAAAGAGAAATTTTTGTTCAATGAATGACATTGATAAACATGCCTGACGCTTCATGAGGTACGATTTAGGTGACGAATTAATTAATGGAATTTCAACAGGACCGGATCGGGCAACCTAAACTAACTGGAACCTGTATCCGTAATTGCTTTACGGAAGTTTTACCAGTAAAGACAACAAAGAAAATGTGGTTTTCCGGGATTTCCGAGTGAGTTTGTTTTATAGGGCCTTAGAAAATGTTCTATATAAGGGTTATTCGTCGATAAGAAAAATTACATCCGGAGATATTATGGAAGATGATTAATAATTTTTAATAAGAAAACTGTTGAGAACGAGCAGAATGAGTTTGTTTGATTGGTCAACAGTTTACTTTATTATCATTAAAAATTTCTTTAATAGATTAATGGAATCAACGGCTTTATTTTTTGTGCCTGTTGTTGAGATGCATTTTATTATTTATCCACCAGCTTCAGCCATTTTTTTATTACGGTCCTTAATGTTTTTTCTTTTGATTCGACATCGGCCAGGTCCTTAAATATAACAACCCTTCTGCCATCCTTGTAATCGCCCTGCAGGAAGCCTGTTTTGTCATTTACTTTCGCTCCGCTGGGAAAAACCAGCATTATGCGGTTTTTAAAAAGATTGAAAACGATAAGCTCGCGTTTGTATTCTTTAGGATCAAATGACTTCATTTCGCCGGTATAATAAAAACTCGGATTGTTCCATTTTATACGTTCTCCGATTTCTTTGTCGGTGCCCAAAATAATTTCTCGTAGCGATTCGACTGTTTTGCGAATAGATGAGTCGAGTTTCTTGATATGCGCGGTTACCTGTTCTGTGTCGGGGAGTTTGGTGGTTTTTGCCATAACTAAATGTAGTTAATTTGCGGGGCAGTTGTATTCCTTCATATTGACAGAATAAAGAGAAACTGTTGAACGACGACTTTCGCGGTATGAACGACAACTGTTAGATGTGACTTTTAATCCTCAAGGTGCCTGGCCAAATGAATGAAGTACGATGCTGTGAAAAACGATCCGGTACCTCCCCGGTGGAATTGTAAATTTTAAAGTGTGTCGCGAAAACGATTTTATATTTTATCTTAGTACATGATCCTTCAACTACCGGGAATGAGACTGAATACTTTTATTGCTTCTTTTGTTTTGATGTTTACAGTTGCCTGCAATGAGCAGAGTAACAAGGAAAACGTCGTGGAAAAAATTGGTACCGGACAGATGCCTTGTATAACCACAGATCGATCCGGCAATCTTTACGTTGTTTATGGCAGCGGGGATAGTATCTTTTATACTTCATCCGGCGAAGCCGGCAAAGGATATTCGCAGCCTGAGCTCGTAGCTGTTTTGCCGGGACTCGCGGCATCGGCTATGCGCGGGCCGCAAATTGCTGCTACAACGGGCGGAATAACTATAACCGCCTGTAATAAGCCAGGTAATATTTTTTTATACAATAAGGAGAAGAATGGTAAATGGCTTCCTGCGTATCAATTAAATGATGCAGATACTGTTGCAAAAGAAGGGTTGATGGCATTGCACGCAGATGGCGATCATGCCTTTGCTGTATGGCTCGATCTGCGCAATGGACACAATCAAATATTTGGTTCGGGCTCGGCTGACGGAGGGAAAACCTGGACAAAAAATAAACAGATCTATGCTTCGCCGGATATGACTGTTTGCGAATGTTGCAAGCCTTCGGTGTATGTGAAAGATAAGCATGTGTATGTAATGTTTCGCAACTGGCTGCACGGCAACAGGGATTTATATCTTATTCAATCTGATGATAGCGGATTGACGTTCGGTACCGCGCAAAAATTGGGAACCGGCAATTGGCCTCTAACCGGTTGCCCGATGGATGGCGGAGCTATCGCCGTACAGGATAACGGTGTTGTACAAACGGTCTGGCGCAGGCAGAATAAAATTTATTCCTGCGAACCCGGGCAACCGGAAAAGGAAATCGGTGAAGGAAAGGGATGCACGTTGGCGCTGGTAAAAAATGAACCGGTATATACATGGACAGAAAAAGGTGAAATAATTTGCAAACTGCCGTCAACTGTTCAGAAGAAGATAGGAAAAGGAAGATCCCAGATGATAAAACAGGCAGGAACAAACAAATTGGTTTGTGTATGGGAAAATGAAAATAAAATTTATTCGGAGATCATCAATTTATAAAAATTATCAAAGGCATTTTTGCATTGGTCAGTCATCTTTTGCTATAATCAGCTATAATTTCATAACTTCCTGTATCATCAAACTGCACGAAGCGTTCACATGAAAAAATATTTCGCCATTGCCGTTGCAATAAGTTTTATTGCTTATCACCCCTATGCACAAAAAACAGCTATACTTTGCAAAACGCTTATAGACGGCACGGGTAAAACAATTACTGATCCCGCAATTATCATAGAAGACAATAAAATTATTTCGATTGGAAAAAAGGAAAATCTCCCTAAAGGAATTACAGTTATTGACCTCGGCGATTTTACTGTATTACCCGGTTTAATTGATGCACATGTTCACCCGGATATGAATTCGGATGATTACCAGGTTGAACACCTGCGTGAGTCATCAGCTGCAAAAACACTGAGTGGATTAAAGACGGTGCAAAATTTATTAGCCGCCGGCTGGACAACACTTCGCGTAGCAGGTGATGAGGATGTGGGCTATGCGAATATGGAAATCCGCAATGCGATCAACAAAGGAATGTTTACCGGTCCGCATATTTATGGAGCAGCACACTATCTGTCGGTCACAGGCGGGGGCGGTGATATTAATTTTATGTCTTACGAACAAAAGATCGTTCCTGATGGATTAATTGTAGACGGACCTGACGAAATACGGAAGGCAATCCGCAATGAAATAAAGTATGGCAGCGACTGGATAAAAATACTGGTTACCGGCGCCTTCATGACAACAGGCGACAATCCCAAAAATGTTCATTTCAGTCCGGAGGAGTTGAAAGCGGCTGTAGAAGAAGCAGCTCGCCGGGACGTTCCGGTTATGGCGCATGCCCATGCAACAGAAGGAATCAAGCAGGCCATCAAAGCAGGTGTTCGTTCCATCGAACACGGTTCATTTATCGACGAAGAAGCGATAGACATGATGATACAGCAGGGTACTTATTTGGTACCTACGCTTACCATTGGCCTGTATTTCGAAGAAAAAATTCCGGATAGCAAGGCGCTTGTGAAAGCAATTGAATTGAATAAAAAATTAAAACAGGACATATACAAGAATTATATGCTTGCAATAAAGAAAGGAGTAAAAGTTTGCGTGGGTACTGATTATGTCGGATGGCCCGCAGAATATTCAGCCCGCGAATTTTCAGAACTTGTAAAATTGGGTATGACACCGATGCAGGCAATACAAGCCGGAACAAAAGTGAATGCTGAGCTATTGCGCAAGGAGAAGGAAATTGGCACAATTGAAGTCGGGAAGCTGGCAGATATTATTGCCGTAAAAGGCGATCCTTTAAAAGATATATCCGAATTGCAGCGTGTAAAGTTTGTAATGATAGGAGGTAAAGTCGTCAGGAATGAGAAATGATAAGCCGCTGATGTTATGGTTTGCTATGCACTAGTTCCAATCCCACTGATGAACGTGGTTTGAATCCCATCCAGTTTTTATCATTTGATTTTTCCTGCACGTTTAAATATTTGCCGAAGTCTTTTTGTTTGAGGTAAATACCCAGGAATGCGGTAACGAAATGCTGGTTGATATTATTGATACGCCGCTGATCCCATGCCGGTTCGGCGTAATGATAATAGTCAGCAGAAAATTTATTTCCCTGCATTGTAATTGCGGGGGGTGGATTGGGAGCTGAATTATGTCTTGCATCGATATAAGTCAGCAGGTAACGGTCAGCATTAACCGTACCTGTATACATCGCTTTGGTTCCATCTTCATAACCGGACACATCGTCCTGGCTGCCTGCGACAAAGAGTACCGGAACTTTTACGCCTTTCAATCCATCTGCATCCCAGATACCACGTTGCATGCCCCATGGCGCAAACGCCACCACAGCTTTGATACGCGGATCAATAGACGCTTTATATTCAGTATTGTTTGTGGTTCGGCTTTCAATTGCTTTACTACCTGCCGTCATCATTTTAAAGAACCCGGCAAGTTTATCACTGTATCCGGCGCCTGCAACATTCATTACCCCATACCCGCCCATGGAATAGCCAACGAGCGCTGTGTTATTTGCATCAATAATTCCGGAAAGGAAACTATTGCTTTCAGGCTTTCCCGCCCCGGCCAATTGATTTAATACGAACAATATGTCTTTTGCGCGGTTTAATAAAGTGCTGGCAAATCCTGCCTGGTCCCTGTGTGTGGATTCTGTATGATCAATTGCTGCAACGATATAGCCTTTCGATGCGAGATTTTCCGTTAGATAAGTTAACAACACTCTTGATCCGGGGTATCCATGCGATACAATGATCAAAGGGTAAGTAGAAGATTTTTTATCAGGTGCCGCGTCACGCAATGCTCTACCGTTGAATATAAAAGGAGTTACCGGTCTTGTGGAATCGAGCGGACTTCCTAACACATCTTCATAAGTGGTAAGTTCCGTTTTTCCACCAGGGATAATTGCCGGGTACCAGACTTCGACTCTTAGTGGCCTGTCATAAAATGTGTCAACTCCGTTTTTTGATTTCAGAATATCAACCTGGTGTTTATTTATCAGATCCAACGTACGAACACCGACATGATATTCTCCCCTCGGCGCCAGTTCCGGTGCATCTGGCAATGCATCGCCGTTGATGAATTGATCTCCTGCAGGCTGCGACGTTTTGGTAACTGTACAACTTTGAAAAAATGCAATTCCAATAACTATTAATAAGGAGACCGCCCTGTTTATGTTCATATCATTTTATTTATATCGGGTTTATTGCATTACATCCATTTCAATGTGAGAGGAAAAGTTTGCACTGCGATAGATCTTATGCGTTGCTTTTTGAAAATCTGATTCTTTTGCTTCGAAAATATTAGGAACGTACTTCTGCGGATTCCGGTCAATGATCGGGAACCAGCTGCTTTGCACCTGTACCATTATTTTATGTCCTTTTTTAAATACGTGATTCAGCGTGTGCAGATCTATTGTATATGACTCCACTTTGTTTGCGGTTATAGGTTCCGGTTTTTCAAAACTTTTCCGGAAACGCCCGCGAAACACATCATTTGCCACCATGAATTGATAGCCGGCCATCTTCGGCTCTTTCGGATAATATTCCGGGTAAACATCAATAAGCTTAACGATCCAATCGGCATCGCTGCCGGTAGTGGCGGCAAAAAGTTTTGCAAACAAGCTGCCTGTCACCGTTATATCTTCCGTCAAAGAGTCCGTTTCCCAGCTCAACACATCCGGGCGGTTATGTACAAACCGCTGGTCTTCGGTCAGCCACGTGTACCATCGTGAACCCGGACCATATGTTTCTTCTATCGGTCTTGTTCGATAAGGAACCGGGTGTGCGGGATCCGATACATAACTGTCATAGTCAACCGTAGGTTTACCCGTTGGCTTATCGAAAGACAATTTTCCATTGGCCTGAAAATACAGGTTCTTTTTTACGGCTTCTTTCGGCGGCCAGCTGTCATAATTTTTCCAGGTATTGCTTCCTGTCTGAAAAGTTATAGCTTCAGCGAAGTGTCCGTCACCCTTGCCCTTTAAATAATAAGCAAACCATTTTGCCTGTATATCTTTGCGGAACGTTTCACCTGTAGCCGTATCAAAGCTGATATTTCCCAACGTTCTACCGGGACCGCCGCCCCATCCACCATGATTCCACGGACCGATAACGATATAATTTTTATTGCTTTTGTCTTTTTTCTCCCAGGTTTCATATGCTTTCTGCGGACCATAAAAATCTTCCTGGTCCCACCAGCCGGCAACATTCATAATATGCACCCGCGGCGAATCGAGCCGGTATTGCAAGCCTTGTTTTTGCCAGAACTCATCATAATTTGGATGTGCTGCAAAATTGTTCCAGCTGGGAAGTTTATTGAAAAAATATTTCTTATTGACGTTCGAAAGCGGGCCCAATTTTAAATACCACTCGTAGGTATCGTAGTTGGGAAAAGGAAACAATGTATCTGTCTTCGATGCTTCTTCCATAAACGCATACTCGAAACCGTAACTTAAGCGAAATGCGCCGTTATGATGAAAATCATCACCCAAAAACATATCTGAAGGTGTAGCTTGTTCTGATACCGCTACCAACGCGGGGTGCGGATCAATAGCACCCATCACGGTTGTCCATCCATCGTATGATATGCCAAGCATCCCGGCTTTGCCATTATTATCAGGTATATTTTTTAATAACCAATCAAATGTGTCGTACGTGTCTGTACTTTCATCAATAGCTTTTGGATCTTTTTTATTACGGGTAAATCGCTGCATTTCAAATTGCCCTTCAGAAAGATAACGGCCACGGATATCCTGGTAAACGAAGATGTACCCATCAGTCGCCATATCTTTTACATAACCATTTTTTTCAGGACTCGGATAGTCATTTATGCCATAGGGAGTTCGCTCTAATAGAAAGGGCAGTGCCCCCGTTTTATTTTTAGGAATAAAAATTACAGTATGCAATTTTATACCATCACGCATGGTGATCATTACTTCCTGGCGATTGTATTGATCATCGTTGCTTGCCTGGGCAATACCATGATGAGATAAGAAGGAGAAAATCAAAAACGAAACAAGAAGGAAAGCTGATTTCATACCGGCATATTGAGAAATTGAAAAAGAATTGAGTGACTGAATATAAGAAAAACCGGGGAAAACGATCATTAAAGCCCTGCTACAGATACGTTATTCCCTACACTGAGTATCGGGAAATAAAATTCATCTCAATAGCTGAAACGCTTAACTTTAGCAACTATCCACTGACTATTCAATTAATTTTATTACCGGTTCAAAAAACTGCAGCTTTTGCTGTATTGAAATTTAAATCACATGCAGGTAACAGCCACCAATACTTCTGAAAGGCTTTTTTCTCTCGATGCACTTCGCGGTTTTGATATGTTCTGGATCATGGGAGCCGAAGAAATTTTTCATGCCTTGTACAAAGCCACGGGCTCGCCATTCTGGGGCGTGTTTTCCAGGGAGTTGACGCATCCCGACTGGAATGGTTTTCATTTTTATGATTTGATCTTTCCGTTGTTTCTGTTTATTGCCGGCGTTGCAACACCTTACTCTGTAGGTCGCGAGCTGGAAAAGGGTAAGACGAGACAACAGGTATTGTGGCGCGTAGTAAGAAGAGGATTGATACTTGTTTTACTCGGTATTATTGCCAATAACGGACTGCAGATAAAACCAATCTCTGAAATGCGTTTTGGCAGTGTGCTTGGACGTATTGGTCTCGCGTACTTATTTGCAAACGTTATTTATATCTATACAAAAGAGAAAGTACAGATCATTTGCTTTTTTGTCATTCTTATCGGGTATTGGCTTTTGTTGAAATTTACTGCGGCGCCGGGTTTTGCGCCGGGCGATCTAACCATGCCGGGAAATATTGTGTCTTATATGGACCGGTTGATTTTACCTGGAAGATTATATCTCCGCATTCACGATCCGGAAGGGATTATGAGCACAATACCGGCGATCAGTACCGGGCTGCTGGGAATCATGACAGGTAATTTTTTGAAGAAGAATCCAATGGAACCGACAAAAAAAACCATGTGGATGGCCGTTACAGGTTTTGTGTTTATCGGCCTTGCTCATTTGTGGGACTTCGATTTTCCGATTAATAAAAACTTATGGACAAGTTCCTTTGTTTTGAATGTTGGCGGGTACAGCCTGATACTGCTGGCTGTCTTTTATTTCATTATTGATATAAAAGGCTACAAAAATTGGGCATTCTTTTTTAAAGTCATTGGTATGAACTCCATACTCATTTACATGTCGGAGCATTTTGTTAACTGGGGTTATACGACTGATATGCTTTTCCGCTGGCTTGGACAGTTGGTCGGTAATCCTTACAATATTGTTGTGATGGCAATATGTTTTGTGCTGGTAAAATGGTATTTCCTGTATTTTTTATATAAGAAAAAAGTTTTCCTTCGGGTGTAGTTGAGGTTGAAAGTTAAAAGTTGAATGATGATCGTGACGGCCCTGCAATGAAATTAATGCAGGATAGATGGTAAAGTAATTTAGTAAGCGGAAATAAAAAATAAATCATGGTATTCGTCATGATTTATTTTTTTTATTGGGCAATATCATTGTGCAACGTAAACGAAAAGCAGGTTGTCAGTAATCTCTATCAGTATCGGGCTTATAAATTGTTAAAGCCTTTAACTATTAAACCTTTGATTGATTCTTCATAGGGCGGCTATCAGCAAAAGGCGACGTGTGAAGTGAGAGCCGGCGCGTAAGGACAGAGAAGAATGAGGCCGGGTGTTTGCCCCGGCCTTTATTAATTTACCACGGCGATGGCCATACCATCATGTTCTTTTGTACCGACTGTTTGTATAATTGTTGCGGTAACTGCGTTGTTCCCGGCTAATGCTGCATTGAATCGTTTGGCACCTTCCGCCATTTCATCCGTTTTATCAAGAAGTACCTTGCCATCTCTTATTACATTGTCGGCTATAATCAGCGTACCTGGCCTTGCGAGTTTTAATGATAATTCAAAGTATTCTTTATACGGTGGTTTATCGGCATCAATAAAAATCATATCAAAAGGCCCGGCATCTTCCTTTATTAATTGCTGCAGCGAATCCATTGCTTTTCCCAGTCTTATATCAACAATATCACTGAGACCGGCAGCCGAAATATTGCGTTTGGCAACTTCTGCATGATGCGGATCCAGTTCAAGCGAAATAAGCTTTCCACTCTTAGGTAACGCTCTTGCCATCCAAATCGTACTGTATCCTGCGAGTGTTCCGATCTCGAGAATTTTTTTTGCATTGCAGAGCCTGGCGAGCACCTGCAAAAATTTTCCCTGGTTTGCCGACACACTGATCTGCGGGATGTTTTCATCCTTGATTGATTTTACCGTTTTGCGCAGTGCTTCATCTTCGTCGCCAAAAAGACCACTTACATAATCGTCTACAGATTCAAAAATTGATTTTGCCATGATATGAACGTTATATTGAATGGTTATTGTTGTGCCCAGTAGTCGAGAACAGTGACTTTATCCAATCCCGGTTTATTCAAGGCTACAAACTCTTTATGAGCCGGGTGAACAAGATAATCGTCCCGTTCTTTTTCGCTCGAAAAAGTTAGAAAAAAACAATGCGTCAATTGCTGGTTTAATTTTTCAGGGCTGTTATTGGTTCCCCATTCGAATGCTTTAATGAAATTTATTTTTGAAGGCAGCAACCGGAAGGCCTCAACTACTTTTTTGATATCCGCGCTGTCTGTGCCTTCTTTCCATCCAAACATCACTACGTGCCGCAGTGTTTTATGACCAGGTGCCTGTGCTTGTACCATACTTAAACAAATAATTAAAGCTAATAAAAGGAGTGAAATTTTTTTCATACAGATTTATTTCAGGTAAATATAACGGTTCAATACGGATAAAAAATAAAGCCACTAATTGTTAGTTAGTGGCCCTCCGCCAGGCGGAGCAGATTATTTTTGGAGAAAGCCCGGTTACGCGATAATAACCGAAGGCGTCCATGATTTATCTGTAAATTGCATGAATACCTCCTTTTCTTTGGTGAACCATAAATTTACAGCAAAAACGGTTTCATTGTGTTAAAATAGTTATAAACAACGGTTGATATTTTTTACGTGTTTAGTTTAATTTAATCATCATCATCTTTCTTTTCAGTTTGTTTCACAAATGCTGCTCTTCTTGGCGCAGGGACGATGGCGTTTTCACCTTTAACAGCTTTCCATATTACTTCTGTAAACTCCCTGTCAGGAATACGGTCTTCTTTGGTGAAATCAAATTTTTCGCTTTTACGCTGCCATGCATTTTCAACTTTATTTTTTTCATTGATATCCCATTGCAATGGTTTTGCTGTATACCCGTTAAGGTCAGGCGATGATTGAAAACACCTCCACATAGGTGTTGCAGATGCATCGTATTGGCTCATGGGGGGAATGCCAAGTATCAGTTCAATTGTTCGCAACATAGATGTCGTGGAGTACATCGTATGATCTATAAAATTTCTTTTCACATAGGCGCCGGCGATATAGGCAGTACTCCTGTGTGCATCGATATGATCCGGGCCATCCTGCGCATCATCTTCCAATACAAAGACAACACTTTCTTTCCATACCGGGCTTTTGCTCAGGTATTCTACAAACATACCCACGGCAAGATCATTATCTGCACAATGCGCAAAAGGCGTCGGTCTTCCTTTACTCAACCCCTCTGTGTGATCGTTAATAATGCGCAGTGTACTTAATTGTGGTAAGGCATTCGCAGCAACCAATGAATCGAAATCTCTTTTCCATTGTCCCACCCGTGTTGTATCCCGTATCGTTTGATCCCAACTGGTATAATACGGGCAAAAATGATTTTTCAATACAGGAATATTCGGTTTGTAATCATCTGCAAATTCACCATAGGTTCTAAAACTAACGCCGGCTCTTGCACAATGATCCCAGATAAAACCGCCCTTATTGTTTGCTATTTCACGATTTCCTTCTGCATCGTATGAACCGCCACGACCACCGTAACTTGTTGGCCAGGTTTTTTCAAGATAATCATTGGCATACCCGCCCATACTCCAGTTATGTCCGTCGGCACTTACTTCTGCATCTACATAAAAATTATCCAGCAACACAAACTCTTTGGCAAGTGCATGCAGATTAGGCGTAATTTTTTCTCCGAATAATAAAAGACTGGTGTCTCCATTTCCACCGGCAACATCGCTCAACACCTGGTCGTACGTTCTGTTTTCTTTAATAATATAAAATACATGCTTGATAGGGGAAGGATCCCCGATTTTTGTCGGTATCGGATTGCCTGCTTCACCCTGCGACTGCAATTCTTTGTCTTTATTATAGGGAGTGTTATCGTATACCTGTTTTGAATAAACGCTCAATTGTTTTGCAGTGGGCGGCGTTACAATACTCAATGTTCCTTTAAATAATCCGCCGATATATTCATTGTCGTTTACCTTGCGTTTACTCCCCTGGTGATAAGATATTGTAGTATCACCATCGTATGGTCCCGGGGCATTCGCATTGGGTAAAGAAGTATAACCCTTACCGTTAGCAACGAATACTTTGTTGCTTACTACCCGCACGCAGGTTGGATACCAGCCAACAGGAATGAAACCTTTTGATTTGCTGGCACCAGGTTTTGTTACATCAAACACAGCGAGACAATTATTATCAGCATTGGCGATATAAAGCGTTTTTTCATCCGCACTCAGGGCAACGCTGTTTGTTGTAGAGCCGGGTACAGAATTCGGGTATAAAGCTGCATTGAGCGTTTCAAGCAGTTTTCTTTTTTTTATATCAATAACAGAAACACTGTTATCATTTGCATTGGCCACAAAAAGGTACTGGCCGTTCCGCGACAGGCTCATGTCATTCGGATTATCACCGACCGGAATGCTTTCAGTAAACTTTCTCGTTGTGGTATTGAATATCGCGATCCTGTCAGCACCCCACACAGAAATATACAGCTCCTTTTTATCCGTTGATAATAAAGCCGTATAACATTCAGCACCTATTGAATCCTTTTGAATAATCGATTTACTTTTCAGATCAATGATATAAAGGCTATTGTTTTCCTTTGTCACCACATAAAGCAGGTTTCTGCTGTCGTCGATATCCAAACCGGCAGGTGAAATCTTGACCGGCCATTTATTACCCAAAATGATACTGTCCTTGAGCAGCAATTTGCTATTTATAATTGCATACTTTAAAATACGATTATCATTACCGCCTGATGCATAAAGAAATTTTTCATCGGCGCTGAACTTGAGACCCAGCCAGCTTTTAGGTATCTCCACTGTACTTAAAACTTTATGATTTATTGCATCAATCAATTGAATGGACTGTGTACTCTGGCCATTGTTTGTAACAGCGAGGTATTTCTTTTTGGATGAAACGGCGATATTCAGCGGCAGATCGCCCAGTGGCAGACTTTTGCCGGCCGGTGTGAGGCTCCATCCATTAGGAAGATGAATTTGTTTGCCCTGTGAAAAAGAAAGAATAAAAACAAATTGCAAACAAATAAGCACGTGTATTTTTTTCATTGCAAAAATTTCAGACTGTTAAATTAGGACATTCTGAAAATTTAATTTCTGGTAAAGGATAAATTAATAATTAACTTTCTTGTTTAATAGCATGTTATGGATAATGCAAAAGATCTCAGGCTGGCCGTTTTGATAGACGCGGACAATATTCCACACCGGCTTATTGGCGGCATATTGGAAGAAATAGCAAAGTATGGCGTCCCCACATTTAAACGTATTTATGGTGATTGGACAAAGCCACATGTATCCAACTGGAAAGGTGTTTTATTAGACCATGCGATAACGCCGGTACAACAGTATAGTTATACTACGGGTAAAAATTCGACCGACTCGGCGATGATCATAGATGCGATGGACATTTTATATACCGGGCGTGTGGATGGTTTTTGTTTGGTGAGCAGCGACAGCGATTTTACAAGATTAGCAACCAGGTTACGCGAAGCCGGCATGAAAGTGTTTGGTATGGGCGAACAAAAAACACCCAGCGCATTTCGTGCGTCCTGCGATAAATTTATTTATATAGAAATATTGAGTAAAGAAGAGGAAGAGGTTTCTCCGAAAGAAATAAAAAGGGAAGAGGCGCCGAAAAAAGAAAAAGTGATCCGTAAACCAGATGCCAGTTTGATAAAGCTGCTTACAACAAGTGTGAATGATATTGCCGATGAAAACGGTTGGGCCTTTCTGGGCGAATTGGGAAATCTTTTATTAAAAAAGCGCCCTGACTTTGATGCACGCAATTATGGTTTTGAGAAATTATTGCCACTGATACGCAGCTTACGCAATTTTGAAATTGATGAACGGGAAACGACGAGGAAGAATATCAAACTCGTTTATATACGGGCGAAGAGAAGATAATTTCTGTTCATAAATGCTCATCTCTTCGTTCTTTCCTCCATATTCAAATCACTATCAAACGGGCTTTTTGTAAAAGGATAAATCATTTGCTTAAGATATCCTTTCGGATAATGTGCTTCATGTAGACCTGTTCCTTCCGGCCAAACGTTTCCCGGTAAATAATAAGTGCCAAACAACCTGTCAATAAACGGAAAAATAGTGGCGAAGTTTTTACCGTAGTACTTTGGATCTTCGCAATGATGCCAGTGATGATATTGAGGTGTAGCGATAATGTATTTCAGAAAACCGAAATTGATTCTTGTATTCGCATGGATCAGCACGGCATGTATCGCCATAAAAACGATGTACGTATTGAAAGTAATTTCTGAAAAGCCAAACACGTATAATGGAATAAATGCCATTGCCCTTGTAACGAATATATCTACAAAATGAGTGCGTGATCCTGCCAGCCAATCCATGTTTTTTGTGGAATGATGTACAGAATGAAACCGCCAGAGATAATGATGACTGTGAAAAAACCGGTGCGCCCAATACTGAAAAAAGTCAGTAACAAAAAATGCGAATAACAATTCAATAACAAAAGGCAGGTTTTGCACCCATTGATGCAAACCGGAAAGCCCCATCCATCCGAAAAATAATTTAGCGGGCTGTTGTGTAATTGCACCGAAGAATTGTATGAACAAATGACTCACGACAAAGTAAACAAGGTCGGTCCGCCATTCTTCGTGAAACTTAGTTTGTTTACTGTTTTTGGGAAATACCATTTCGATCGGCACAAAAATGACAGCCATAAGCAATAAGTCGAGCAGTAGCCAATCAAGACCAAGATGCCAGTTTGTTTTTTCTACCGAACGTCCCTGTACCCGGAATCCTCCAATGAAAATCGTAACCGTGCAAATGACCAGGCCGATCAATGCCCATTTCTTTTGTTTACTGAGCATAAAACTTAAAAGCGCAAAGAAGAACGAAGCAATGATCGTTGCGGTAAGCAACATCATCATTGACTCGCCGGTATATACTTCCCGAAACTCCGGCGAGGTAAGCCATTCGGGAAATTTGAAACAAAACACGGCGAAGAAAGAAAGCAGGCTGAGAAAGATGGAGACATAGCCACTGATTTTACCTTCTCCGAATTTGAGGCGACCCTGGGGCATAGGCAAGTTTTGCTTCAAATATAATGGGTATGTTCATAAGCAGCTGCATGAATTTGCCAACGGAACAAATTAATTCACGACCGGAGTGGATGTCAATGAGCCTGATTAAGCTTTATCTTTAATAATCATCATAAAAAGCCACGTATGAATATTCGTCATTTTTTTTATCTGCCGGCAATACTTGTTTCTGCGTCCGTATTTGCCCAGGGTAGCGACACAGTTATTAACTCTGTCGTTTTCGGTGGCAATATCAAGGGGTTTGATAAAACCTGGAAGAACCCCGATGGCAGTTTTACGAACTGGTATCAATATAATGACCGTGGAAGAGGAGACAGCCTGATTACGGTGTATAGAGAAGATGATGAAGGTTATCCGACATTAATTTCTGTGTGGGGTAAAGATTATTTTAAAAATGACGTACAGGAAAATTTTTCATGGCAAAACGGAATAGCCAAATGGAAGAATGTTGCGGAAAATGAAGAACAGAAGGTAACAGGAAAGAAATTTTACGCAGCGTTGAAAAGTGGCAGCGGCGGAAACATCATTAAGGCATTAAAAAAACATAATAATAAAATAGAGTTATTGCCATTTGGCGAAGTCAACCTGCAGGTATTGCAACCAGTTTCGATCGGAGAATCTGCCGCAATGAAAAAATTGTGGCTTTGCAGCCTGTCCGGATTTGGTCTCACACCAACTTATTCATGGGTAGATGAGCGCGATGAATTTTTTGCCTCCGTGAGTGAATGGGCCAGTACCATTCGCAAAGGGTATGAAAAATATGCTGATACATTGTTTTCGGTTCAGCGAAAGGTACAGGATGCATTTTATACGAAACTGGCCAAAGAGATCCCTGAAAAAATCGCCGGCACAGTGCTGATTAAAAATGTAAACCTCTTTGATTCGGAAAACGGAAAACTTTTGCCGCATCGAAATATCCTGATCAAAAATGGAATAATAAGCAGTATCAGTACCGGTGAAAATTTAACTGTAAAAGCAGATAGGGTAATTGATGGTTCCGGGAAAACGGTGTTGCCTGGTTTATGGGACATGCATGTTCACTATGCCGATGAAACGGATGGCATTTTGCATATGGCCGCCGGCGTTATACATGTACGCGACATGGGCAATGGCCCCGGGCTTCTTACACGAATTGAAAAAATAAAGAAGGGTGAATTAATTGGTCCGAATGTAGAAATTATGAGTGGCTTTATTGATGGAGCTGGTCCGCTGGCTGCTCCAACCGGCGCATTGATTAATTCTGTGGATGAAGGAAAAAAGGCAATTGCTGATTATGCTGCAAAAGGATATCAGCAAATAAAACTGTACAGTTCTATAAAGCCGGAATGGGTAAAGCCATTGGTAGACGAGGCACATAAATACAAGATGCGTGTGTGTGGCCATATACCGGCCTTCATGACTGCATCGCAGGCAGTCAATGCAGGATACAACGAGGTGACGCACCTGAATATGCTGGCACTGAATTTTTTTGGTGATACGGTAGATACGCGTTCTCCTTTGCGGTTTTCTTTGCCGGCGCAGAAAGCTGCGACACTGGACATCAACGGCAAGGCAATGAAAGATTTTATCCAATTATTGAAAAATAAAAACACTGTTGTTGATCCCACGATCGGCGTCTTCGAAGGTTTGTTTACAGCAAGAGATGGAGTGATTGCCGAATCATTTAATACGATCGTGAACAGATTTCCCGTCACTTTTCAACGACAGATCCGTGCAGGTGGCGGCGGATTGCCTGTTCCCGGTGGTATGAATGATACGTACATCGCATCATTCAATACTTTTTTGAAAATAACAAAGCTGCTTTATGATAATAATATCCGGATTGTGTCGGGCACCGATGGTTTTGCAGGTTTTGATCTGCATCGCGAACTCGAGTTGTATGTAAAGGCGGGAATACCGGCTGCAAAAGTTTTGCAGATCGCCACATCCGGCTCCGCATCTGTTGCCGGTAAATCGAATGAATGGGGAATAATAAAACCGGGGCGCAAAGCAGATTTGGTATTGATAGAAGGTAACCCGCTAGACAATATCAGTGATATCCGCAATACGGTTTTAGTGATCCGTAAAAATGATTTGTATGATGTTGCAAAACTTTATGGCGCACTATCTATAAAGCCCTATACAGACAAATAACTAAATCGTGCTTTATTTATTCGCAAAGTTTTAAAGTCTGTGCGTTTTTGGTAGTCATTCGTATCATATTCACCTTACCGGCCTTGTTATAATAAAGGATTACCAAACCATACGCAGTTTCAAATGCTTCCCATGTGTCGTCTTTCATCATAGGGCGGCCAAGATATTTGAAAACACCTTTGCGCAGAGTAGTAAATAAAGGCATACTCATACGACCCTTAAACTTGTCTTTTATTTCAATGTAATCCCTGTCTGTATAAAAACATACATCACGGTCTTTAAAGAAAACAGTACCACCGCAACCAGAAGCGCCTTCAGCATCACTGCTGGTAAAGCAGGGCATCTTTTCCTTGATCATGCCCATCGTATAATCCGGGCGCATTGTATTTACAGTACCGCTTAATATATCTGCATAAAACTCGTCGCACTTGGGTTTTACTTTCAATTGCGCATTTAATAATAGGGTGCTGCCAAGTAAGAGGATAGATAAAGCAAGGTTTTTCATGTGTAATAATTTAATAAAAGATGCAATTTTCATTCTTATATATGCAAATTCCTTGCTAGAAGGCAGTTCAATGGAATAATCCTTGTTCAACGCCCGCCCGGAACGGAGATTCCGCAATTAATTGCCGGGGTTATTCCGGAAAACTGCGGTATTGTAAAACTTGCAAAAGTCATAAAAGAGATAAGAGGTCTTGAATATCGAAGCGGTGAAGGGACGACCGTATTTTGCTGGCAATACAATAAGCTACCACCTACCTATACTGTATAAGCGAAAAACAAGTTCGTTGCCGCCGGCCAAAAGCTATTTTAATAAAAAGTTAAAGCAGGCACAGGAATTTGAATTATACAATAAAAGAGAAGCTTCGTACATTATTTATACAATCCCCCCTCAATTAAAGTAAACCAGCCAGAATGCGAAAAACAATTGTCTGGGTAGCCATTGTCGCTATCCTGCTTATCTGTATTCATTATCTTTTTCTCAGCCGCAAGGCGCCAAAAGAAACTTACCCCGACGATACTTTTCTCGATACGCTAAAAGAAAAAAGAGCGGTGGTCATTGTTGCTCATGATGATGATGCCATTGGTATCGCCGGCACGGTAAGCCAGCTTTGTACATCGGGTTGGAATGTGAAGGAGCTATGTTTTTATAATACGGATACAGACGCTGCAAAAATTGCACGCATTCAGCAAAGGCAGGAAGATGTATCCACGGTAAAACAAATTGAGGGCCTGGCTGATTTTGTATATTTCAATATTCCGTTCAGAAAAGTGACGAATCTATCCGGACCGGAATATATGCCGCTTACAAAAGAGGAGTTCGAAAAGCAATATGATACGGATACGCTGCGGTATTATATCCGCAGGTTTATCGATGACAACAAACCTGCCGTCATTTTTTCGATGGATAACAATATTGGTGGCTGTGGTCATCCGGATCATGTGATCGTGAGCAAACTTGTTTTGGATGAATGTTCTAGGCGGTACAGGGACAGTACCTTTCCTGTTCAATATATTTATCAATTCGTGTACTCACCGTCAATGGCTGATCATATTCTGGGTGATTTACCGGTTTATAAAGCAGCGCTGTCGGTATATGGAAAAACAATGCCCTTACCGGATGTGCAGGTAAACATCGCGTCCGCAGCTGTACAAAAGAAATCTGTAATGAAAGCGTATACAACCCAACAGAATTGCATCCGAAAAATGTGGCCATACTATAATTATTACCCGGCCTTCGTTTATTTCGATTTATTCAACCGGGAGTTTTTTAAAATCATTAAACTAAAATAACAGGACGGTTTCCTTCATACAAAAACGGGACGATTATTTACGGAAAAGAACATGCGGGCGACTGCATGTTTTTT
>Ga0207689_10001202_pt1 | contig 24875 bp, 16 predicted proteins | sample KBSMisM52_FD_184312 | JGI IMG/M metagenome (GOLD analysis project Ga0207689, IMG submission 184312) | Miscanthus rhizosphere microbial communities from Kellogg Biological Station, Michigan, USA - KBS Miscanthus M5-2 (SPAdes) (version 2) | ecosystem: Host-associated > Plants > Roots >... | reverse complement strand
GGCTTGTGCGGCGGCGGCTCCAGCCATGCCGTGCGCCATCGCTCCCATTGGAGTCATGCTAGCTGCCATGCTCCCGAATTTCGCAAACTTGCCAAAACCTCCTGCTTGACTATGTTTCACCGTAACCGCCGAAAACATGACGTAGTCACATTGCTTCTGCTGCGCTTCGGCTTGCAGTTGCATTGGGATATGTGAATCCAAAGGCGCGACTTCAATTGCTGGTCCGCTCATCAACGCAATTTCTGCGTTGCGGATTGGTGTGCTGTAGTCACCGCCGGTATTGTTGCCTTGTCCAACTTGAGCGTCGGGTGGAGCAACGCCAATACGAATTTTTCCTGGCGCCTTCGGGCCAAGCGCCTGTGGTGACGCCATCGGCGCGCCGCCCTGCTGCATTCCCATTCCTGTCATTCCACCCATTCCGGACGGCATTCCTCCTCCCATTGCACCACCCATTCCCATGGCTTGCGCCTGCGCCATGGCTTGCTGTTGCATCGCCAGCTGAGCGCCCGGATTCATCATCATCTGCGCTGCACTTGGCCGGTTCTGCTTATTGTCTTGGGCAGGCTGCTGCATGGGTTGTTGCATTTGCTGGTTATAAGCGGCGGTTGGTTGTTGCGCGAGTTGCGGTTTCGCACCCCCGTTGAGTTCACTGAATGAGCTTACCTTCGTGTAGCCAGCCGGAACCTCAAACAATTCCTTCTCAAGTGTCTGCTTGGTGATCTCTGATACTCGAGTTCCAATTTGCTGAGTGCTCCCATCGGCGTTATGAAGGGTGAGCGTTTCATCCATCGGGTAGCCGGGTTTGGCACTTCCGCTGCGCTTGCGAATAATCAAATCGCTGCAGCCATCATTCTGCCGTACTGGAGGAAGAAACTGCTGGCAGGCTGTGGCTAAATCCTTGGAAATATCCGCATACCATCCATCGATCTCATAGCTCTGGTTCACCTGAGAGCATGCGCTCTGCGAAGACTGCACGGACACCTTGGCTTTTAAGTGCCGCGCCTGATAACCGTAAAGGGTTTTACGTTCGCCAGTGTCGGTAACCGCCGAGGTTTCGGTGATATAAGCCCCAGAGGTTGCGTCTTGCGTACCGGCCGCCAACGCGGCTGCTTTTACCGCAGCCTCATCCTGGGGATCGCGGGAAACAAAATAAGTCTGTGCCTGCTCATTAATGGTGACGGTCTGCTTCCGATCGCATTGGTGCAAAGTGATGGTGTTGCCAGTTGGAGTCTGACTGACAATCCGTTCACGTGCGCCGTGAATGGAGGTTTCGGTGCTGGAGACCGAATATCCACCGACCGTGATGTTTTTCTTGATATGCAAATCCTGGGCCTGGGCTGCGAGTGTCGTGGACAGCAGTAGCGCGACGATCCAGGAGAGGCGACGCAAAGTTAGGGTAGGCATGGGTTCCACTCCGCGAAAAGACGTTGGGATACGCACTCTGCAGGCATCAACGGCCAACTGTCAGGCTTCGCGAACTTACCTGACAGGCGCCTGACCGCCGACGCCTGCGGAATGCCTCCCTAATTGGAAAGGCGCAAGAAATAGGAGATTTAGGCCAAAAAATGTTTCGTTTTTCGCGTGACCCATTGGACCGCCTATTTCCCGCCTATATGAACGAGGACAAAATGCAGTCCCGGGGCCGTGGCATGCTGTGAAAGCTAAAGCCTCACGCTTTCTTGACTGAACATTAAAGGGAGGTTATGCTTCGCTTGCAACGCGCTCCCCAGCGCGCCATGGGGACACCAAGTGCCGGGCTCTTCCTCTCAGGTCACAGAACTGCTGGTTCGCTGGCGCGGAGGAGACCGCGAAGCCCTCGACTCTCTTCTTCCTCTGGTTTACGACGAACTGCGCCGGATCGCCCGTCATTATTTGCAGGGAGAACGTCCCGGTCACACGCTGCAGAGTACCGCATTGGTCAACGAAGCCTACGTGCGCATGGTCGCACAGGATTTTCCGCTGTGGCAGAACCGCGCTCACTTCTTCGCCGTGGCAGCGCAACTTATGAGGCAGATTCTGGTGGACCACGCTCGCACCCATCGTGCCTCGAAGCGCGGAGGCGACGTCTATAAGGTTTCTCTGGACGAAGCGGGAGATCAACCGCAAGCGACCGACGTAGACATCGTCGCGTTGGATGATGCCCTAAAAAATCTCGCAGAGATGGACTCGCAGCAAAGCAAAGTCGTGGAGTTGAAATTCTTTGCCGGCCTGTCGATCGAAGACACAGCCGAGGTATTGGGCATCTCCGCTTCCACCGTGAAGCGCGATTGGATCACCGCACGCGCATGGCTTTATCGTGAACTCGACCGGAGTTCCACGTGAAAACTGAACGCTGGCAGCAGGTTCGCGCTGTACTGGACGAAGCGATTTCCACGCGTGCTGCGGGCCGAGCAGCATATCTGAACAAAAAATGTGCGGGCGACGCTGAGTTGCGCTCCGAAGTCGATTCCCTCCTTCGCTCACACGAACAAGCTGGCGATGAGTTTCTAAATAGCCCGGCGGTTGATCTAACAAGTTTGGTCCCCGACACCGACAAAATGCCCCGCCGCATCGGACGCAGGATCGGCGTTTATCAGATCGAAGATGAGATCGGACATGGCGGCATGGGCGAGGTATATCGCGCCGTGCGCGCCGATGGCCAGTACGACAAGCAAGTCGCCATCAAACTAGTCCGCGTCGGACTGGATACTCCATATCTGGTAGAACGGTTTCGCCACGAACGTCAAATCCTGGCCTCACTCGACCACCCTAATATCGCTCGCTTGCATGATGGTGGAACTACCGAAGAAGGCATTCCCTATTTAGTAATGGAGTTGATCGAAGGCACTCCAATCGATCAGTACTGTGAGCAACACAATCTGGACATCACCGAGCGGCTACAACTTTTCACGCAAGTGTGTGCTGCGGTTCAATATGCACATCAACGTCTAGTCATTCATCGCGATATCAAACCCAGCAACATATTAGTGACCGAAGAAGGTGTTCCCAAACTTCTGGATTTCGGAGTCGCCAAAATTGTTGACCCGCTGGGCGGCGCAGAAACCACGATGATACGGCCCATGACTCCGGAATATGCGAGTCCGGAGCAGATTCGCGGGGAACCAATCACCACTGCAACCGACGTTTATTCGCTGGGTGTTGTGCTATACAAATTGCTAACCGGAAAATCTCCTTATCCTGAGACCACGCGCACTCCTCACGAATTCGCCCGTTTCATCTGCGAAGCCGAACCGACGAAACCCAGCACCGCGGTTTTACGCGCATAAAGGCAATGGCACAAACAATTCCAAAGACACGGGAATCAGCTTCAAAACTGAATCGCCGACTGGCAGGAGACCTCGACAACATTGTTCTAAAAGCTATTCGTAAAGAGCCGGAGCGACGCTATGCCTCGGCAGAACAACTTGCAGAAGACATTCGCCGCCATTTGCGCGGTTTGCCAGTTACCGCGGTTCCCGATTCGCTTCTATATCGGGTTAAGAAATTTCTCCAGCGACATCAAGTGGGTGCGGCAGCAACAGCTCTTGTCCTTGTCGCACTGGCCGGAGGAGTCATGGCTACCGTTCGCGAAGCGCGGATCGCCGAGGCTAATCGTCGTCGCGCGGAAGCGCGATTTAACGACGTTCGCAAGCTGGCAAATTCTTTTCTGTTCGAGTTCGATGAGGCAATCAAGAATCTTCCCGGATCCACGCCAGCACGTTCGCTGGTGGTGAAGCGCGCACTGGAATATCTGGACGTCCTTGCCGCGGAGGCGCGAGGAGATCGTTCGCTCCAATTGGAGATTGCCTCCGCTTACCAGAAGGTCGCCGAGGTTCAAGGCAATCCTATGTTCCCGAATTTGGGGGATTCTAAAGGAGCTTTGGAGAGTTCCAGAAAGGCGTTAGCGATTTTGGAAACACTGTCCCGCGCGGAACCCGAGAACCAGCAGGTTCGCCTGTCTCTTGCCGGGACTCACCAGCAGATCAGTGATGTCCTGGACTTTTCAGGTGACACCGCGGGCGCAGTCGAACATTCCGGAGAGGCGCTGAAGATGTACGAAGGTCTCGCCGAAAGTATGGCGAGCGATGCAAAATTTCAGACTGAACGGGTGATCCAGACCTATCACTATGCAAACCTGCTGAAATTAACCGGTCACTTGGATGAAGCTGCGACCGAATACCGACAGGCGATCGAGCTGAGCCAGCGGATGGTTGCGGCCAATCCTTCGGACCAGGAAGGCAAGATTCATCTGGCGACAAGCCTGGATGGACTTGGGAACGTTCTTCAAGAAAAGGCAGACACAGCTGGCGCGATCGATAATCGCCGGAAGGGATTGGCCATCCGTGAAGAACTTACCAGGTTTGATCCCAACAATGCACATTACCGCCGGCAGTTGGCCTTTTCTCATCACAACGTGGGATTGTCGCTGGTCGAAGCAGGTGACATTACTTCTGCTCTTGGACACTTCCACCAGGAACTTAGGTTATTCGAATCACTGAGCGCCGCCGACCCCAAAGACGTACAAGCGCGACGGAACTGTTCCCTTGCATATAAACAGATCGGCGACGCTCTAGGGCGAAACAATGACGTCGGTGGGGCGCTCGTCCAGTACCGTGCTGCTCTGAATATCGACCGCAACCTCGCCACCGCAGATCCCAGCAGTGCTCAAGCGACTCTGGATTTGTCGTTCAGTGAAAGCAAAGTCGGGTCAGCTCTGGGAAAACTCGGGCAAACTCGAGAAGCACTGGTCAATTTGCGGAGTGGAGTGGCGAGGCAGGAATCTCTAGCCGCCAAGGATCCACATCACGTCCTGCTCGATAATCATTTGGCAAATAGCTATACGCGTCTTGCCAATTGTCTGTTTGAGAGCGGAAACATAAACGAAGCCACTGACTATTATCGAAAGGCTGTTGCCGCACGTCTCACATACTCGCAGAAGAGCCCGAACAACAGCATGAACCGTGGTGCGCTCGCGGAATGTTATACCAATCTCGCTAAAGCACTCGCACCTAGTGATCGCGAGGACGCGCTGAAGCAATACAGCATGGCTATCGAACTGCTTGAGCCCCTAACTACGACTGATCGGAGCAATGCCCAAGACCGCATTACCCTGGCAGACACACTGTCAAATGCGGCGGAGCTTTATGTGCGCATGGCCTCCACAGAACCTTCGGCGCGCCTTCAGTATTGGATGAAAGCCAAATCGTTCTATCAACGCAGCCAGGAGTTATGGCTCGAACTGGAGAAGGCAGGCAAACTTCCCCCCGCACGGAGTCATGCGGTTCAGGAAGTGAATGACGAACTCGCCCGATGCAATGATTCGCTGGCCAAGTTGGTACAAGTCCACTGACTATAGTTCCTGGAAAAAGGGCGACTTCTGTTTCTAATTTGCAGCCAGTTTCTTCCTCCTTTTTCTCACGCCATGGTAAAACAATGCTGCCACTGCAAGAAAAGGAGTCAGATAAAACAATAAATCCCAGCGTCCGAATCCCTGAGGTGTAGCTTCAACTTGCGATGAGACTTCCCCACTCCCAGCCGAACTTTGCACATGCACTCGCACTTTAAAAAAGTCCTGCTTATCAAATTCCACTCGGGCGTTGTACTGGACCTCGCCCCGGCCGTTATCGCGCTGCATGGTGTACACAACTTCCGCAAGGCGATTGCTCGTGGGTTGGATGCCAAGATCGATTTTCAGATCGTTCGGGACTGAAGTACCCGGCAATGGATCGACCAAAACAAAGAATGTGCCCAAGCCAATGTCAGGATGCGTCCATACTGCAATTTTGACCGTGCCGATTTGTTTATCAGTAACGATAGGGAAAGGCGGGCCGTTGTGAGCTTTCGCGCACACGCTGACCCAGCAGAAGAACAGGGGCGGCAAAATAAATTGCAATGAGATTCTATGAATATTTTTTTTACTCAGTACCATTCGCACTATCCACTCATAAGCATCGCACGCATTTCCATCGGTTGATACAGAAGCCACAACGCCGCCATCGAAACAATTAGGCTCACCGCACCCCAGGGAATAAAAATCTTCCATGGATGGTTGGGGGAATCTGCTGCTGCGAGGTGATAGGTAACCAGCCAAGAAACGGCAAGGCCCAAGCCCAAGAACATCATCTCTATCGGGCGAACAAGGTGCAATGGCACGCCGGTTAATGTCCACATTGGTGTACCGAGAACCGGCCACCCCAAACTAGCGACTGCGTTTTGCGTTACGGGAATAAACGTTAGGATCCCAGTGAAGAAATGGAACCCGTAATGGGCCAGCCACATTCCGAATCCAAGTGGTACAAGGCCATAGCTATAGCGCACTGCCGTCGGCACGATCGGCCGGATTTGTGTTCCCCACTTGTGCGTGAGCCACGCGGCCAGGCCGAGAAGAATTGCGGGTTCAATGATCAGAAATGATGCGAACAAAATGCTCAAGACCGGGGCTTCATAATTTATGTGAAGCAGCCCTGCAATCCATCTTTCGACCGTATACACCGGACTTACCATGCCGAATGCATTTAGCAAAGCGCCGAAGCTGAAGATGATCGCAAGGGCGGCCAAATCTTTGCGGCGCGAAAATACTCCAATTCCGGAGCGGTGAGGATCAACCGCAAGTTCGTCCCCCGGAATGCGAGAAAGGATTCCAACATTGTCGTGTGGGCAGGCATGGACACAGTCGAGACAGAACGTACAATCCATATTGCCGGCTTTGAGCGGCTGGAACAGGGCGAGTTCGCATCCGCGTTGCATGATTACTAAATCAGGCTGGGACTTACGCCGACCGCGAATGCAGTCTTTCGTATGACACCCGTTACAGATTTCCTGATCACGCACTGTCACTTCCAGCGGCGACAGCAATGATGCGGCGAAGTTAAACTGCCCGATCGGACAGACAAATTTGCAGAAGACCGCATGTTTAAACAGTCCGTCAATGATTAACACCGCTACGAAGTAAGCAACAATCAACCATGCCGTCAGCCAAGGCGACGCCCACAAATCAAACAACTCATAAATAAAAAGAATCAGTGCGAAAAGTGCCACCGACAGCCACTTATTACGCAAAACTCTCGGCCAGTTAAAGCGGGGCGTGATCAACCGGCGCGCCATGTTCCGTACCAGCATGAACGGACACGCTAGGCAGAAAAAGTTCCCTGCGGCAAGCAGCACCAGAACCAAAAGCCCGCGGAAATGAACCCACGTCAGGACAGTCGCAAGGTTCTTCGGTGAGAGCGATGGCCCGAGTAGCCCATGCAGCACCATGACCACGCTCAGAATCAGCAAAGGGATTTGCAGCAGTGTGCGTGAATGCCGCCAACCCAACAGTCGGCCTATGCCCGGAACTTTTAGCAGATCAAAGCGATCGGAAGCAGAAGCAGGAAACGAATTGGAAGCAGGACTCGGCAATTCCCCTAATTAGCCTGGACACCGCTGACGTTGATTTGAGGTTCGAACTTACGCCCATCCGCAAGTATGACATGGGCCAGCACAACCCAGTCGCCGGCCATGTTGAGTTGTAAGACACCCTGGTAGCGTCCGGCTTCGATCTCCTTGGTGTCACTCATCACTGGAGCCATACCAGGATGAGACATGTCGCCCTCGAGTTGAATGTGTGCGCCGGAAACAGGTTGCGCAGCCGCATCGCTGATTTTTATCGTAATTGTCACTGGTCCAACTCGCGCTGGCTGCGGAGATACCACTGAATCAATAGCAACTGGGGCCGAGGAAACTTGCTTGTTGCATCCGGCGAAAAACAGACAGGCTGCTACCAACGTTAAACGCCATCCCAAAAGAAAACTCACCCGTCCAGGATGGCGCTTGATCATGATGCAACTATTTACTTAGGCCGCTTGCGGATTCGGCAGCTCATCCCGATGCCACTCGCAGGTGCAAACCGCCTTGGGTTCACCTTCCAATGGGAACATGTGGTAGTACATGCCAATCACCATGGGAACGAAGACCACCGCATTATAGAAGAGATGGAGTTCCACCCGCGGGAACACAAGCTGCAAAATGCTTGTCGGCACCGGGGAGTGAAAAAAATTGTGATGGATAGTCGCCTGAGTAATCAGCAGGGCATGTTCAACGTGATGCCAGAACTGGATATACAGAGCAATCGTCCACCACTTGAGCGAAGTACCTGTGAATCCTTTGCGCAGCGTCCAAATCCCGATCAGCATGATGACCGCGAAACCATAGTGAAGGGCTTCTGTCTGGATCAGCCACGGGTAAAACATTCCCAATAAGCCTAAGGCCTTAGGCCGTGGCCATCCCATGACATAGATTTGATATGCCTGGACGAGGTGCTCAGCCCAGTGGGCGAGCACGATCAGCATAAGAGACTGCAAGGCCCGCTCGTGCCAGCGCGAATTCAACTTCTCATAAAAGCTCACCTTCCCGGTCGTACATACCGCACCGTGGGTGATGCTTGGGTTCGAGGTAGCCGTAAGATGTTTCTCCTAATTCACTCTATTCACACCCGCACAAAGTATATTCCTTTAGCAGGTCTACTTCCATCCTCGTTAGAACGAGATTCTTGCGCTCAACTGAATTTCCCGCCCCGGCGTTGTCGCTTCCGTGATCGTGCCAAACTGCGGCGTATTCACGAAACGGTCTGGGGTGCCGAGATTGGTATGGTTGAGGGCATTGAAAAACTCTGCACGAAATTGGAACTTTGCTGCCTCTGTGATGGTAAAGTCGCGGCTTACGGCAAAGTCCAAGCTCTGCATCCCAGGACCATAGACAGAATTGCGGCCAGCATTACCAAAGGTAAAGGCAGGTGGAGCTGCAAAGGCCGCAGTGTTGAACCACGCACTAGAGTTGCGTGTGCCTGATGGGAAGATCGGCTGACCCGTGACATTGGCGCGAATCGGGTTTTCTCCAAGCACGGTGCCGGAGTTTGCAGTATCGCCGAACACCGAGATGGTGAATGGGAAACCACTTTGCACCTGGTACAGAGTCGACATCCGCCAGTTCTTGGTTAATTTGCCCGACCAGCCGTCCTGGTGTAGTCCAGGGATGTTATACACGGCACTCAGTGCAAAGCGATGGCGGATATCGCACGCCGGGCCCTTCTCCGCAGCCAAGTCATTATTATTTTGCGGAATGGAAGATTCGAACATCGGTGAGCGGAAATCCGGAGCGTCAGTCAGGTCTTTCGCCCACGTATAGTTCGCTAAGAAAGTGAAGCCACGGGAAAGCCGGCGTCGGACATTCACGTAGCCTGCGTCGTACCAGCTCTGGGCCGTGTTCTCCAACAAATTGATGGTGCTGACCGGAAAACAAATCTGGCCATTGGGACAGCCAGCAGCTGGCGCGACATAGGTAACGTTCGACGGCAGGGTGCTGTCCGGCACAAAATTGATTCGCACGAAAGGACGGCGTGGCCCGATTGCGCCCGGCCCCGGAGGCGCGTTGTTGATCAGGTGCGCGCGCTGCAAATGTACTCCATGGGAACCGAGATAACCGAGCTCAAGCGTCGTGTGCTGATCGAGACTCTTTTCCACAGAGAAGCTCCACTGCTCGATGTATTGCGATGGCGCGTGAGGATCCATCCCTGTGAAGCTGACGGTGGTCTGTCCAAGCACCGGATCTCCAAAGTTAAAATGCGAGGCGAGAATTCCCGCTGCCGGCGTGAAATTGTCGCTTTGCTGTGTCTCCGGGAAGACGTAAGGAACATTGTGGCGCTGATTGCACCAGGTGTTCATATCAACCGGAGTGAAGAAAATTCCGAAAGCAGAATGTATAACGATGCCGAACTTTGGCACGGCTTGCGAGAAACCAAAGCGCGGCGCAAAGTTGTGGGTATTAGCGTATTTAAGACCTTTTGGAAAACCGTTCTGTCCTCCCACGAAGACCGAAGGGACCCCATTTGAATCGAACGTAAGGTTGGTATTAGCGTAGCTGATGTCCACGAGCGGGTCCATGTATTCGTAGCGAAGACCCATCTCAACCGTGATGTTGCGAGTGAGTTTGAAGCTGTCCTGAACAAAGCCATCGGCGTACCACTGGCGCAACTGCATCTGGGGAATTCCGGCTTGGCGCTGTTTTACTGCTGGCAGTCCCAACAGGAAACTGGCCAGTGCTGAGCCGGTCCCGTCATTGGTCGCCATTTGGGTGGTAAAACCATTGGTGAACTGGTAGTAACCACGATTCTGAAAGAATCCCCACATAGGCCAGATCAAGCGGCGATAGCTTCCTCCAAACTTCAAGCTGTGCCGGCCATGCTGCCAGCTGAGAACATCGCGGCCTTCGACAACCGTGTCCCAGGCCTTCATCGGTGTAGCCGCGTAGCTATCGCCCATGGGAGAGAATCCCTGAATATTGAAAAAAGGCGCTCCGAAAGCTCCCTGTCCGCCGAAGCCAACGCCGGTGATGCCCAGTTCAGACACAATGTCGTTGTCATCGCTATTTTCCGATGAGCGATGCATCGCTAACCGGGAGATCGTCACCGAAGCAGTATTAAGCAAAACCGGACTGATCACTTTGTTCCAAGCGAGGCTGCCTTGCTGGGAGAAGTTGTCATGGAAAGAACCGAAGCCGGGCAGCAGGCTTCCCAAGCCGGAAACCATCTCACCGGGGGTAAAACCGTGCTCTGCGCTCAACGAATAGCGCGCCGCCAGGCTGTCCCCCTGTTTGAAGCTATGATCCACGCGTATGGTGCCTTGGTCGCTGTCATGAACATCGTTTCTCACGTCAACATAGTTGTTACAGTCGTTTCCTGCGCCAACCACAGTGGGAGCACCCATCATCGCGCTGCCACAAGGCATGGTCTCCATGCCCATCATCATGTCGGCATTGGGCATGGGAACGTGCTGCATCAGAAACATTTGTGCAGTTGGGTTAATTCGATCCTGCGGGATTTTATTCAGTACTCCGCCATCCTGAAATTGAGCGCGCCCGGTCGTCCCCACCGGAGTTGTGGGATCGTAAATATTCACTCCACTCTGACTGAAGTCACCGTTGATTTCCGCCTCGGTCGGCACGGTATCGATCATCGTCATAGCTTTGACCATGCGAAAGCCTTCATAGTTCACGAAAAAGAAAGTTTTGTTCTTCACAATCGGTCCACCGAAGGACGCACCAAAATTGTTCTGCACCAGATGATTGTTGCCCATCGAAGCGAATGTGCTGGCATCCATCGCACCATTGCGGATGAATTCGTATGCTGTGCCATGGAAGCGATTGGAGCCTGAACGGGTCACGATGTTGATCTGGCCGCCGCCGGCTCCGCCCATTTCCGCCGAGTAACTACCAGTCTGAACTTTAAACTCCTGCACGGCATCTGGAGATGGGCTCAAATTCAAGGTGTTGAAAGTTGGGTCGGTGTTGGTTGTGCCGTCTAAAAGAAAATAATTTGCGTTCGGACGATTTCCCCCAATGCTGACCGCGGAACGCTGCCCGGGCCGCCAGTAGAGTGGATTCATATTCCCGGTTTGCGCGCCGTGACTTTCATGTGCGCCTGGGACAGTAAGCACAAGATCAATCAGCATGCGCCCATTGAGCGGCAGTTCCTTCACAGACACTGGCTCGACCACTTCTCCCACAGAGGCATCGGAGCTATGCAGCACCGGCGCAAGATCGGCGACTTCCACGGTATCTTTCACGGTGGCGACTTTCAATGTCACCTGTAGCGTCATCTGTTGGCCCACTTCGAGTTGCACTTTCTGGGTGACGGTCGCAAAGCCGTTGGCTTGTACCTTGAGTTCATATTCACCCGGCAACACGGCAGGAATTTGAAAAGTCCCCTGCTCGCTGCTGTTCACATGGCGCTCGGTGCTGGTGCTTAACGATGTGAGCTGTATGGTTGCATTGGCGAATGGACGCCCTTGCGGATCGAGGACCGACCCCCCAACCACCGCGTAGTTACTTTGAGCGGACAATGCCACTGAAAACAACAACAGACAGCAGGCCAGAATGGTTCTGCGCAAAACTGCACCTCCGAGGAGTTGATCCTTGAACCGCACGTTACGGTTGTGTGTATGCTTGAAGCCACTTCAGCTTGCAGACACTCCCACAAATTTGGGGAGAACTTTAGCGTTTGAAGCGTGCAGTGGACAATAGTAGGAAAATACTATCTGCATGAGCGAAGATTATTACTTCGTTGCTGGTTTTGGGTTGACAAAGGGCAACGCCATTGTGGAGGCAATTCCCTTCCCTTCGCGCAATGTGATGAATTGGTTTGGTTTTACATCCGCAATCGAATCTTTCTGCCCACTCGGCCACACGATTTCCAGGCGCACACCGCTTTCCGTGCCCGGTTTGCCTAGCCCAAAAGTGAGCGGCAATTCGCTTTGCGACAGGTAGCTCGAGCCTGTCTTCACCATGCGCATCAATCGTTCGCCCTTTTTCGTGATCATGGTGACCCTGGTGCCAATGCCGTCGCGATTGGATTTTGTTCCTACCGTCTTTACACGTAGTACGTCATTTTGATTTCCGTTGTCGTTGCGCAACAAGCGCGTGGGGCCATGGTTCCCTGTGATTAGCAAGTCTAAGTCGCCGTCATTGTCGAAATCTCCATAGGCTCCGCCACGGCCGACGATTGGTTGCTGCAACGCCTTGCCGAGTTGGTTTGTCACCTCTTCGAACTTATTGTTCCCCAGATTGCGGAACAGATGCGGTGGCTGCGAGTACTTCACGGTCGGCTGAACGACATTGATATCGTCAGAGACGTGCCCGTTCGCGGCAAAGATATCCAGCTTTCCGTCCAGGTCGTAGTCAAAGAAGAAACAGCCGAAGGTTAGCGACTGGAGCGACATGCGACTTATGCCTGACAACGGCGCTTCATCGGTAAAAAGCCCTCCACCGTCGTTGTGATAGAGAGCCATGCCTTCGTTGGTGAAATTCCCCAGCACCAGGCTCTGGCGGCCAGAATTATCATAGTCGGCCGCATCGGTGCCCATTCCGGCGCGTGCAGTTCCCGCTTCACCGAAAGCAATACCAGCGCCAACGGCTACATCAGCGAATGTTCCATTGTGATTGTTGTGATAGAGCTTGTTTGGCTCGGTGTCATTGGCGACGAACAAGTCGAGCCAGCCGTCGTTGTCGTAGTCGAGTAGTGCGATGCCGAGCGCCTTGCTGGCGGGATCGTACAGTCCTGCGCGCTTGGTTACGTCCTCGAACATGCCGTCGCCTTTGTTGTGATAGAGCGTGGAACTCTCCCCCTTGTAGGCTTGTGGCGTGCAGTAAGACTTGTTTTTTCCATCCAGCGAGCAGTATTGGTCTTTGGCGGTTGACCACTCCACGTAATTGGCCACGAACAAATCGAGTTTGCCGTCGTTGTCGTAGTCGAACCAGACAGCACTGGTTGAGAATCCGCCATCGCCAACACCAGCTTTTGTTGTGACATCAGCAAACTTTCCATTGCCCAGGTTGTGGAACAGACGATTGCCACTTACTCCCGTGATGTAGATATCCTCATAGCCATCGTTGTCGTAGTCGGCGACCGCGCAGCCTAGTCCGTACATTTCGACAGCCAACCCCGCTTGCTTAGTCACGTCGGTGAAAGTGTCATCGTGGTTGTTGTGATAAAGCGCGGAGTACGACTTCCCTGTCTTGTGTTCGGGCCAGTCCATTGAGTTGACGATAAGAATGTCCTGCCAACCATCATTGTCGTAGTCGAGGAAGCAAGCGCCGTTGCCCATGGTTTCCGGCAGATACTTTTTGCCGAAGGCTCCGGTGTTGTGTTTAAAGTGAATTCCGGCTTGCTCGGTGATGTCGGTGAATTGAATCGGGCCGGATGGGCGCGGAGCAGGCATAGCGCTTGATGCTGCAGCCGCAGGAGTATCACCCCTTGGCGCAGGTGCAGGCTCAGTAGCCGCCGCCTGAGGTTGCTCAGAAGCTGGTTGCTCTGGAGAATTAGCCGGCTTTTGCTTACATCCCACCAACAACGATATCGCGAGCAACACACCCCAAGTGATCTTGTTTCTTTGCATGAAATGAATTTTCCTCAGGCAGTTACGCTCGCAGCGCGTATGCGGCGAGATTCCATCCACATCTCAATCAGCAGAGCAGTCGGTCCGACCAAGAATAATGCATAAAACGGCGCGTAAACGCTTTGGTACAAGCGCAAGATCATTTCAACCACCGCGACGATGAGCACGACGATGCACTGCCATTTCTTGGAGCGGACTGTGGTCTTTGGATCGGTGATCATGAAAAAGATGAAGAGCTGATACATCGGGCCAGTGATGGGCGCAACCTCAGCCTGCCAGGGCTGGCCGATGATCCAACTGCGCAGAAAAGCGAACGCGATGAATGAGAGTACGTATGTGGCTGTGATGTGGAAGCGTTTTACGCGATAGATGATGGCAGCGCCCAGTACCCAGATCACCAGCATGGGCCAGACGTTATTTCCCCATTGAATGCTCAATGTGGCGACGGTTTCGGGCGCTAAAAACACCAGCACCGAGATGCCGAAGTTGGATGGGTTCCAAAGATGCCGGCCCTTCAGCCGCAATACGTACTTCGACATGATGGAAATCAGCGCGCACAACGCGTAGGGCCAGTAAGCGGGAGAGCGAACCAGAATTCCTACGCTGATTCCTGAAATGTAAGCGCTGGCGGGATGCATCCACTTGCGATAAAAAACTTGCCCAAGAATTAACTCCGCGGCGATGGCCGTCGCAATCGCCAGCAACGTTTTTTTGTAGCTTTCGAGGATGCCGAAGGACAGCTGTCCAGCCAGCAGAATGCAGCTGATCAGAATTGGCGCGAGATACCGGTTCTCCGGGCTGAAGAAACCCACTTTCTTTGGAGCAACTGCGGGTGGCCGAGAAGATGCGATGGGCGTGGCGACTTGGCTCATGCCGGTTCCTTCACCTTATGCAACTGGTTTGCCAGAGGATTGTCAATAGTCTGAATTTTGCCCGACGGCCAGTGGATGACAGCCTTTTCAATCTTGGGATTTTTCCCAAGGCCAAAATGCAGCTGCCGCTGGTTCTGTGAACAGAAGCCACTGCCCCCGGAGACTACCTGTACCTGCTGCTGCCCGTCCCAATAGAGAGTTACCTGTGCTCCGATCGCGCTGCGATTGCTCTTGGTGCCTTCGAGGTCGAACTCGATCCACTGGCTCTCAGAAGCGACGGTGTTTTTGTAGAGCAGAAGTGGGCCTCTTTGATTGGCCACAACCATGTCGAGTACGCCACGATGCCAGAAGTCTGCGAGAGCGATGGAGCGGCCGTCGTAGGTATCGGTCACACCAACTGACTGTGCTACATCGACAAATTTTCCTGCGCCGTCATTGATCCAGACTTTTTTGTGCTGATAACCAGAGAGGCTGCGCCCTTCCATAGGCGGCCAGTTTTTAGCGTCGGCGATGATCGTTGAGTTTCCACCAGCGATCTTCGAGAAGTCATACCAGTAGTTTTTGTTGCGGTCGAGCGAAACATATCCGTTGGTGACGTACAGGTCAAGCGTGCCGTCATTATTCAAATCGCCGAACTGCGCGCCGAAGCTCCATCCACCAAGTTCCACTCCCATATCGCGCGCGAGATTTTCGTACTGCACCGTGTTGCCAGATGTTCCTTCTTTCGGCACCCACAAATTGTTTCCCTGAATCAGCACTCCATCTTCGGAAATATTCGAAACGTAGACGGCCAAGTTGCCCCGATTGAAGACATCACCGAAAGCAACGTTCATCCCACTCTTGGGAGAGAAACCTACACCAGTCTGCTGGCCGACTTCATGAAACTGGCTGCCATCGTTGAAATAGAGCTCAGACACACCGTAGTCGTTGGCAATGAAAAGATCTGGATGTCCCTTGCCGCGTAAATCTGCCGCCGATGCGGCAAGCGCCCAGCGGCGGCTGTGAATGCCCACCTTCTCGGTGACATCTTCGAACCTGCCGCTGCCCAGATTGTGGAATAAATATTTGCGTCCGCCGTTTTTGGCATACTCAAAACTCTCCGGCATCATCTTTGTGGTTTGGAGATGCCAGAGGTTAACCTCTTCTGAATAGTATCCGCCGATGAATAGATCGAGCAGGCCGTCGCCATCGTAGTCGAGCCACACAGCCGTGTTGGCATTCAGCCATGATGGTAATCCGGCTTGGTCCGTGACTCGGGTAAAGCCTTTGCCCTGATCGTTGTGATAGAGCTCCGGCTTTCCCCATTTATAGAGGAACAAATCTTCGTATCCGTCATTATCGTAGTCGCCCCAAACCGCGCCCATGGAAACTCCGGTGCCGGGCTGATTTATATCGGCAACTCCCAGTTCTGGAGCAACATCTTTAAATGTTCCGTCGCCCATGTTGCGATAGAGGGCGTTTTTGCTGCCTTCCCCGCTGTTGGTGACATAGATATCCGACCAGCCGTCGCGGTCAAAATCAACGATCGACACAGCCGCTCCCATCGAAGCAACTTGCGGCATGATGTGATCGAGTTGGTGATCAAGGGTCGGAGCCTGATGAACGAAATTGATTCCCGCGGCGTGAGAGACTTCCTGAAAATAAAAACCGTGGCGGGCCAGCGCAGTCTGCTCGTCAATGTTTGCGGCCAATGACTCGCGATGCGCTTGCCAGCGCCGGATGGCCCATGGACTTATCACCAATCCAAGGAAAATTACTGCGAGAATAATTCTTGCCAGCGGGCCCCGATTCATTTTTGCGCGTCACGCCTCAAGGAATTCTGAAATACATCCGGTGTTACGTAGCGGGTATGATATGTCTGCCAGTCTTCCGGATGTTGACGGTAGGCCCACTCATCTTCGAGCCGTCCCGGCTTGGTGTTAGAGATGTCGTAAACATCCTTCGCATGGTATGGCAGCGGCAGCACGGTCTTGGAGAATGTCGAGTTGTAGTCTCCGTCCTTGATCCATCCATCGCCGGTGATGATGAAATCGCGCACATATCCGGCCGATGGAGCCGGTTGCTCATCGAAGCGCAACGACATTTCATCCCCCGAGTTCACAATTACGTAGCGGTCATCCACTTTTTCCAGCAGTTCCTTCACGTCTCCATAACGCGTATAGTAGCCGACCAGATCGCGCCAACGTTGCTTGGAACCTTCGAGATGATTGTAGTCGGGCACCTCGGGCGCTCCGCTGTCAGGACGATGGATGACAGAGTAGCCGCGATAATGCAGGTCGGCATAAGAAGGCAGCATTCGCGTGGTTTTTACCGGAGCATCCGGCATACCCTTCGCCCAGCTAATGCGGTCCCAGAATATTTCCAGGCTGGTCGAGATGCGAATCTTCTTCGGCGTGCCCGGACGGAAAATATTTGTCAAATTGAAAACAACAGTTTTCTTGCGGCCTGCGGGGAAGCCCAGATTGTCCTGCGCAACCACCCAGCCGCCTTTACCATCGGGCACTTCCAGGCTCATCCCTTTTGCCTGCCAACGATGCCCCTGCGTGATGGCAACGTTGATGGAAGAGTCTGTGTCGTGGATGGATCCCTGACCGATCATGTACAGGGGCCCTTTGTCGGGCACATCGTTGCCGAGATCGATTTCTACGTAGTGGTCGCGGGTTACACCTTGATATTGTCCCTTGCCAAAATTCTCCAAAGCTCTGCCATCGAGCGTGTTGAGCAGATCCGTCACATCATTGCCGTAGTCATCTATTGCATGAGCGATTTTGCGCGGTGTTTCCACTACGGTGAATCCGGGTTTCTGCGGTGGGATCACGAAACGTTCATCCACAAAAATTTCCGTACCCGCGGGATGGTCAACCGCCATGAACGCGATATTGTCGTAATAGTACGTTTCCCACAATTCCGCACCGATTCGAACGTCGTAGTAGCTATCGTGCGGCACGAGTTGATCGCGTCCGATTTTGTACCACTCAACCGTTGTGGCTACACGTGCAGCGCCTAGAGTATTGATGCGCAAACCAATTGCCGCTCCCCAGGGCACAGCGTCCTTCACAAATTCCATTTCTTTGCCGTTAAAAGCAAACAAGAACGGACACGAAGCTTTCAGGCGCTGTTCGATGGTGACATCCTGGTCGCTTTTCGCAGCGAACTCGGCTCGCACAGTTCCGTTGGGCCAAACTACGCGCACGACGTCTGAGGTCGTCTGCTCGCCTAGTCCGAAATGAATTTGTGGGCCGGTGATAGTTTGTTTTTGTACCAGCAATCCGGAACGGATTTCAATTTCACCGCCTACCCCAAATGGATTGATTCGTTGATCACCGACCGCCTGCACGCCGTGTGGACGGACCACTTGCCAGTGATAGTTTTTCGTTCCCCGGTTGATGGCCTGCATGGCCTCGCCCTCTGGCGTCAGGCCGAGTAGGTTGAGATGGCCATTGTTGCTTGTATCGGCATTGTCAAAAACTAGAGGCGGACCTGAAGGATGATCCAGCGCCACGAAACCACCCTTGTCATCTTTCAGCCAGATCAAAGCTCCATTCGTGTTTTTTCCGGAGACTGAGGCCAGGATCAGATCCAGGCCGCCATTATTATCTAGATCGGAAACGCGTAGACGCACGTCGCCGGAGAGAAACGTGGCCGGATCTGACACTTTGGCAATTTCCGCTACATCCCAATCTTGTTCGTTCTTGTCCGACATGCGCACCATGCTGCCACTGGACTCGACGACCAATAAATCCACCACGCTGTCGTTATTTACATCCGCGGTGGCAATTGCTTTGGCTTGCGGGAAATTTGCCGGGAGCGATCGTTCGCGAAATTGTCCCAGCCGTTGGTTGCTGAAAACATGCAGCTTGCCCGAACCGTCGATCAGCGCGGCATCGGGATCACCATCGCCATCGAGATCGGCCCACACGAATTGCCGCAAGCCGGAAATGCCTGTAAAAGGATGGATCAGTGTGAAGGTATCGTCTCCGTTATTTCTGAGGACAGTTGGCTCTCCCGTTTTTGCGCCCAGCACAATATCAAGATCGCCATCTGCTTCGATATCGACGGTCCACGATCCGGTGTAGCTGGCATTCACGACCGATTTCGGCAAAGTGCTCTTTGCAGTTACATCCGTAAATTTGACTGGATCCTCTTGACGAAAAAGACGGACGCCACCGGCACCTGTAAGTATGAGATCATTTTTGAAATCGTAATTTAGGTCAGCTGGAGTAACGCTCTCGGGCATGGGAGCAGTGCGAGTTGGGCCACTCGGAAATGGGATGTTGGTGCCGTTGGATAAGCGTAATTGCTGGCCATTGGCTACAGCGACCACCGGCGGGCCCGCACTAGCGAGCGGAATCGCACCAATCCAGTTCCAACCTTTGCCTAGATTTGTGATCGGTTCCGTTGAGAATGAGATTGCCGTATCGGCTGGCGCCGGCCTGAATACCGGTGATTCCATTGCCAGAAAGTGCGTGAACGGCTGAGCCTCTTCGCCTGGAGGAGCCTTGATCACGGCCAGGCTTTGGCGATAGTCCGGCACGCGCATGAGTACATTGCGCAGAAAAGTTGTGCGGGTCGCGGCAACTCGCAAATCTCCACCACTTGCAGCGGTTTGCAACGCGGCGACCTGCTGCTGCACTTCGGGTGGCCATACAGACGCACGGGCACTAATCTTGGCAACCACGGATTTTAGTGTGTTCGCCTCCCCTCGCTTGGCGGCGATTCGTCCTAATTCCAGCAATGCAGCCAAATTATCCGGCTGAGCAGCAACTATCTTTTGGATTACAGATTCAAATTCCGCCTCGCTTTTTTCGCCGCCCTGGCGTTCGACTTCCTGTGCGAGCTGATAAGCCGCGCGCAAATTCTGTGGATTCAGATCAACCGCTTCGCGCAAATCAGCGATCGCAGCAGTGGAATTGCCGCGGTTGCTCTCCAAAATTCCCATGAGGTAGTAAATCTGATCATTCTTCGAAGCTAGTACGCGCGCGCGCGACAAACGCTCCGCAGCGAGGTCGTAATTCCGCTGCCGCAGAGCCAGCACCCCCCAATTGGCCCAGCTTGCCGGCTCGTTGGGGACCATTTTGGTGACTTGGGAGAGCTTATCCTCGGCATAGATGTCATGGCCGACCTGAAGCGCCGCCAATCCTATATAGAAGGAGGAGACAGCGTCGTTGTACTGCTGGGAGCCCTTTTCGGGCAGTTTGGGCTTAGAGCTACATCCAGCCATTACCAACAAAGATCCAACCAGAATCAGACTCAATATGTGCTTTGGGAACATAGATATAGGCAAAGTGGTATTCAATCACTACTGGACAAGGAATCTACTAGATCACCGATATGTAAACAGTGTCAATCCTCTATTCACATAACTCTCGTAAAATGCGTGCCATGAGCGCTGGATTGGCAAGCGAGAATCGGTCGTTTCTGAGATTTCCGAAGGGCTTTTTGTGGGGAGTTTCCACCGCTGCCCATCAGGTGGAAGGGGGAAACGATAATCAGTGGTCAGACTGGGAAAAAGCTGGACACATTCGGTCACGTGATCGGTGCGGCTCCGCTTGCGATTGGTGGACCAGCACCGACGTTGACTTTGACCTGGCGCAAAAGCTGGGGATCAATTCATTGCGGCTGTCAGTGGAATGGAGTCGAGTCGAGCCGCAGGAAAATTGTTTTTCTGAAAGTGCGCTACGACGTTACCGGCATATGCTGGAGGACTTGCATCGTCGCGGCATTCAGCCAGCGGTTTGTCTGCATCACTTTACGAATCCGCGATGGTTTGAGCAGAAGGGGGCTTTTCTTAGTCCGGAGTCGACGGCATTATTTGAAAGATTTACGCGCCGAGTTGTCGAGGCTCTCGGAGATCTCTGCAAACTTTGGATCACTTTCAACGAGCCCAATGTTTACGCCACGCTTGGCTATGTCACCGGAGAATTCCCTCCAGGGCAAAAAGCCAAGATCGACCGGGCGTTACGGGTTATGTCGTCGATGGCACGGGCGCACGCTCGCGCTTACAAGGTGATCCATGAGCTTCAGCGGGAGTCGCAAGTGGGATGGGCGCAGCATTATATCGTGTTCCATCCAGTACAGAGCGGGTTAGACCGCGTTGTCGCCGGGGTGCAGAGTCTGATTTTCAACGAAGGTTTTTTCCAGCTGATCGAACGCGGAAAATTCAAGTTTCCTTTCAATCTTGTGGGAGGCAATGCGCTTGAGGCTGAGGGCGCGTGCGACTTCGTCGGACTGAATGTTTACAACCGCTTTCATGTGGATTTTGATCTGAAATCAGCAGGTCAATTGTTCGGCCGGGTCTACGTGCCGACAGATGCACCGCAAGGTGACAGCGGAGTGGAGAAGCCTTACGGTGAAGCGTTTCCCGGCGCGATCCGTGCAGCAGTCAAGCGCGCTGCGCGATTCCACAAGCCGATCTACATCATGGAGAACGGTGTCCCCGACGCAACCGATCGCCTGCGGCCCTGGCTGCTTACCAATGCTCTAAAAGAAGTCCATTCTCTTATAAAAGAAGGCAATGATATTCGCGGATACTTTCACTGGACCCTCACCGATAACTTTGAATGGGCTGAGGGATGGTGGTTGCGGTTCGGCTTAATTGCGTTGGATCCGCAGACACAACAACGAACCGTGCGTGGCAGTGGTCGTCTGTACAGAGAGATCGCGAACAGCAACGGACTTACGAAAGAACTGGTGGAGAAATACTCTCAGGCGCCGCCGAAGTAGACAGGACTGCCGAAGCGACTCTTTTGTTGTCCAATATTTTTTGCAGAATTTCGGGCACCTCAAACAAAGCCCGATTGGAATACTTTTCCGCGTTGCCGCGAAATTCAGCGAGCGTTTCTGCAGCAAGCAACTTTTCGATTCCCGAAGCAATCTCGCGGAAACTGCTCAAAACAATTCCCATCCGCTGCTGTTCCAGCCATACCGTGTTGTAGTGCTCCTGCGGCATGGTGGCGGCATTGCGCTCGACGATCACAGGTAGGTGATATTGCAGAGCTTCGCTGATGCTTCCCGGGCCTGGCTTGCCGATTAGAAAATCCGACAGGGCCATATAGTAGTCGACGTTGGTGGTAAATCCTTCTACAAGATTTCTTTTCTTGAGATTCAGCGCCTTCAGATCACGCAGAATTGTCTGGTTATGGCCGCAGAGCATGATGAGTTGAACCGGCGTTTCACTTTCATCAAGCCGCTTGGCAATTTCTACCATTGCTGGTGAACCATGACCCCCAAATAAGACTACTCCCGTGGGAACGTCAGACGATAGACCGAGCTTTACTCGTTCGGCAACGCGATCCATTTCTGGTTTCCGATAGAACTTCGGCTTCAAAATCATGCCGGAGACGTCAAAGATTCGATCTGGAGTATGCCCCATTTCAAGGGCTTGTTTACGTGCCCGCTCGGTACCGCAGATCAAATATTCCGATTGCGGTTCCATCCAAAAATGGGGTGGGTAGTCGGCGAAATCAGTGAGCAAAGTAACGAACGGCACATCCGGCGTAATTGCTTTAATGCTTTCGGCAATCGCGCGATTGAAATGAGGGATTACCGAAAGCACCAGGTCAGTCGGGTGAAGCAACCAATAGTTGCGGAACAACTTAACGATGCGTTGGTGACGCATCCGGATTACACGCTGCAGAATTCGTAGTAGGGGGGGAGAAAGCCGAGTCCAGCCCTTACGCAGAATGAGATTGTATCCATCCTGAATACGCAGACCGGTGAGACCGCGCACGAAGTCGATGGAGTCCAACAGTTCCTGCACGTTTAGCAGATGAACGTCCCAATCATTGTCTTGAAGAATGGTCTTTAACGCTTCACAGGCGTTGCGGTGACCGCCACCTGCGTCGAAAAAAAGGATTGTGATTCTGCGAGAAGTCTGGTTCTGGCGCGGTCCAGGTCGCGGCATAACTTTTTCATAGGATAGTGAAAAGCCTGTGAATTTTGCATGAATTTCGCCGCGGTCGTCACCTCCCTTACAATGGCAGCACAGGATTCGATTGGCGAAGATTCTCATCTCAGCTGGAGAGGCATCCGGCGAAATGTACGGCGCGCAGCTCATGGAAGCCCTGCGGCGGCGCGATTCCTCTCTTGATTTTTTTGGCGCAGGCGGAGATCGCATGCGCGTGGCGGGGTGTAAGACCGTCGTGGATGCCAAGGACCTTTCAGTTGTCGGCATCACGGAAATTCTCAGCCATCTACCCAAAATCTGGGGACTGTTCACGCAACTGATTAAGGAAGCTGACGCGCAGTCCCCGGAATTGGCAATTGTGATCGACTCTCCCGCTTTCAACTGGCGCGTGGCGCGCGAGATGCGCAAGCGCGATATTCCCGTGGTGTATTACGTGTGTCCACAGTTTTGGGCCTGGCGACAAGGGCGGGTTCGGCTTCTGAAGAAATACGTCACCAAGGCGTTGGTGATTTTTCCCTTTGAAGAGAAGTTTTACCGCGACCGCGGTGTAGACACGATGTTTGTGGGACATCCGCTGGCTGATCTCGCGCGGCCGTCCATCACACGTGAAGAATATGCTGATACACATTTGCTCGATGCTGCAAAACCCTGGATCACCCTGATGCCTGGCAGCCGCAGAAAAGAGGTCAGCATGAATCTTCCGACCATGCTGCAGGCGGCGGAAGTACTGGGGCCAAGGTATGAATTCTTACTGCCGGTTGCTCCGACTCTGGAAAGAGGCTTTCTACAAAGCTTGATTGGCAAGGCTGCGGTCAATCTGGTTCCCGAAGCACTCCCCGCTCTGGCACAGTCGCGGGCAGGAATTATCGCCAGCGGCACTGCGACTGTGGAAGCGGCACTCATGGATGTTCCGTTTGTGATGGTGTACCGAGTATCCCCGCTCACTTACTTTCTCGGAAAGTCGCGAGTGAAGGTTCCGCACTTTGCCATGGTGAATTTGATTGCCGGGGAAAGAATCGTCCCGGAACTGGTCCAGGATGACTTCACGGTGGCGAATGTTACCTCTCAGGTGAATGAGATTCTGCCCGACGGGGCTGCCCGCGACCGCATGTTGCGAGGGCTGGCGGGAGTCCGCGCGCGGCTTCGGGGACACGCTCTAAACCATCTCCCGGCTGCGGAACGGGCAGCGGGATCCATTCTCTCCCTGATGAAAAATGAAGATGCTGATGAGAATCTCTAAGTCTTTAGGGCTTTTTGCGTGTTCTAACCCTTGTCCCACAGCATCTTTTGCGTAACAATCATCATCATAGGAATTAAGGGGCACTAACAGGAGATGGCGTTTAATGTTCTTTTACAGCGGGTGTAAGCGTAAGACCGTTGTCCCAATCCTAGGGATTCTCCTTCTTTTTGCTTCCATACCTGGTTGGGCAGCCGCCGAGAAGATGCGTCTGCGCGTCAACAATTACCAGATTGACGCAGAACTGTCTCCTCATCAGCACAAAATTACGGCCAAGGCCAAGGTAGATTTCACCGCGCTCGAAGACCTGAGCTATGCGACCTTTGAGCTGCATAACGGGCTACGCCTAACCAAGGTGACCGATAGTGCAGGGAAAACGCTAAATGCCGAACGCGTCACGCAAGATTCGACGGTCCGCGTCAACCTTCCCGCTGGACTGACAAAAGACACAGCTTCGACTTTGACCTTCGAATACGAGGGACAGTTGGATTCGGTGGATGACAGCCCGGTGCAGGGCCTGAAGCTGGCCTCGATCAATGACGACACCACGTATTTGCTCTATTCCAGCCGCTGGTTTCCGGTAAATGCTTATGGCATCAATCGCTTTACCGCGACGATCAACATTACATTGCCGGCGCACATGATCGCCATCGGGAGCGGTAAGGGAACTGAAACTAACAATCCACCGCCGAAAAAGGCTGTGGCCGGTGCCTTACCCACCAAGACTTATAGCTTTGTCTACGACAAGCCGAGTTTTCCCGGAACCATCTTTGCCGGAGTTTTCCAGGAGTACAAACACAACGAAGCGGGACTTGAACTGCACATCTTGTTCAAGCCGCTGCACCAGAAGTTCGCGCAAACCTACGCGGAAACTGCGGTCAAGGAGTTTACCTACTACGTAACTCTGTACGGCCCGATTGCTGACACAACCTTGCGGGTGGTTGAAATGCCGG
>Ga0207689_10001200_pt1 | contig 24899 bp, 19 predicted proteins | sample KBSMisM52_FD_184312 | JGI IMG/M metagenome (GOLD analysis project Ga0207689, IMG submission 184312) | Miscanthus rhizosphere microbial communities from Kellogg Biological Station, Michigan, USA - KBS Miscanthus M5-2 (SPAdes) (version 2) | ecosystem: Host-associated > Plants > Roots >... | reverse complement strand
GAGCGTCGGGTGCGGCGCTGCTCGCCGTGCTCGTGTCGCTGTGCACGGTCGCTTGCGGGACCGTTCCGGCACAGGGGGAGCGACATCCGTCGTTTGCGCGTCAGCCGGCTGCAGACAGCCCGCTCGCGCGGGTCGTGAACGACTCGATCGCGGATCCAGCGTTGACCGGTTTTCGCCTCATGCCGCTGGGCTCCTATTCGCTGGATGCCCGGATCCAGCTCGCACGGCGCGCTCACGACTCGCTCGACGTGCAGTACTACCTCATCAAGGCAGACCGCGCCGGGGGCCTCTTCATGCGAACGCTGCGCGACGCCGCCCTCCGCGGCGTCCGCGTGCGCCTGCTCGTCGATGACCTCTACACCTCCGGCAGCGACGAGATGTTCAGCGGCCTCGCGGCCTATCCGAACGTCGAGGTTCGCCTCTTCAACCCGTTCTGCTGCGCGCGCGGCAGCACGCTCGGCAAGTACGCCGCATCGCTCGCCGACTTCGGCCGGCTGAACCACCGCATGCACAACAAGCTGTTCATCGCCGATGGATCCGCCGCGGTCATGGGCGGCCGCAACATCGCGGACGAATACTTCACGTGGCGCGACAGCGGCAACTTCGTCGACATGGACGTGTTGGTGATCGGGGCCGCCATCGGCCGCCTGCGCGACATCTTCGACGACTACTGGAACAGCCCTCAGGCGTACCCGATCGACACGATCGTTCCCCGCGCCGGAACGCCGGAGGAAGCTCGCCGCGTCTTCGAGCGTCTGATCGACGAAGGCGAGCAGATGCGGTCGATCACGCTGCCGCCCAACGACATCCTCGGCTACGGGCCGATCGCCGAGGACCTCGACGCCGGGCGCCTCGGGCTCGTATGGGGCCGCGCGATGGCGTTCGCCGACCCGCCCGCGAAGGCTGCAGCTCCCACTGCAGAGATGGCGCGATCGATGAGCGTGCAGATGAACGTCATGGACCGGGTCCTCGAAGCGACCTCCGAGGTGGTGATCTCGTCGCCTTATTTCGTCCCCGGCACGACAGGCGTGAGCGAGCTGGCCGGTCTCAGGAGGCGTGGCGTGAAGGTCAGCGTCCTGACCAATTCGCTGGCGGCGACCGACGAGCCGGTCGTGCACGTGGGCTACGCGCGCTACCGCGATGCGCTTCTGCACGGCGGCGTCGACCTGTACGAGCTGAGCCCGAAGCGCATCGCTTCGAGCGAGCGCCTGCGCCTGCCGGGCGCATCGCTCGGCAGCCTGCACGCGAAGGCCGCGGTGATCGACGAGCGGCGCATCTTCATCGGATCGACGAACCTCGATCCGAGATCGGACAGCACGAACACCGAGCTCGGCATCTTCGCCGACTGTCCGGAGCTTGCGCGCGAAATGATCCGGACCTTGAACCTCAGCAAGCTGACCGGCGCCTATCGGGTCCGGCTCGCTGCGTACGGCGGCGGCCTGGAGTGGCTGTCGCTCGAGAACGACCGCGAAGTGGTCGTGTCGGAGGAGCCGGAAGTCACGCCGTGGCTCCGATTCAAGACGATGCTGCTCGCTCCCTTCGTGCCCGAGCAGCTGTTGTAGCGCGTTCGCTCGATGCCACGAGTCCGGCACCGCTGCCGGTCGAGAACCCCGCCCCCGTGAAAGTTTTCCTTCAAGTAGGGTGAGCTGGTACTAGGCGCTCCATGCATCGATTCAACCGCGAAGCTCCCGCGCATTCCGCGAGAACGTGCGGCAAGGTGCTCGAGTCAACCTACTGCACGTGACTGCCGGCTTAACCTTTACCCACCAAGTAGACGGAATTGGCGCTAACGACCCCTGAGCAGCCGGTGAATGGTTGGCCTTCAGCGGCGGCTTTGCACGGCGGATTCAACTGGTCGATGCAACACACTGATCGCTGCAGAGGCGGCAGGAGTGTTGCAAATGAAGTACAGGACTCGGGTCTACTACTCTGACGCGCAGAAGGCTGTGATGTGGGAGCGATGGAAGCAAGGCTGGACGCTGCACCAGATCGCTCAGCTGTTCAATCGGGCTCATACCTCCGTTCAAGGCATCTTGGCGAGGACTGGTGGCATCCGGCCGCCATCGCGAACTCGAGCATCGACATCGTTGACGCTGGCCGAGCGTGAGGAGATCTCCCGAGCGATGGCGGAAGGCCATTCGATTCGATCCATTGCCTCTCAACTCGGGCGAGCTGCTTCGACGGTCAGCCGCGAGCTCCGTCGCAATGGAGGGCGAACGTGCTATCGAGCGAGCGATGCAGACAGCGCTGCCTGGACTCGCGCCCTTCGCCCCAAGTGCTGCAAACTAGCCAATGACAGAGCCTTGGCGAAGATCGTGACTGACAAGCTTCGGGCGATGTGGTCGCCCGAGCAGATCGCCGGTTGGCTCGAGCATGCTTATCCGTACGACGAGAGCCTACGCGTGTCGCACGAGACTATCTATCGAACTCTCTTCATCCAGGCGCGTGGCGCTCTGAAGAAGGAGCTGCTGCAGCACTTGCGGCGCACGCGCGGCATGCGCCGGTCGCGCCATCACACGCAAAAGACTGACATCCATGGCCAGATCACTGGCGCAGTCTCAATCAGCGAGCGCCCGCCATCGGTCGAGGACCGTGCGGTGCCTGGCCACTGGGAGGGCGATCTGTTGTTCGGCTCGAGCAACAGCCAGATCGCCACGCTGGTCGAGCGGCAGACGCGCTACCTCATGCTGGTGAAGCTCGCCGCCAAGGACACCGAAACCGTCGTCGACGCGCTGATCAAGAACACGCGCAAGCTACCCCAGGAGCTGTACAAGTCGTTGACCTGGGATCGAGGCAAGGAGATGGCCGACCACAAGCGCTTCACTCTGGCGACCGACATCCAGGTCTACTTCTGCGATCCACGCAGCCCGTGGCAGCGCGGCAGCAACGAGAACACCAACGGATTGCTCAGGCAGTACATGCCCAAGGGCATCGACATCTCTGGGTACTCACAGGCCAAGCTGAATGCGGTCGCGCGACAATTGAACGAGCGACCAAGGAAGACACTGGGCTACCAGACGCCGGCTGAAATGTTCAGTCAAACCGTTGCGTTGACCAGTTGAATCCGCCAGCGGGTGCGGTCGACGAGCGTTGCGCGCTCAGATCACGCTTTCGGCCGCAAAGCACGCGTCGCGAGGCTCGCTCCAGACTCGCCAACGCGGCTCCGAAGCTAAGAGATGGAGGGCGACGTAGCGAAGCGTCCGCTCATGCAACTTCTCCGGCCACGACGCGACCACCAAGCGAGCCCGGCAACTCCAATCGCAGCTAGGGTCAGTGCTGAAGGCTCCGGAACGGCGCTGATCGCACCACGTGAGACGTTGTCGAGGTGGAAATTGGAAAGGCCTCCCGCGAGGTCGAGCGATGTGATGGTGACGGACGATATTCCGTTGTCGTAAGCAAACCCCCTGAATACGTTGATCGTGTTGAAGCCCGGAGCGATCTGTTCCGTCAACACTTGGCCGTCTGCTGCCAAGACATCGATCCGAAAGAAGGCGGCCGGAGTTCCACCTATGCCGACCAGGAAAAAGCCGATCGCATCCGTGACCCCTCCGCCGGCAAACGTCAACGTCTCTGGTTCAACCAAGTTGCGGGTCACAAGACTGTTCGGTGGGCTCGGGGTGACGAAGGTATCGGTGACATGCCAGATGGCCGAAGGGTTCGGCGAGTTGTAGGTGATTCCGTCGATCGTGATGCTCCCGACGCCAATGTCGGTATCGATCTGGAACTCATCAAACGTTTCCGTGCTGACAACCTGAGCGGAGCTGAAGAAGCTCTGTGGGGTGGAGAACGAGACGATCGGCCCGCCATGCGCCGCCCCTCCATACAACGCCGCGAGCAACACATATCGAGCGGCCTTCAGGACGTGCACACTCTCATGACGTGGCATCGTGGTCTCCTTCGTCGCGCGCGGTCGGGCGGCGCTCACAAGTGGCCAGAGAGGCGCTTGGCGCCTCGTCGATGATGACACCAGCCGGTGTGAAGACCAAGGCCATGACGGCACCTCAACAGCTGGCGACGCCGGCGCACACACCTTTCGATGGTGCCGCATCTCATCCCGTAGACCGAGCGAGTTCCGCTGCGCGCTCTGGTTCTGAGGGTGTCTTCTGGCGACTCGCAGAGTTGACGATGGAGTTTTCGTAAAGAGAAGTCCGATCCTCTCCGCCGGATTCGGGGCAGCGCGCGGATTGCCACCTCAGAGACTGATCCGCCGCGACTCAGCCGACCCAGTCGTCTTTGCGCCGCGCATCCCAATCGGCTTTTGCGCAGTCCTTCGAAGCGCGCGACGGGTGATCAGGACAGCAAGCAGAGCTGTCCCCCCGAGAAGCCATCTCGCGAGTCGGGCGGGTGCGAGACCAGCTCTTCGCAGTGCAGGCCAATCCGAGCCTCGGATACGTTCGCCGCAGGACGCGAGCAAGGCAAGCTCCGCGACAGTCAGACCGTGCGCGCCATCGTGCGTCGCACCCGCACGCCGCTCAAGGCGAACAAGTGGTTCAGGCGAGGGCTTCATGGCACGAACCGTGCGGCCTACTTTGAAGATATCCGCCCCACACAGAAACGTTTGTCAGAAGGCGCCGCCACCGCTCGTCAGGGAATGACGGCGCAAATGCACTCGGGACGCGCTCGAGTCCACGAGCGGCCTTCGCTGCTCAGGTTTGACCCTGTGCCTTCGGGGGTCAGACCAAGGTAGACCAGCCGAGCATCCGTGCCGGGCAAATCGCCCTGTCGCTAACGCCGCGCGAAGAGCGGCTGCTCGAAATGCGCCACCCGGGTCGGCCGCCCGGCGATGCAAAGCTCGCGGAACTGGTACAGCACGGCCGCTGTCGGCGCCGCGATCCAGCTCGCGCCGACGGGCATGCGCAACACAGGCTCCTCGCCGTCAACCTCGCGGTCGAGCCAGGGCGCGTCCGATCGCATGAATTCGCGCACCGGGATGCGATGGATGCTGGCGACTTCGTCTGCGTTTGGGGTGAGCGCTTCGGCCACGCCGGCCCAGACCACCACGGGAGTGATCACGAATCCCGATCGCGTGACGAAGTCGTCGAGCCTACCGAGCACGGCGCTCGCCTCGAGGCGGAGGTCGACTTCCTCAGCGAGTTCGCGCAGGGCGGCCTGTTCCGCCGATTCGCCAGCGTCCACACGGCCACCGGGAAGCGCCCATTGGTTGGGGTGGTTGCGAAGGCCGCGCGCACGCCGCGTGAGGAGCAGCGCGGCGTCGCGACTCCATCCGTCCGGCGCCGTCACCCCTTCCAGGCGCGCGCCCTCGCCTTCCTCCACGATCGCCACCGCCACCGCGGCGACCCGATGCACTCCGGGGGCAGCGCGCCGCAGGTCGAACGAGGCCAGGTTTCGTCGGATGCGCTCCTTGAGTAGGTCGTCGCACAGCATGGGCAAGGATTCTCCTCGCCGCAGCAGTACGTCGCCGACCATGGAAGGCGTGCTGGCAAGGATGATCTCGGCGCCTACGGCATCGTCTACGACAGCGACCGTATCATGTTCCTGCGCGGCTTCACGCAGCCATAGCGAGCTCGGAAGATGTTCCGACGAAGCCCGATGGACAAGTTCGAGTGGTCAGACGGCCCGCGGGGGTTCGACCTGATCTACGTGGATTACGCGACCCAAACGCACACGCCGATCGGGAGCCCGTCGTCTACCCCGAGGTGATCGCGCGGTCGTGCGGGGAAGTTCGCTGTCCTTCGTAGCGGCGCTGGCGATGCTTCATTTCATTCCCGATTGATACCAGCGCTATCCGGTCCCTGGCAGGATCACGGTGCTTTGAAGCGGGGCAAGTCATGAGCGACCAACCGCAACATCACGACAGAGCCGACAGCGACGACGGCGCCGGCTCGCGCCTCGTGCCGCAGGCCGGCATGATGATCAGAGCGTTCTGGGCCTCCCCCGGGCGCAACACGCTGCTGTGGTTGGCGGCCGTGATCTTTCTGGTCATCGTATCGACGGCCTACGGGCAGATTCGGCTCAACCGCTGGAACGAGCCCTTCTACGACGCGCTGGCGCGGCGCGATTTCCAAGAGTTCCTCGCGCAGCTCGGGGTATTCGGCGTCATCGCGGGTGCGCTGCTCGTTCTCAACGTCTTCCAGCGCTGGCTGGGGGAAATGATCAAGCTCAAGTTGCGCGAAGGCTTGACTCTGGATCTCATCGAGCTTTGGATGCTCCCCCGCCGCGCGTTCCGGCTCGTCAACGCCGGGCCGATCGGCGTCAACCCCGACCAGCGCATGCACGAGGATGCGCGTCGCCTGACCGAGCTTTCGGCCGATCTCGGCATCGGCCTGCTGCAGGCCACGATCCTGCTCGTCACCTTCGTGAGCGTGCTTTGGGCGCTGTCGGCGGACTTCGCCTTCCCCATCGCTGGCCGGATGGTTCCGATTCCCGGGTACATGGTGTGGGCCGGCATCCTCTACGCTGGCCTTGCTTCGGTGCTGAGCTACTGGGTCGGCCGCAACCTCATCGGGCGCAACGCCGAGCGCTATGCACGCGAGGCCGATCTGCGGTTCTCGCTGGTGCGCGTCAACGAGCACATCGACGCCATCTCGCTCGCAAGTGGCGAAGCCGACGAAGCGCGGCGTATCAAGCTGAATCTCGCAGCGGTGCTGGCCGCCATGCGTGGTCTGGTCACCGGCTACACCGAATTGACCTGGATCACTGCGGGCTACGGATGGCTGATGATCGTGGTGCCAATCCTTGTCGCGGCTCCGCTCTATTTCGCTGGCACCCTCACCTTCGGCGGGCTCATGATGGCGGCCGGGGCTTTCACACAGGTCCAGTCGTCGCTGCGGTGGTTCGTCGACAACTTCGGCGCGATCGCGGACTGGCGCGCGACCCTGTTGCGAGTCGCAAGCTTCCGCCGCGCCATGCTTGTGTCCGACGCGCTGCACGACGTCTCGGGCCGCATCGCCTTCGAGGAAGGATCGCCCGACGAGATGGTGTTCGAGAACCTGGAGATCGCCTCGCCGGCGGGATGCACCATGCTCGAAGAGCGGAAGGTCGAAGTGAGGGCCGGCGAGCGCGTACTCGTGGTGGGAGAGCCCGGAGCCGGCAAGACCCTGTTGTTTCGGGCGCTCGCGGGTCTGTGGCCGTGGGGCGCGGGCCGCATCGGCCGGCCGAGAGGCGCGACCGTCTTCTTCATGCCACGCCAGCCATACCTGCCGCCCGGCACTCTGCGCGAGGTACTGGCCTATCCGCAGAGCGTCGAAAGGTTCGAGTCGCATGCGTTCACCGAGGCGCTCGATCGGGTGGGCCTGCGACGTTTGGCTCCGATGCTCGATCGCACCTCGCGATGGGACCCCGAACTGAACTGGGATGAACAACAAAGTCTCATGCTCGCACGTCTGCTGATCCACGACCCGCGCTGGGTGGTGATCGACGAGGTGCTCGACGCGATCGACGGCGAGACGCGCGCTCGCGCGCTCGAGATCTTTGCCAAGGATCTGAAGGACGCCGCCATCATCCACATCGGTCGCGGCGGTGCAGCCGACCCAACGTTCACACGCGTCCTCCACCTCATCAAGGATCCCGAGATTCGCAGGCTTGTTCGTCCAAAGCCCGCTGAAACGGCGGGCCTGCCACCGGGAGTCCAGGTCGCAACGAGTTCGTGATGGGCCGGGCAGAACGCGTTTCGGAAGTCGCGCTGGATGCACCGGTCTGGTCGGCTGTCGCGGCCGGAGAAGCGCAGCTCGCTCTGTCCTCGGCATCGACCGGCGGACGTCCTGCGCTGCGGTTGGACTTCGACTTCAAAGGGGGGACGGGGTTCGTGGTCGCACGCTGCCCGGTGCGGCGTGAGGTGCACGAGGACTACACGGTTGCGTTTCGGCTGCGCGGCGTGGGTCAGGCCAACGATCTCGAGCTGAAGCTCGTCGACTCGAGCGGGCAGAACGTCTGGCGGCACGTCCACAGGAATCTTCAGCCGTCCTCGCGCTGGAAACGCTTTCGCATCGGGAGCCGCGAGTTCGAGTTCGCCTGGGGTCCGGCGAGTGGCGCTGTCCCCAAGGAACTCGGAGCGATCGAGCTCGCCATCGTCGCCCGCGAAGGTGGCGCTGGGTCGTTGTGGGTCAGCGACCTCAGGATCGAGGATCACAGCCCGCTGACTGGCGCGACGGCGAGCGCCTCGAGCGCCCTCCCGGGCTTCGATGCCGATCGGGCGCTCGCCGGGTCCGGCTGGATCCCCAGCCCCGATGACGCGAGGCCCTGGATCGTCGTGGACTTCGCCGAGACACGCAGGCTCGGCGGGCTGATCATCGATTGGCGGGACGGCGCACCGGCGAGCGGCTTTCGGGTGCGGGCCTCGTCGCATGGTCGGCGTTGGCGGACGCTGTACACGACGGTCCGTGCGGGCGGTGCCCGCAGCTACCTCTACCTGCCGAACCTGAAGACGCGTCTTCTTCGGCTGGAGCTCAACGCACCGTCCGCTGGCGCCGCCTTGCGCCCGCAGTCGTTCGAGTTCAGCCGCTCCATCGAGACCTTCTGGTACGACATCGCTCGGCACGAGGCGCGCGGGTGGTACCCGCGCTGGCTGCATCGTGAGCAAACCCTGTGGACACCGATCGGGACCGCAAACGGCACGTCCTGCGCTCTCATCAACGAGGAAGGCGCGGTCGAGACAACGCCGGGATCCTTCTCGATCGAGCCGATGGTGGCGATCGACGGCCGTCTTTCTACCTGGACAGACGTCGCTCTGCGGCAGGAACTGCCCGCGGGCGTGCTGCCCGTGCCGTCTGCGATCTGGGAAACCGCAGAGTGGTCCCTGCACATCCAGGGCGAGGCCACGGAGAGCGGGCTCGTTCGTCTGCGCTATCGACTCGAGAGCCGCTCGGACCGATCGCTGGCGACGCGCCTGCTGGTGCTGGTTCGCCCGTTTCAGGTGACCCCGCCCTGGCAGCGCGTCGGCAAGATCGGTGGCGTGAGCCTCATCCACGACCTGGCTTGGGAAGGCGGCGCGTTGCGTGTGAACGAGACCGCCGCCGTCGTGCCGGCGAGCGAGCCTTCGGCCTTCGCGGCGACGACATTCGACGAGGGCTTCGTGGCTCTGCGTCTTGTCAAAGGCGACCGCGAGGTCACGGACACACGAGTTCACGATGCACTCGGCCTTGCCTCTGGCGCGCTCGCCTTCGATCTGGCGCTCGAACCTGGCGCAACGGCGGAGCGCATCGTGGAATGTCCGCCTGCGCATTCCGCGATCGCGACCGGGGAGCCGGCGTTCGATTGGGCGAAGGAGCTTCCCGCAGCGCAATGGTCGGGCTCAGGGTGGGCGATGGACGCCATCCGCGCCGCGCTCACAGCGACCGCGCACATCCTCGTGACTCGCTCCGGCCCGGCGCTGCAACCCGGGCCCCGGCGCTACACACGCTCCTGGATTCGCGACGGCAGCATCATGAGCGCAGCGCTGTTGCGGATGGCGCACACACAGGAGGTTCTGGAGTTCATCCGTTGGTATGCGCCCTACCAGCGCGCGGATGGTTTCGTCCCGTGTTGCGTCGATCACAACGGAGCCGATTGGCTGGTCGAGCACGACAGTCACGGGCAGTTGATTGCCGCCATCGCCGACTGCTACCGGTTCACGGCCGATGCTCGGTTCCTCGAGGAGTCCTGGCCCTTCGTCGTCAAAGCCGTCGCCTGCATCGAGGGACTGCTCGAGGAGGACGGGTTGTTGCCCGTGTCCGTCAGTCACGAAGGTTACCTCGCACAGCCGGTGCATTCCTATTGGGACGACTTCTGCGCGCTCCGCGGTCTCCGCGATGCGGCGGATCTAGCCCGCACGATCGAGGACCGCGATGCAGCCGCGCGCTGGAGTGGCGTGGCGGAGCGTTTCGCTTTCGCAGTGTTCGGGTCGATCGAGCGGACGCGCGCGGCCCATAGTCTCGATTTCATTCCGGGCAGCGTCGAATGGGCGGACTTCGACCCGACCGCCACGGCGAATGCGATTGCCTTTCTCGACGTTGCCCAAGGCCTCGACCGCAAGGCGGTAGACCACACCTTCGACAAATACCTTTCCGACTGGCGCCGAAAGCGCACTGGCGCCCTCGAATGGGCGAATTACTCTCCGTACGAGATTCGCATCATTGGTGCTCTCGTGCGGCTCGGGCGGCGCGAAGCGGCGCTCGAGCTGCTGCGGTTTTTCCTGTCGGACCGGCGGCCGCCCGCGTGGAATCAGTGGCCGGAGATCGCTTGGCGGGATCGTCGAGCGCCGGCGCACGTGGGAGACCTGCCGCACACCTGGGTGGCCGCAGAGTACGTGCTCGCGGTCCGCACCCTGTTCGCCTACGAGCGGGCGGCAGATCGAAGGCTCGTGGTAGCGGCGGGCCTCGCTCCCGAGTGGACGACCGGCCCAGGCGTCCAGGTACAAGAGATGCCCACCCTCTACGGCGCCTTGAGCTTCTCCGCGCGCACCCTCGACGAACATACGTTTCGATTCGAGATCGGACCCGGTGTGGCGGCAGACATCGAGCTTCGGCCGCCGCTGTGCGGTCCCCTGATCGGGGTAAGCCTCAACGGCAGCACCCATGCGGATTTCGACGCACAGTCCGTGGTCGTCGCGAGTACGCCGGCGCAGATCGTTTGCCGCACCGCATCGGCCTAGAACGGGGCAGACGCAACGAGCGCAACCGCAAAGATCACGGAGACCAACGTGTCAGGCAACCGGTGCGACCTCCGAGCGACAGCCACGGCTCATCGCTCTTGACCAGTTCCGGCGCCTCCCAGTCGCCTGTTCGATCAGTGCCGCTTCGAGGTCACGGTTGCGTTGGGTACGTTCGATACGGGGCAGCCGGCTTTTGCCTTGCCGCCAGTTCGGAAGGAACGTCGTCGCATCAGCACCCGAAACCTTGACGCGCAGCGGCAGGTTCGATTTGCGCGAGAGACCGGTTGATCGAGACCGCGTCGGCGCGCTCGTCGACGCCTGCGCGCCGATCGGCCGCGTCGGCGCGACCGGTCGCGTGACCGGCGCCCATCTGCATTTCAGCGTCTATCTGAACGCGACGCCAGCAATCCGGCGCTTTTCCTGAGCCGTGAGCGGCGGGCACACGGGGCCGGGCTCGCCAAGCCGCGGCTCCGACGCGGCCCGGGCCGGTGTTCGTCGCCGCAGGGTGCGACTCGTCAGCCGCAATCGGCGCTTCGTCGCAAGCCGCTGGGAAGGCGAAACCCGGCTCTCTACATTCACGCCCAACGCACCACCCTGTGCGCCCCGACAGAAGGAGCCGATCATGACCACCGAGAACATCTTCTCCGCCGTCCTCACTCTGAGCCTGCTGGCGGGTGGCGCGGTCGCGTTCGGTTCCGACGCCGCAGCGAAGCACGCCAGGCCGGCCAAGGCCGAGACCACCGTGGCGACGCTGCCGACCGTGACAGTCGTCGGCCGCCGCGCTGCCCCGAGCACGGTTGCCGCCGCCGAGCGGGTGACGCTGCCGACCGTGACGGTCGTCGGTCGCCGCGCGCCGACCGCGATTGCGGTCGAGACCGAGACTGTCGACCATCGCGTGCAGTGAGTGGAGCAGCCGTCCGCGGCGGCTCTCCAACCCTCGCCGCAACGGCCGCCTTCGAGCGGCCGTTGTCCGTTCTAGCGCGCTGGCCGGGAGCACATTGAGGCGGTTCCGGCCGAACGGCAGCTACGTCGGCATGGGCGCGATCATGTCCTTCGGACGCGTTGCCCTGTGGAGTCGACAACCACCTCGCCGTCTTCCTTCGTGAATGGCCCCCTCTGCGGCGCAGGCAGGATGTCGAGAACGAGCTCGGACGGGCGGCAGAGCCGCGTTCCCAGTGGCGTGACGACAATCGGACGCTCGATCAGGATCGGGTGCTTCACCATCAGCTCGAGAAGCTGTTCGTCCGTCCACTTCGGGTCGTCGAGGCCGAGCTCGTCGTAGGGCGTCCCCTTGCGGCGCAGCAGCCCGCGCACCTGAATTCCCATCGCGGCGACGAGCGCGGCAAGTTTCTCCTTGCCCAGAGGTGTCGCGAGGTATTCAACGACCTCAGGCTCGGTACCGCTGTTGCGGATCATCGCCAGCGTGTTGCGCGACGTTCCGCATGCAGGGTTGTGGTAGATCGTGACGTCGCTCATCTTGGATCTCACTTGGTGGTCGGCGTGCCTTCGATCTCACCGGACGCCTCGATGACGTTCGGGTGCCCCGCGCGATGCAGCCGCGGCTCGAAGATGCCATGGATGGCAGCGCCGAGCGCCGCACCGGCCAGCTGCGCGAGGACGAAGCCGGCAACGCTTCCCGGCGCGATTCCCGCAAAGCTCTCGCTGAACATGCGACCGAGTGCCGCTGCGGGATTGGCGAACGACGTTGATGCCGTGAACCAGTAGGCCGCCCCGATCCAAGCCGCGATCATCACCGCCGCGCGACCCTTTGGTGCCCGCAGGATCACGAGAATCAACCCGGCCGTTGCGACCGCCTCGGCAATCCATTGCCCTGCCCCGGCCCTGGCCTTGGTCGAAAGCTGCAGGATCGGGAGGTCAAACATGGCGTGTGCGAGCCACGCGCCGAGTACCGCGCCGATCAGTTGAGCGGCCACGTAGAAAACGAGCTCGTTCTTCGGCAACTCGCCGCGCCAGGCCAGGACGGCGCTGACGGCAGGATTGAAGTGCGCGCCGCTCACCGGGCCAAACACCTCGATCAGCACGTAGAGCGCGCCGACGGTGGCGAACGTGTTTGCGAGGAGTGCGATCGCGCCGTTGCCCCCGGCGAGGCGCTCCGCCATGACCCCCGAGCCGATCACGGCGGCCAGCAGCAGCGCCGTGCCGCACGCTTCGCTGCCCACCTTGCGGGCCAGGTCCACCCGATGCTCGGCGCGGAGCCTCTCAGCAGCAGGAGGACGCGGCCTTGACGGGCACGGCCGCCGGCTTGCCGGGTGCACTGGCCGCACAGCACGGCGACGACTCGGCCTCGGCGCGCTTGCTGTCGCTGAACACCGGAATGTTCCCGAGTGTGCGGAACTGCTCCCAGGCGATGCCTTGTGGATCGGTGAGCCAGTATTTGTCGCTGCGCGCGTAGCAGCAGGTCGTCTCGCCTTCGTCGAGCAGCGCCAGGTCCGCGGCCCGGGCACGCTCCTTCAGCTCGGCCAGCTCTTCCTCGCTGTCGGTCTGGAAGCCGAGATGATCGACACCGGGCTTGTCGCCCCACGTCGAGATGGCGAAGTTGATCCGCGGGTCATCGAGCATCCATTTTGCGTAATCGCCCTCGACGCGCGTCGGCTCGGTGCCGAAGAGCTGGGAATAGAACGCAATGCTTTGCGCGAGGTTCTCGACGTGGGCGTGGACGTGGAATCGCTTCATGGGGACCTCCGGTTTGCAGTTGTCAGCAATCGCAGGAAGTGTCTTCGACGGCACAGCCGGCGCCCTGGCAGCAGTTCTCGGTCAGGTAGCCGAGAAGAGCATTCATGCGAGCGTAGTCGGCGCGGTAGACGATGTTGCGGCCAATGCGCTCCTGCACGACGAGCCCGGCTGTCGCGAGCTCCTTCAGGTGAAAGGAAAGAGTGTTCGGCGGAATGGCAAGGCCCTCGGCCATGGCGCTCGGCGTGAGACCCGATTGGCCGACCACGACGAGGGCGCGGAAGACATTGAGGCGGACCGGCTGAGCTAGAGCCGCCAGTGCCGAGACGACCTGATTCTCATCCATATTTCCAGCATAGTGGAATCGGATGAGTCGCGCAACAGGCGCCAAAGTTATGCCAGGTTTCGCAGCAAGCTGAGAGGTCCGGTCGTTGCCGCGCGCCGCGCCCTACAAGCCGAGATAGCGCTGCAGGATCTGCGGCTGCGCCTTGATCTCCGCGGCCGGGCCCTCGTGGACGATGTGCCCGTTGTTGATGATGTAGACGCGCTGCGCGAGCGCCAAGGTCGCGGCGAGGTTCTGCTCGACCAGCACGATCGTCAGCCCCGCCGCCGCGAGGTCGCGACACACCTTCATCAGCTCGCGCACGATCAGCGGCGCGAGCCCTTCGAACGGCTCGTCGAGGAGGACGATCTTCGGGTCGCGGACGAGCGCGCGCGCGATCGCGAGCATTTGCTGCTCGCCGCCCGAAAGGTCGGTGCCGCGGCTCGTCCGCCGCTCCTTCAGGCGCGGAAAGATCGCGTAGATGCGCTCGAGCGGCCACCTGGCGGGCGCCGTGAGGCCGGCGAGGATCAGGTTCTCCTCGACGTCGAGGCTGCCGAAGACGCGCCGCTCCTCGTGGACGAGCTGCATGCCCGAACGCGCGACGACGTGGCTCTTCCTGCCGGCGAGCTCGACGCCGTCGAGCGTCACCGAGCCGGTGCGCGGCGTCACCACGCCCATCAGGCTCTTCAGCGTCGTGCTCTTGCCGGCGCCGTTGCGGCCGAGCAGCGCGACGACCTCGTTCTTCTCGACCCGCATGCCGACGTCGAACAGGATGTGCGAATCGCCGTAGTAGCTGTTCAGCCCCTGCACCTCGAGAAGGCTCATGTCGCGAGCTCCTCTTCGTGCAGCCCGCCGAGGTACGCCTCCTGCACGAGCGGGTTGCCCTTGATCTCGTCGGGCGTGCCCTCGACGAGGACGCGGCCTTCCTGCAGCACGGTGATGCGCTCCGCGAGCTCGAACAGCGCATCCATGTCGTGGTCGATGACGATCATGGTCCGCCCTTGCGCGATCGACTTCAGCAGCTTGACGGTCTCGACGCGCTCGCGCGGGCTCATCCCTGCGAGCGGCTCGTCGAGGAGGAGCAGGCTCGGCGACGACGCGAGCGCGAGGCCGATCTCGAGCCGGCGCTTCTCGCCGTACGCGAGCTGCGAGACCGGCGTGTCGCGCCGCGCCGTGAGGTTAACGAGCTGCAGCGTGTGCTCGACCTGCTCGTCGAGGCCCGGGATCTTCGCCAGCCGCCCGAACAGGTCGAGCCTGAAGTTGCCGCGCAGCTCGGCGAGCGCGGCGATCGTGACGTTCTGGCCCACCGTGAGCCGGTTGAAGAGCTGGTTGACCTGGTAGCTCTTGGTCAGGCCGAGCTGGCAGACGTCGGTGATGCGCATGCCCGTGATGTCGCGACCCTCGAAGACGATCGTGCCCGACGTCGGCGCCACCTCGCACGTGAGCATCTTGAAGAAGGTCGTCTTGCCGGCGCCGTTCGGGCCGATGATCCCGCGCAGCTCGCCCGGCGCGACGGCGAAGTCGATGCCCTCGTTGGCGACGACGCCGCCGTAGCGCTTGGTGAGGCCCTTGGCCTGCAGCAACGGGCCCTGGAAGTCGCTCGCGACCGCGTGCCGCGCCGCCATCGGCGCGACCGGCGTCGCCGCTACGGCCGGCACCGCTTCCACGGCAGGCTCGGCCGCCGCCTTGCCTCTGCCGCCGATGAGGACGATCAGGTCGCGGATGCCGCCGATGATCCCCTGCCGCAGGAAGCAGACCAGCAGCACGAAGACGAGCCCGAGGACGAGCTTCCACGCCGCGCCGAGCTTCAGCGTCGCCTGCAGGAAGTCCTGCAGGAAGAGCCAGACGGCGGCGCCGGCGAGCGGCCCGAACAGCGTGCCGCGCCCGCCGATGACCGTCTGCATGATGAGCTGGCCCGAGGTGTCGAACATGAACGCGTCGGGCGGCATGAAGCCCTGCAGCACGCCCAGCAGGCCGCCGGCGAAGCCCGCGTACGCGGCGGCGATCACGAACGCGGTGAGCTTGTACGCCGGCACGTTGTGGCCGACCGCGGCGGCGCGGAGCGCGTTCTCGCGGATCGCGGTGAGGACGGCGCCGACCGGTGAGCGCACGATGCGCAGCGCGATCACGATGCCGACGAAGTAGCAGAACGCAAGGAACGGATAGAGCGACCAGCCCGACGTGAAGTCGAGGTTGACGAAGCCGAAGTGAAAGCTCGGCGTCGGCACGCCCGGCAGGCCGTTTTCGCCGCCGGTCCACTCGGAGAGCGGATTGAACTCGACGAAAAAGAAGATCTCGGCGATCGCCACCGTGATCATCGCGAAGTAGATCCCGGTGCGGCGCAGCGCCAGGAGGCCGATCAACCAGCCGACGACGGCAGCGACCGCGGTGCCGATCAAAAGCCCGAGCACGACGTACGGAAACCCGGCGCGCGTCAGCAAGTACGCGGCGATGAAGCCGCCGGTGCCGTAGAACGCCGACTGGCCGAACGAAAGGAGGCCGGTGTAGCCGAACAGGATGTCGAAGCCGATCCCGAACAGGCCCCAGACGAGGATCCGGTTGACGGTGTTGGGTGCGGCATCGACGAGGGGCAGCACGAACGGCACGGCGATCAGCGCCGCCGCGGTCACGATCTCGACCAGGACCGGTCGCCTGCTGAACATCAGGCTCGAGCCTTCATTCGCGGCCGCGCGCGCCGAACAGGCCGCGCGGGCGCACCAGCAGCACGAGCGTCATCGCCGCGAACAGCATGACGTACGCGTAGCCGGGGTTGACCATCGAGGTGAGGCTGATGATCTCGCCGGCGATCAGGCCGCCGACGACCGCCCCGGGGAACGAGCCGACGCCACCGATGACGACGACGACGAAGGTCTGAACGAGGATCGCCTCGCCGACGTCGGGCGTGAGCGACACGACCGGCGCGTTGACGATGCCCGCGAAGCCGGCGGCCATCGCGCCGATCCCGAACACCACCATGAAGACGCGGTAGACGTCGATGCCGAGCGAGTCGACCATCACTGCGTCCTCGATGCCGGCGCGAACGATCATGCCGAGGCGGGTCCGGTACAGCACGACGAAGAGCACCAGCAGCGCCACCGCGACGATGCCGACCACCGCGAGCCGGTAGGTGGGATAGAACATCACGCCGAGCGAGGTGATGCCCGAGAGCGCCGCCGGAGCGGGCACGGTGAGCGACTGGCTCGAGAAGAACAGGCGGACGACCTCGACGAAGACGATCGCGAGGCCGAACGTCACCAGCAGCTGGTCCTCGTGCGGGCGACCGTAGAAGTGACGGATGATGACGCGCTCCATCACGACGCCCACGACCAGCATGAACAGCGTGCCGGCGATCACCGCGACGACGAACGATCCCGTCGCCTGGTAGGCGACGTAGCCGGCGTAGCCGCCGAGCATGAACATCGCGCCGTGGGCGAGATTCAAGACGCCGAGCGTGCCGTAGATGATCGTCAGCCCCGAGCTGATGAGCGCGAGCAGCGCGCCCTGCGCCAGGCCGTTGAACAGCTGCGAGAGGAAGTTGGACCAGGTGAGCATGGCCGGCACGACGAGGCGCGGCAGCCGGCGACTTGCCGACTGCCGCGCCTAGTCGGTGCAGTTGCGGGTCAGGTGTACGAGCCGAGGTTGCAGCCGAAGGCGTCGGGCTTCTGCATCAGCCCTGCGCCGGGAACGACTTCGACCACTTCCCAATAGTCTTCCTTGCTCTTCATGTCCTTGGGCGCCTTGCCCTTGACGATCACCACGGGACGGACGAGCTGGTGGTCGGCGGCGCGCCACTGCACCTCGCCGACCATCGAGTTGAGCTTGCGCGGCGTCTCGTACGACTTGATCACGTCGGGCGGGTAGAACGAGCCGGCGTGCTCGACGGCCTCGGCCCAGAGCGCGAACTCCATGTAGGCATTCTCGGCGCCCCACTCGGGCTTGTAGCCGTACTTCTTCTCGAACTCCTCGACGAACATCTTGGCGATCGGGTACTTGTCCTCGAGCGTCCACCAGAAGTCGGTCGCCGCGAAGACGCCCTCGGTCGTCTCGGGGCCGACCTCGCGCGCCAGGAACGGGATCTGGTACGGGATCACGAGCTTCATCTTCGGCAGCAGCCCGAACTGCTTGGCCTGCTGGGTCGAGAGCACCGCGTCGTGGCCCCAGTTCACGTTGATCAGGAACTCGGCGCCGGAGTTGGCGATGTTGGTGAGGTACGAGCTGTAGTCGGGCGCGCCGAGTGGCGAGACCTGGTTGGTCACCATCTGCCAGCCGCCGTTCTTGGTCAGGAACTCGTTGACCGACTTGGTGACGGTGTGCCCGTAGGTGTAGTCGGGCGTCATGAACGCCGCCTTCTTGTTCTTGCCGTACGCCTTCAGCAGCGCCGGGCCGATCGCGTTGGCGGCGGTCTCGCCGTAGAAGTTCTGGCGCACGCCGTAGCGCACGCAGTCCTTGCCGGTGGTGTCGTTCGAGCCCGAGATGCCGCACACGAACAGCACCTTCTCGCGCTGAGCGAGCTTGTTCAGCGCCACGGCCACCGCGCTCGACGTGCCGCCGGTGATCATGATCGCCTTGTTCTCGGTGATGAAGCGCTGCTGCGCCTGCACCGCGTCGTTCGGCTTGGCGGCCGAGTCGGCGACGCCGTACTTCAGCTCCTTGCCGAGCACGCCCTTGGTCGTCTTCGGCGAGATCTGCTTGATCAGCGGATGGCCGGAGTTGATGTGCTCGATCGCGAGCTGGTAGCCCTTCAGCTCGTCCTCGCCCTGCACCGCGTAGGTGCCGGTGCGCGGCACGCTGATGCCGATGAACACCGAGTTGCCGGACGCGCCGTTCGGCCAGGTGCCGATCGGCGGCTGATCGGCGGCGAGCGCCTCCGACACGAATCCTGCCGGCAGCGCGAGGCCGCCGGCAACGCCGAGACCGGCCTGCATGAATCGACGGCGGCCGGCGGTGAATGAACCAGAGTTGCGATCTTGCATGGGCATCCTCACGAGCGGTAGACTCAAAAAGCAATATATCGTGACACGATATTCTTGAGTCTAGGAAGCCGCCGGGCGCTCGCGCGCTCGGAATAACCCTAGCGGCGACGCGACGCCGCGCAAAACTCTCCCAGCGGGACGACGCCTTGTTGCTGAAGCGTGCCGAAAAGCGATTCGAGCTGGACACGCGCGACTACGCACAGCTCGCGTCCTTCCGCTATGCGCTGCGCGGGTTCCTGCGTTTCAGCGAAGCCGCCGCCGAGCAAGAGGGGCTGACGTCGCAGCACTACCAGGCGATGCTGATCCTGCGCGGCTGGCCCGAGGGCCAGCCGGTGTCGATCAACGACCTCGCGCACCAGCTCCTGATCAAGCACAACAGCGCCGTCGGCCTGGTCGACCGCCTCGCCAGGAACGAGCTCGTCGTGCGCGAGCCTTCCGCCATCGACCGCCGCAAGGTCGAGCTGCGACTGTCGCCGCGCGGGCGGCGCGTGCTGGCCAGGCTGGCGGCGATGCACCGCGGCGAGCTGCAGCGCATCGGCCCGATCATGAAGCGGTTCTTCTCGGAGCTCACGCGCGGCCGCGGCGACGCCGGCGACTGAGCGGGCTACAGTGGCCTCCCAGCGAGGCCCCATGAGCACACCGAAGCAACCCCTGCGCAGCGAGCGATGGCTCGGCCGCGACGACTTCCGCAGCTTCAACCATCGCTCGCGCGTGATGCAGATGGGCTACGACCCGAAGGACTGGGAAGGCAAGCCCCTCATCGCGATCGTCAACAACTGGTCGGACTACAACCCGTGCCACATGCACTTCAAGCAGCGCGTCTATGACGTCAAGCGCGGCGTGCTGCAGGCCGGCGGGTTCCCGCTCGAGCTGCCGACGGTCTCGCTCGGCGAGAACCTGATCAAGCCGTCCGCTCTCCTCTACCGGAACTTCCTCGCGATGGAGGTCGAGGAGATGGTGCGCGCGTACCCGGCCGACGGCGTTGTCCTGATGGGCGGCTGCGACAAGACGACGCCTGCCATGCTGCTCGGCGCGACGAGCGCGAACCTGCCGGCGATCTTCCTGCCGGCGGGGCCGATGCTGCGCGGCAACTGGGCCGGCAAGACGCTAGGCTCGGGATCGGACGCGTTCAAGTACTGGGACGAGCGCCGCGCCGGCAACATCGACGAGGCCGAATGGAACGCGATCCTTTCGGGCATCGCGCGCAGCCACGGCACGTGCATGACGATGGGAACGGCGAGCACGATGACCGCGATCGCCGAGGCGATCGGCATGAGCCTGCCGGGCGCCTCGTCGATCCCCGCGGTCGACGCCGCGCACGCACGGATGGCCGCCGACGCCGGCCGGCGCATCGTCGCGATGGTCGGCGAGGACCTGCGACCGAGCCAGATCCAGACGCGCGACGCCTACCTCAACGCGATCACCGTCGCGATGGCGATGGGCTGCTCGACCAACGCGATCATCCACGTCGTCGCGATGGCGCGGCGCGCCGGGCAGGACGTCTCGCTCGCCGACTTCGACCGCATCAGCCGCATCGTTCCGGTGCTCGCCAACGTCCGTCCGAGCGGCACCAGCGAATACCTGATGGAGGACTTCTACTACGCGGGCGGCCTGCCGGCGCTGATGCAGCGGATCGCGCCGCACCTCAAGCTCGACGCCCGCACCGTCAACGGCAGGACGGTCGGCGAGAACATCGCCGGCGCCAAGGTGTTCGACGACGACGTCATCCGCCCGCTCGACAACCCGGTCTACCGCGAAGGCGCGCTCGCTGTCCTGCGCGGCAACCTCGCACCCGACGGCGCCGTGATCAAGCCGAGCGCGATGAGCGAGCAGTTCCTCGTCCACAGCGGCCCGGCGCTCGTCTTCGACGACTACCCCACGCTCAAGGCGATGCTCGACGACGACAACGCCGACGTCACCGAGGGCCACGTCATCGTGCTGCGCAACGCCGGCCCGAAGGGCGGCCCCGGCATGCCCGAGTGGGGCATGGTGCCGATCCCGAAGAAGCTGCTCAAGCAAGGCGTGCGCGACATGCTGCGCGTCTCCGATGCGCGCATGAGCGGGACGAGCTACGGCGCGTGCGTCCTCCACGTCGCACCCGAGGCGTACGTCGGGGGGCCGCTCGCGCTCGTCGAGACCGGCGACACGATCGCGATCGACATCCCGAACCGCACCCTCGAGCTCGTCGTCGACGATGCCGAGCTCGCGAAGCGACGCGCGCGCTGGCGTCCGCCGGCGCAACGCTTCGGCCGCGGCTGGGGCTGGATGTTCAGCGAGCACATCCTGCAGGCCAACGATGGCTGCGACCTCGACTTCCTGCGCACCGAGTTCGGCGCGACCGCGGGCGAGCCCGACATCTTCTGAGTCGGGAGCGCGACCCTGCCGTCGCGCGCTGCGGCGTCAGGGCCGCTCGTGCCGGAGCCGCCGCAGCAGCGTCGCGGTGCGGACGAGCGCGCGGGCGCTGCCGCGTCCGCCGAGCATGCCGTCGCTCTCGAACTGCTGCTGCTCGATCGCGTGCGTCACTGCCGGGAACGCGCCGCCGAGGGTGGCGAGCAGGTCGGCCGGATAGGCGGCGATCACCGCCCCGAGGCGCCGCGCATACAGGCGGTACGCGACGGCGTCCATGGGTGTCTTGCCGCTCTCCATCGCGTCGAGCCGCGCCGCGAGGTCGGCGATGTAGAGACGCTTGCTCGTGAGGCGGGTCGACAGTGCGGACATGAACGAGGCTCCGGCGGGACGATCGGGATCGAGGATGCCGGCACCGCGCCGCGACGATCGCCGGATCAGCGCTGTTTCGCGCCGCCAGTTCCGGGCAATCCCGCATTCCCGATCCTCGCGTCCTGCACCGGCCACCGGCACAACCCTCATGTGCCCGGCGAGCGTCGCGTTGCAGAATCGATCGCGCCTCGCAAGAATCCAGGAGACAAGATGCATCGCACGATCACGCGCACGCTCGCGCTCGTCGCCGGACTCGTCGTCGCGCTCGCCGCGTCGGCGCAGAACATCTCGATCGCGACCGGCGGCACCGGCGGCGTCTACTACCCGATGGGCGGCGGCATCGCCGCGGTGCTGTCGAAGTACGTCCCCGGCATGCAGGCGACCGCCGAGGTCACCGGCGGCTCGGTCGACAACCTGAAGCTCGTCGGCAGCGGCAAGCCGTACATCGCCTTCGCGATGGCGGACGCCAGCCAGGACGCGTACCGCGGCGAGGACAAGTTCAAGGGCAACAAGGTGCCGCTGCGCACGCTCATGGTCCTCTACCCCAACCGCATGCACATCGTCAGCGTCGACGGCCGCGGCGTCGCGAAGATGAGCGACCTGAAGGGCAAGCGCGTCTCGACCGGCTCGCCGGGCAGCGCGACCGAGGTGATGGCGTTTCGCCTGATCGAGGCGGCCGGCCTCGACAAGGACAAGGACATGAAGCGCGAGCGGCTCGGCGTCGCCGAGTCGGTGAACGCGATCAAGGACGGCAAGATCGACGCCTTCTTCTGGGTCGGCGGCCTGCCGACCGCGGCGGTGACCGACCTCGCGAACACGCCGAACACCAAGATCAAGATGATCGACCACGCCGACCTCGTGCCGGCGATGAACAAGAAGTACGGCAACCTCTACGTCGAGGACACGATCCCGAAAGAGACCTACAAGGGGATGGATGCCGACAACCACCAGGCGACGGTGCAGAACATCCTCGTCGCCCACGAGAGCATGGACGACAAGACCGCCTACAACATCGTGAAGACGATCTTCGACCGCAAGGACGACATCGTTGCCGTCCACAAGGAGGCGGCCAACTTCAAGCTCGAGAGCCAGAAGGCGTCGGCTTCGCCGATCCCGTTCCACCCGGGAGCGGTCAAGTACTTCGCGGAAAAGGGCGTCAAGGTCAATTGAGGGCGCCTCCTTGAGCGGCACGCCGCCGACCATGGCCACCGAGCCGGCAGCACAAGGCAACGCCGTCTCCGCCGAGGCGCTCGAGCGCGCCGAGGAGTTCATCGAGGAGGAAGAAGGCGCAGCCAACAAGTTGCACGGCTGGCTCGGCGGCTTCGTTCGCCTGGCGGCGTTCGCGATGGCGGCATTCCACCTCTACGCCGCGTACGCGATCGTGCCGACGCAGACGCTCAGGCCGGTGCACGTCGCGTTCGTGCTGTTCCTGTGCTTTCTCGTCTTTCCGATCGCGAAGCGCTTTCGCCACCGCGTGATGTGGTGGGACTGGATCTGCGCCGCGCTCGCGGTCGCGATCGTCGTCTATGCGATCCAGGGCGGCGACGACTTCACCGACCGCAACACGTCGCCCGACGGCTGGGACGTCGCGTTCGGGCTCGCGCTCATGGCGCTCGTCCTCGAGGCGATGCGGCGCACGAGCGGCTGGATCATGCCGGCGATCACGCTCGCCTTCGTCGCCTACGCGCTCGCCGGGCCGCTCTTGCCCGCGCCGTGGACGCACAAGGGCTACGACCTCGCGCGCCTGGTCGGCGTGATGTACATGACGCTCGAGGGGATCTTCGGCGTCGCCGTCGACGTCGCGTCGTCGCTGATCATCCTGTTCACGATCTACGGCGCGTTCCTGCAGTTCTCGGGCGCCGGAAAGTTCTATCTCGACTTCTCGTTCTCGGCGATGGGCGGCAAGCCGACGGGCGCCGGCCGCACCGTCGTGCTCGCGTCGTTCCTGCTCGGCGGGCCTTCGGGGTCCGGCGTGGCGACGACGGTGACGCTCGGCGCGGTCGCGTACCCGATGCTCGAGAAGGTCGGCTACGAGAAGAACGCCGCCGGCGGGCTGCTCGCCGCGGGCGGCCTGGGCGCGATCATCTCGCCGCCGGTGCTCGGCGCGGCGGCGTTCCTGATCGCCGAGTTCCTGAAGATCTCGTACCTCGACGTGCTGCTGATGGCGTGCATCCCCACGCTGCTGTACTACCTGGCACTGTTCCTGATGGTCGAGATCGATGCCCGCAAGTACGGCATGCGCGACGTCTCGTTCGCGAAGGTCGACACGGTGTGGAACCTGAGCAAGCGCTACTGGTACCACTTCCTGTCGCTGTTCGCGATCGTCATCTTCATGCTCTGGGGCTTCTCGCCGGTGCTTTCGGTGTTCTGGGCGACCGTCGTCGCGCTCGTCACCAGCATGCTGCGGCCCGATACGGCGCTGCTGCCGTATTCGCTCTTCCGCCGCGCCGGCGGCAACGTCTTTCGCCAGCTCGCCGACTCCGGATTCGCGAAGGCGATGGAAGGCGGCGCGATCGGCATGCTCAACGTCGGCGCGACGTGCGCCGGCGCCGGGATCATCGTCGGCGTCGTCACGCTGACCGGGCTCGGCCTCAAGTTCAGCACGATCGTCATCGACTACGCCGCCGGCTCGCTCCTGCTGACCGCGATCTTCACGTCGTTCGTCGTCTGGATCGTCGGCCTCGCGGTGCCGGTGACGGCGTCGTACATCATCTGCGCGGTGATCGCGGCGCCGGCGATGATCAAGCTCGGCGTTCCCGACTTCGCAGCGCACATGTTCATCTTCTACTACGCGGTGCTCTCCGAGGTCTCGCCGCCGACCGCGCTATCGCCGTTCGCCGCCGCCGCGATCACCGGCGGCGATCCGTACAAGACGACGATGCAGTGCTGGAAGTACACCGTTCCCGCGTTCCTGCTGCCGTTCATGTTCGTCCTCGATCCCGCCGGCCAGGGACTGCTGCTGATGGGATCGACGAAGGCGCTTGCCGGCGCGAACTGGTGGTCGATCGCGCAGGTGACGCTGACGGCGGCACTCGGCATCGCCGCGATCGCGGGCGGGTTCCAGGGCTGGGCGCTCAAGCGCGCGACCTGGTTCGAGCGGTGTCTCCTCGTCGTCGCCGGTGTCGCGCTCGTCTATCCCGGCGCAGTCGCCGATCTCGTCGGCGCTGCGCTCATCGTCGCCGTGCTCGCGATGCAGTTCTTCGGCGCGCGGCGCGCGCAGCCGGCGCGCGCAGGCGACGGCTGAGCGAAACGGAGGGTCTCGTCGTTTTTGCGCACGGGATCGGGACGGCAGGGCACCCTGCCATCCCGATCCCGCACCGCGCGGCTCGCGCGAGCGCGTGCACCTCGGTTCGCACGCGGGTGGCGGGTGGCCGAGTTCCGGAAGTAGAGGAGGAGGGCCGGCCGTTCAGGCCAGGCCCGGGGGACATGGAGGAAATCGGCCACCAGCCGCCCGCGTGCGGGTGTCCCACGTTGCCCGCTCGCAAGGGGCGCCACCGAGCCTGAGGTAGCGTCACTTGCCGCCGAGACCCATGCGCTTGCCGACGTCGGTGTAGATGCGGGTGCGCGTGCGCATGAACGCGTCCATGCCGTCGAGGCCGACGTTGAC
>Ga0207689_10001198_pt1 | contig 24919 bp, 20 predicted proteins | sample KBSMisM52_FD_184312 | JGI IMG/M metagenome (GOLD analysis project Ga0207689, IMG submission 184312) | Miscanthus rhizosphere microbial communities from Kellogg Biological Station, Michigan, USA - KBS Miscanthus M5-2 (SPAdes) (version 2) | ecosystem: Host-associated > Plants > Roots >... | reverse complement strand
ATAACATTGCCAACTACCTCCAATAACGGTATTGCCGGAACCTGGTCGCCAGCATTTAATAATACAGCCACCACAACCTATACGTTTACACCGGCAGCCGGACAGTGCGCAACCACCACCACACTAACAGTTACGGTTACCCCAAATGTTACACCAACATTCGCAGCGGTTGCTCCCATATGTTCAGGCGCGGCATTGGCTCCATTACCAACCACCTCCACAAATGGTGTAATAGGATCCTGGTCACCGGCTTTGAATAACACGGCCACCACAACATATATTTTTACTCCGGCAGCCGGGCAATGCGCCACCACCGTTAGCATGGACATTATAGTAAATGTATTAACCGCACCGGCAATAACCGTAGTCAATCCAACCTGTGCTGTATCAACAGGAACAATAACAATCACTTCTTCCACTGCAGGCCTGCTCTTTAGTCTTGATGGAGCAGCATTTGCTGCTTATCCCGCTGCAGGATACACCGGAGTCGCTTCAGGCGCGCATAACCTGGCTGTAAAAAATGCGTCCGGTTGCTCAACAACTGTAAATGCGAATGTAGCTGCCGGGCCAACTGCACCAAATCTTATTGTCACCAACCCTGCGGCTTCCTGTTCCTCAGCAGACATTACAAAACCAGCAATAACTGCAGGAAGTGATGCCGGCCTCACATTTACTTACTGGACCAATGCAGCTGCATCTGTAGCGCTTTCAAATCCAAATGTAATTACAGTGAGCGGTACTTACTATATTAAGGCAACTACAGCCAGTGGCTGTTCTGTTATCAAACCAGTTGTGGTAACATTCAACACCTCCTCGCCGGTGTTTATCGTTACCAACCCTCCCGCTGTTTGCGCACCTGCCACTGTTGATCTTACAGCACCGGCAGTAACGGCAGGAAGCGATACCGGGTTGATCTATACTTATTGGACTGATGCGGCTGCCACTATGCCGCTTGGCAATCCTGCCGCGATTGCAATAAGCGGTGTATATTATATAAAAGCAACATCAGCAGGCGGATGTTCATTTACAAAATCAGTTCAGGTAATAGTAACAGTAACAGAAAAGATTCAGTCGCTTCGTTATCCAAGCCTTACTGCCACCCCGAATGTTCCCCTGCAACTTGCTGCGAGAAACCCCGGCAACAATTACACTTATAACTGGGCTCCTTCGGTTGGATTAAATTCAAATACAGTAAGAACGCCGGTTTTCAAATACGACAAGGAGACTGAATATATCATTAAAATAACTTCCGGTGGCGGATGCCAGATCGTAGACACACTATTAATAAAAATGCGTACAAGTATACCTGTGCCAGCCGGATGCAATTCAGAGGTCTTTGTGCCCAAGGCCTGGTCACCGAACAAAGACGGGCACAACGATAAATTGTTCCCTTTAACCCTATGTGTAAAAGAGCTTAAATACTTCCGGATATTTAACAGGTGGGGAAAAATGGTGTTTGAAACAAATGTGATAGGCAATGGATGGGATGGCCAATTCAACGGACAACCCCAGGTATCGGATGTTTATACATGGACGGTTGAAGTAGTTGGATCGGATGGCAAGTATGTGCAACGTGCGGGAAATTCTGTTTTATTAAGATAAAATTTTTAATTATGAGAAAAATGAAAAGCATTGCGGCGATTGTTTTTTTAATCAATATAATGGGGACAACGCAAGCGCAGGATCCCAGTTTCTCACAATTTTTTTCATCTCCGTTAAATGTCAATCCTGCATTAACAGCCAATATTAATGCCGACTGGCGCCTGATATCAAATTTCAGAAGCCAATGGTTAGGGCCCGCCAGCCCCTACGTTACCGGGACAGTGTCTTATGACTCCAAAATTTTTCAGGATAAAATCCCCAATCTTCCTGATCAGGATAATTTTATGGGTCTCGGTGGCATGCTGATGTATGATCATGCAATGAACGGTGTTGTTAAAAGCACCTATGCATCGCTGAATTTTTCTTATAATATCAAGCTGTATGAGGAAGGCGATATCAAACACAGGCTTGGAGCTGGTTTTGGTGCCAGCTATGGACGCCGCTATATTGATTTCAGCAGGGTGGATTTTGAAGAACAATTTACCGGCAATGGGTTTAATACAAATCTCCCCACCGGGGAAGCTGCTTTGTCAAATATGAAACCTTATATTTCGGTTAGCGCGGGCCTTTTATACAGTTTCAGTATTGAAAAAAGCAACCTGGATATAGGAGTAGCCGCCTTTCATTTAAACAAACCAAAGCAAACATTTTTGAAAGACGATAACCAGCAATTGCCCGTAAGAAAAGTGATACACGCCAACTTTGAAACCTATCTTAATGAAAAAGTAGTGTTGAATACAAACGGCATTTACCAATATCAATCAGGAGCAAGTTATTTTTCCATTGGTGGTGCACTGGGATACCATTTGGGCGATGATGATGGAACACTGCTCAACGGAGGATTATGGTATTGGTCTGGCAATGCAATAGTTCCTTATATTGGCCTGGCCTATAAAAATTTTCAGTGTGGTTTTAGTTATGATATAACCATTTCAAAGCTCACGCAAGCCGCGAGAAGACCCAATACCTGGGAGTTTTCGATAATCCTTCGGGGAACAAAAACGCCTACAGGAATTATTCCCTGCCCCTGGAAATAAGCCTTCAAATGCTGCTAATATATGAAACGAAGTTATTATTCCCGGATAACTTTGGGTTTGCTTCTTACATCTTAAGTCATTGAATAAAGACAGAACTTATTGTTTCAGGGCTGCGGCCTGATTTTTTTTGGTCACTGCCGGAATGAATTTTTAATGAACGGCTATTCAGGCATTGCTGCTAATAAAAAAACTTTCATTTTACAATTAGTGAAGATTCAACAATTTTACATCCGGTAAAACGCCGGTCTTCCTGTTGCATGATACTATTTATGGTGTAAGGGTTTCTTACTATGAGGTGCATAACGTTTTAACACATCCCAAAAAATACACAGCAAAAATATTTTGATGTGTAAAATATAATACAATACCTTTATAGCGAACTACAATTTTTTTGACTGATTCTGCAGCGTTCAGCAACGTATCTTATCAAAATCAGGCCTTGCAGGAGCCGTACCAGACAAGCGTTTCGGATTTGGTGCAATAGAATATGCCGGCGGCATTGACGCTATTCTTTTATTCCCTTACTGTTATTTTTTATTGCTTTTTAAAGTAATAACGAATGCACTTTTATAGAAGCATTTACTTATGAAATATTTGCACATGTTTATATCGCTGGCAACTGTTGCTGCCGTATCCTGCAATGAATCAAATCGATCTGCAGAAACAGCCAATAGTAAGGATACCTCAAAAGCCATTGAAAACAAAATAATGATACCGGCCTCGTCTTGCTATTCCACAACAACCGGCAAAGACAGTATTTTTTTAAAAGTAGAAGTATTTCCAAACGTGGTTACCGGAAACTTATCTTATAATTTCCACGAAAAGGATTCCAACAAAGGCGAATTTGAAGGAAAATTGAATGGAGATACATTAATTGCGGAGTACAAATTTATGTCGGAAGGCAAACTATCCACCCGGCAGGTAATTTTTTTGATAAAAAACGATATTGCTGTTGAGGGGTATGGAAATATGGAAGAGAAAAATGGTAAGATGCTGTTCACCAGTATAAAGGAAATAAACTTTGGCAAAGGCCTGGTACTAAAAAAAGTCCCATGTGGGGCGCATTAAAAAACATATTCCCTGTATAGTCAATCAATATTGAATTATTAAAAGAACGGCATGCACAAACACTTATTTAAATCGACATTGCTGGTTACAATTATTTTGCAGCTTGCAGGTTGCATTACATTCAATGCCTGCGCACAAACAAAAGATTCACTTTTACGGGTGTACAACAGCGAAACCATTCATACTTTTGGAAGATTTTATGTAAAAGGCAGTAAGCAACTAAAATTCCGGGATTTACAACCAGAATTTAGTTCCGGTATAACTATGGACTTATATCAAAAAGCAAAAAGCGACAGGGTTGTAGCCGATCTTTTTACAGTTACCGCAATAGGGGCCCTGGTTACCGGCATCATTGTTAAGAAAAATAGTAACACGCTGGGCAATGTTTTGTCCGGGTTTGCGATTGGATTAAACCTGGGCAGCATACATTTTCGCAATAAGTTCACCCAATTATTAGACAGGGCAATCTGGCACAGGAATAAGGAAATTCTGTTTGGCATTCAGTAATAATTATTATTTGAGCTTTGCTCCATGCCAGGGAATCCTGAACAGAAAATGCCAAAAAATATTCATTTGGCCAATGCCCTGATAGAAAGTACAATTTAAATCAGGATTCAGATAATTAAGATGCATTCATAATGAAGAAAAGCAGCTTGTTTTTTATTGCAGGATGTACACTGTGTATGGTTGTGCCGGCAAACGCGCAGGTAAAAAATAAATCTGCAGATAACCTCCTTGTAAAAACCGAAGCGGGAGTGGTTCGCGGAAAGTCTGTTAAAGGCATTACTGTTTTTAAAAACATCCCTTATGCCGCGGCCCCTGTTGGTGCTCTTCGGTTTGCCGCCCCTGTTAAACCTGCACCCTGGAATGGGGTTCGGGACGCAATAAAACCTGGGCCTACTGCACCATATCCCAAACCTAAAGAAGGAGATATTGACGAAAAACCTGTATATCCAGGCTGGGTAAAAGGAAATGAGTTCCTGACTGTTAATGTGTGGACCCCTGCAGCAGATACGGTGCACAGGCCGGTAATGGTGTACATTCATGGGGGAGCGTTTATCCTGGGGGCCAGTGATGTGCCTTTATTTGACGGAACCAGTTTTGCGCGGAAAGGCGTAGTAATGGTTTCCCTTAACTATCGGCTGGGCATTGAAGGCTTTCTGAAAATAAATGGCGTTCCCACCAATCTTGGTATCCGTGATCAGATAGCAGCATTGAAATGGGTGCAGGATAATATTGCAGCTTTTGGGGGCGATCCGGGCAATGTTACCATTTTTGGTGAATCTGCAGGGGCAATCAGCGTGGGCGTATTAATTACAAGTCCTGCCGCGAAGGGCTTGTTTAAGCGGGCTATTATGCAGAGTGGGTCCGGGCAGGCCGCATTGAGCAGCGAGCAGGCCGACCGTATTGCCAACCAGTATGCAAAAACACTTGCTATAGAAAATACCAGGAACGCTTATCTTAAATACACGCCCGAAGAACTACTGGCCGCGCAGCAAAAAGTAACACCTAAAATGGTTAATCTTGAAACCGAATCACATGCAGATCCCACGGGAGGTGTAACCTTGTATTTTCCGGTAATTGATGGAGATATTATTCCGGAACTGCCGTTAAAGGGTGTACGCAATGGCGCCGCGGGAGATTATGATCTGCTTATTGGTTATAACACAGATGAAATGAATTCTTTTCTCGTTCCAACAGGGTTGTTAAAAAAAATAAAGTTCAATTTTATTTTAAATAAAGCCGTGCAGGTAGTGCATCCCGCCCCTTCAGCATTGATTGCAGTATACAAGAAAGTATACCCCAAAAAAAAGCTGGGAGAACTTTTCTCTGCCATTCTCACTTCTTACCAGGCCCAGGTGCCCTCCATAAGGTTTGCAAATGCACATTCGGCTTCCGGGAAAACATACATGTATGAATTTGCCTGGCGATCGCCGGTTGCTAATGGCGTATATGGCGCCTTTCACGGACTTGAACTTCCTTTTGTTTTCAATAACCTGGATATGGTTAAAGGAGAAAAAGGAATGGTAGGTGCTCATGGAGCGCCGCATGAATTAGCCGATAAAGTACAGGATGCCTGGGTTCAATTTGCTGCAACCGGCAGCCCTGGTTGGGATGCGTACAATACTATAGATCGCAAAACCATGCTTATAAATAAAACATGGCAATTACAAACCAAACCGCATGATAAAGTGCTTACGGCATGGGATGGGGTAAGAGAATAGCCCTGGCTGTGGTAAGCATCCAAAACCTTATACCAGTAGCGCGTGCAATGATACCGCAATCAAAAAAGCAGCCTGCAATAATATTGGGCTGCTCATAGCCGACGGATATTTGATTCAACTACGCTTGTTTTCAACGGCTGCATTTTCTGCAAGAAGGCCATCATCTGTGGCAGCGCCGGCAACGATAAAAGAAACCCGGTTCTGTATATCCATTGCAGGAAATATTTGGATGAATTTACACCCGGGATCGGCCAGTATTTCTTCAAAAGTAGTGCGGCTGAAGACAAAGCAACGGGGAAATGTATTGGTCCATTGAAATTGAGGCAACAACATGTTTTCTTTTTCAATCCGGAAACGTTCAATCATAGAACGCACTTCTGATAATGACGATGGATGGTTCATGTAAAATGTTTGTAAGTTGATAAAAGTTATAATTGGTAAGAGCAATAGAATATCCCGGTGCTGTGGCTAATTATTTTCAAGCAGGAGCTGCCAGGCCTGTGACAGTTTGCCCTCATCGAGTAAGCGCGAAGCCTGCCGGTGAACATTGCAATTGGTAGAAATATTTCCACCAGGTATGGCTGTTATATTGGCTAGTTGCGCCAACTGATCGCGGTTAAACCCGGGACTGTTATACAGGACGGCGGGCAGTTTATCAGTTCCTGCCGGCAGGCCGACCGGTTTGGCCAGTTGAAACAAAGCGGCTGCCGTGGTTTTACAATACCAGTCTTTTCCCAGGCGGCCCACCAGCTCAAGTTTATGCTGGTCAACGGTACCATCGGGTAAGATAACGGTATCGGCTATATGCATATTTAGTATTTCGCAAAAAACAAGATTGCCCGCGCCACCATTTTTCCCCAGTGGTTTCAATTCATTTACCCTGCACTCGAACTTAATTTTACTCTCCTTTACCATGGGTGGGCGAACCAGTGAGGCAGGCTCCATCGTTAAACCGCATTTAATAAATTCATTAACACCCTCCGCATATTCTGCCGACGCCAGGTTAACCCGGTGTATCATGGAGTAGTCAACAATATTGATAACTACTTCAGGTACCTCGTATAAATTTGTAAAAGAATGTTTAACGGTATTGTCCCTGATCCTTCTGGCAGGCGAAAAAATTGCCAGCGGCGGGTTGGCAGAAAACAGATTGAAAAAACTAAAGGGCGACAGGTTGGGCTGCAGATTTTTGTTAACGGTAGATACCAGTCCAATGGGTCTTGGGGCAATTGCGCACTGTAACCAGTGTTGCCGGGCAGCAACCGGCATCGCGGCCATATCAAGTGTCATAAATTGCGGTTTGGTAATGAATAGGGCAGGGGATCTTTTACGATGGTATTGCTTAAAACGCCCAATTGTTCAATAGCAAGATCGATACGGTCGTTTTCCTTTAACCATTGATCGGGATGTGAAGGGTCAGCTAATTTTGCCGTGCCATTTAACTCCAGGAAACATCCTGTGCCAACGGTGCCGCTTCCAATAATTTCACCAGGATACAGCGTTACGCCATAAGAAGCACGCTCAATAATCTCTGCAAATGTCCATTGCATGTCTTTGAGATTGCCGCTGCTGACCAGTATGCCGTTTATATGTGCTGTCATCTGCAGGTTCCATGCCGTGCCGGTATGGCCTTTTTGACAAGCCGTTTCAAATGATGTTAACTCATCGGGCGTAACAAGTGCAGGACCAATTACAGTGCTGAAGTCTTTGCCTTTTGCCGGTCCCAGGTTTAGTTTCATTTCATTCATCTGCAGGCCGCGGGCACTCATATCATTCATAATGGTTAGCCCGGCAATATAATCTCCGGCCTGTGAAGCGCTGATATTTCTTCCTTGTTTACCAATAACGATGGCTGCTTCAAGTTCAAAATCAAGCTGGTTAAAATGATCTGGCATACAAACAACCGGCCCCGGCCCCTGGATGCTGCAGTGATTGGTAAAATAGAAAACAGGAAACTGGTCATATTCCGCAATCATGTCTGCACCCCTGTTGCGTCTGGCAGTTTCAACATGTTGCCTGAAGGCATATCCATCCCTGCAGGAGACAGGCCTGGGAAGCGGTGAAAGTAAATGCAGGTCCGCTATTTTATGATAAGGCAAATCTTTGCCGCTGCCATTTTTTATACCTGCAACAATCTTTTGCAACCGGGCAGAATAATTGTCCCATTGATTCAATAGTTCCAGCATGGTTACCGGCCACCCCGGGCCCAATTTTCCAATTTCAACAACCTGTGTGTCAATAAGGATGCCTGCTGTTTCCTTACTACCCAAATAAAAACTTACCAGTTTCATAAGTTGCCCCTTTCCGCCTGTTCCCGCTCAATGGCTTCAAACAAGGCTTTAAAATTTCCTTTTCCAAAACTCTTTGCACCCTTTCTTTGTATGATTTCAAAAAACAAGGTAGGCCTGTCCTCAACAGGCTTGCTGAATATTTGCAGCAAATAACCCTCATCGTCCTTGTCAATAAGTACACCCAGGTCTTTGAGGGGAGCCAGATCTTCATCAATATGACCCACCCGGTCCAGCAAAGTATCGTAGTAGCTGGCGGGTACCTGCAGAAATTCAACACCCCGCCGGCGAAGTTCACTGACTGTTTCAATTATATTGCCGGTTGCCAGTGCAACATGCTGTACCCCCTCGCCATTATTAAAATCAAGGTATTCTTCTACCTGTGACTTCTTTTTACCTTCTGCCGGTTCATTGATGGGAAATTTTACAAAGCCATTGCTATTGCTCATTACTTTGCTCATCAGCGCAGAATATTCAGTAGAGATATCCTTGTCGTCAAAACTTAGTATATTTTTAAATCCCATTACATTCTCATAAAATTTTACCCAGTTATCCATCTGGTTCCAGCCAACATTTCCAACACAATGATCAACATGCAGCAGGCCGGTGGGCAAAGGATTATAAATGGATTCCCATTTCCGGTATCCCGGCATAAAAACACCATTGTAATTTTTTCTTTCAATAAAAAGATGAACTGTATCTCCGTAAATATGAATGCCGCTCATAACAAAATTTCCATTATCGTCAGAGGTACTAACGGGCTCAAGCCAACTTTTTGCACCCCGGGCGGTAGTTTCCTGCCAGGCAAGGGTAGCATCCGGCACGCGCAACGCAATCGCCTTTACGCCATCACCATGTTTGTAAATATGTTGTGCTTTTTCGCCCGCCCGCAGTGGTGTGGTAAATACAAAAGTGAGCTGTTGCTGACGCACGGCATAGCTGGCAAAAAATTTTTGCCCGGTTTCCGGACCGGCATAAGCCAGCGATTGAAATCCAAAAGCAGTTTTATAGAAATGGGCTGCCTGTTTGGCGTTGCCGACATAAAATTCTATATAGTCGGTGCCCTCCAGTGGAAGAAAATCGGTGTTTTCCATGATAAATAAGTTACAAATTAGGAATATGCGAACCTGCAGAAAATAGCACTGAAACTCAGAAGCGGCGTGAACCCGTGGCGAGAACCATCATCAGCAGCGCATAGTTGTTGCGGCGATCATTGAAATATTTTGCTGGATAATCAGGTCTCAATGGAAATTTTTAATTAGAACAAAAATAGTGATAATTTTGAAATATGCTGTTCTGCAGAAATTTTATTTACTGGATTGATAAACGACGCTGGAAATTTTCCTTCCTCCAGTCGGCGCTTGATATGTCTTCGGCTGCCTGAGAGCGGGGAATTGTTTTATTTGTTGTTGACACATTTTTTATCTTCAAACCAACTTTACCATGCCTTACTATACCAGTGCTGGATCAATTCCGCACAAACGCCATACCCAATTCCGCGATAAGAACGGTAAACTCTATTCGGAGCAATTATTTTCCACAGAAGGGTTTAGCAACGACTATTCCCTCCTGTATCACCTGCACCCCCCAACTGTTATAACGCAGACAGAAAACCATGTTGATGTAACACCCAAGCTTGCAAAATTGCAATCGCTGCAGCACCGTGCATTCGAAGGATTCCAGGTGATACCCGTGAGCGATTTTATCATGAGCCGCCAGCCGGTACTGGTCAACCGTGATTGTCATATTGTTCTTGCAGCTCCTCAACAAGGCACCCCTGGCTATTTTTATAAAAACGCCGATGCAGATGAAATCATTTTTATTCACGAAGGCAGCGGCAGGCTGCTGAGCCAGTATGGAGAACTTGTTTTCAGTTACGGCGACTATATTGTTATCCCCAGGGGAACGATTTATCAAATTCATTTTGATACGGCCGATAATAGGTTACTCATTACCGAGAGCTTCTCGCCCGTACGGTTTCCGAAGAAGTATATCAGTAAGAACGGCCAGTTGCTGGAGAACTCGCCGTATTGTGAGCGCGATATCCGTAAACCGGTATTTGTGGAGCCAAAGGATGAGAAAGGTGATTTTATTATCCGTATTAAAAAGCAGGGGCTGTTGTACACGCTGCATTACGCCTTCCACCCATTTGATATAGTAGGCTGGGATGGATGCGCCTGGCCCTTTATACTTTCTATTCACGATTTTGAACCTATCACCGGGCGGGTTCACCAGCCGCCGCCGGTACACCAGACATTTGAGGGGAACAACTTTGTGGTATGCTCCTTTGTTCCCAGGTTGTATGATTACCATCCTGCGGCAATACCAGCGCCCTATAACCACAGCAATATCGACAGCGATGAAGTGTTGTACTATGTTGACGGGGATTTTATGAGCCGTAAACAGGTAACCCGCGGTATGATAACCTTACATCCTTCCGGTATACCCCACGGCCCTCATCCCGGTACGGTAGAGAAAAGCATAGGTGCCAAAGAAACAAAGGAGCTGGCAGTAATGATAGATACCTTTCATCCGCTGCAACTTACTGAGCAGGCCCTTGCCATTGAAAATCCCGGCTATGTGAAGAGCTGGATGGAGTAGCCACTTTTCTTTCCCGGAAGCGTCACTGTTCAATGTTCAGCAGCCCGGTTCCTAAAAATGGGCAGCCATACAGCATCCATGTATGTGGCACAAAGATTGGGCAAAGAAAATCGCGGGGCGATCATAGCGCATGTGGATCTGCCGCGTTTTTAATACCGGTTTGGCAGGTAAACGTGTAACTTTAGTGAACTTCAACCTGGTATACTATGAACAACATAAAAAAAGAAGATATCAAACAGGAAGTGTTTGATTTGTACGACGATTATGCGCATAACCGCGTCAACAGGCGTGAGTTTGTGCAAAAACTGTCTGCTTATGCAGTAGGAGGCATTACTGTAACGGCGCTTATGAGTTTTCTAATGCCGGATTACCGGGATGCCATCCAGGTAAAGCCAGACGATCCGCGAATAAAATCGGAATATATCAACTATTCATCTCCCAAAGGTGGTGGTACCATCAAAGCTTTGTTGTCGATGCCAGCCGGCACAAACAAGAAATTAGGTGGTATTGTGGTGGTACATGAAAACCGCGGACTGAACCCGCACATTGAAGATGTTGCCCGAAGGGCTGCCCTGGCGGGATTCATTTCCATAGCTCCCGATGCATTAACGCCATTGGGTGGTTACCCTGGCGACGATGACAAAGGCCGGGAAATGCAAAGCAAACGCAACCGCGATGAGATGCTGGAAGATTTTATTGCTGCGTATGAGTATCTCAAACAAAATAAAGATTGTAACGGTAAAGTGGGTGTAGTAGGTTTTTGTTTTGGCGGTGGAATTGCCAATTTGATGGCGGTACGCATCCCGGATCTGGCAGCAGCGGTACCATTTTATGGGGGCCAGCCACCGGCCGGAGAAGTAAGCAAAATAAAAGCACCGCTGTTGCTGCATTATGCAGAACTGGATACCCGTATTAATGAGGGTTGGCCGGCCTATGAAGCAGCTTTAAAAGCAAATAACAAGGTCTACACAGCGTATATCTATCCGGGCGTAAACCATGGCTTTCACAACGATACCACGCCACGTTACGATAAAGCCGCTGCAGAACTGGCATGGAAGCGTACGATTGATTTTTTCAACGCACAATTAAAGTGAAGAATGTTCTTCCTTAAAAAATCAGACAGGCATACCCGGTTACACGCTCATAAAAAAAGACCGCAATTTTACGGCCTTTTTATTTTGAAGACATTTCTGGTTGAATAAACGAACGGGATTTAAAACCGGATAATGGCAAATCCTTTTTGCTGGGTTCTTTCATACGGCACTGCTACTTCATTCTTTGTAATTTGAAGCGCTTGCTGGAAAAGCAAGGACTGGTCGGATTTCCAGGAGATAAGTTCTCTTTCATCAACCTGGTTGCCCTGCGCGTCAAGAGCCAGCGTGGACCCATAGGGAAATTCTTCGCGTTCAACACTGTTATACATCAGCACCAGTTTATCGGGCAGCGGAACAAACAGGTAAGATAGTGTGGGCGCGTTCAATTCTGTGATCTGTTTTTTATTGATAAACCCGCTCCAGCAACTGTCTGACGGACGGCCTGGAAAATAAAAAAGGCTCAGGTCTCCCCGGCTATGGTTATCGCGTGCCGCCCCGCTGTTGCTGAAACGGCTATACCCATTGGCATTGAAGGGGAAACGGGCCGGTGTATTGGCTGCCGGGTTACCGGTTAGCAATAATTCTGCATCGGGTAAGCGGTCATTATTATTATTTTGGTACCAGCCGTTAAACGTTCTGCCATATTCTTTCAGCAGTATAAAACCCATGTCGGGCACAGCAATAAAATTTTCTCTTACCAGGTTATTTTCCTTCGCCCTTGTGCCGGCCAATGTGCTAAACCGGTATGACGAATCAAAATCAAACGCATCTCCCGAAAAAGAATAATGGGTAACATGCACGTTTTTATTGGCCGTTTGCCGGTAGGCGCTCAATATACCAGCAAAAGCTTCTCCTTTTTCATTGTTTACCGATAAGGCAATGTCTTCCATCTTATACAATGACGGCAGTATGATTTCCTTATACGACATATTCGCTGTTTGTCCGTCGAAATGAAGCAACAGAAAATTATTACTGGTTCTGGAAGGCGCTGCCATCAGCCATTCGCCATTGTTGGCCAGTTGCACCGGTGCATTATTGGCAGCAGAAGGAAAACAAAAAAAATCGTCCTGGATCAATGGCTGGGTAATAAATGGCTGTATGTACACATGGCTGGAAATTTTTTTCCAGTTATCATCAAAGATAATAGCATGTAATTTGGGGGCAGATGCGGGAACAGGTTCAAAACCCAGTAAAAGAATTTTTGTTTTATCTGTAGAAACAGTAAGAATAAAACTATTTCCGGTTTCATTAAAAGGAAAATTGGCCACTATGCTGTCTGCAAGCAGGCGGCCATCTGCTGCGTATCGTCTTAGCTGTACATCTGTTTGCTGCTGTGCTGCGGATAAAATCAGCTCATCAAAAAAACGATCGCCCGAAACCAGGTATTTTTTTAGCGTGGATGCGTTAACAGCAGCGGCGGCAACACTGTTTAGTAATTCAAGGCGGCTATCGTAGATATCAAAGAATTCTTCTTCTTTCATCCATCCAGCCCCCTGCCGCGGAATGCGTCTTTTTCTTTGTTCTTTGTGTATCCAATAGTTATCGCCCGTTTTGCCGGCTACTGTAAAATGCAATATCAGCGTACCCTTTAGCGCCGGTGAATACAATACGCGCTGCGCCTGCAGGATCTGGCAGACAGCAAGCAATAACAATAAAAGATATCGTTGTTGCGGCCGGCACATAGTAAAACGTTAGCACAATAAGTTACAGCTATTTTTTCTATCCGGGAAATTTTGTAACGGCAACAGCCCCGGTGCGGAGACTGTTCATATAGGGATAGGTGGCTGCCGGCCCGGGTTCAATGCCGGCAAAGGGATAAGAGGGTATACTATTAAGTACCGGCTGGTTTTAAACGCGGCAGGGCACGGAACCAGCGGAAAAACCATCCCGCTTCTTTTTTTTCGTGTATTACAACCGGCGCGGGTTCAACAGCTAAAGCCGTTTCCGCACCACCCAACAGAATTGGATCTATACCGGCGGCATACAGCAGGTTGGTGGTTTCCTTACAGGTATAAAGATTGCCGGCCAGCACTTCATCTATGGCCTGTACAAATTCTTCGATGGGGGCATCCTTAATTATAAAACCATCGACGCCATAAGAGAACATTTTTTTTGCATAGGCCGGGTGACAATGCATAGAAAGGCAGATTATTTTACAATGCGCTATTGCCCTTATCTTTTTTATAATGGCATCTTCCGCGGTATTTTTTACGGCAGGATCCAGCAGCAGGATATCTGGTTGCAGTTGACGAACGATGCCCGGAAGAAGCGAATTAACACTGCAAAACGAAGCTACATTAATACCGGCCCTGGTGTTCAGCATATGGGCCAGGGTTTCAGGATACACCTGGTGCGGATCAGCAATTACTACACGTATCATAGAGTTTGGATAGATTGCTGTAAAACAAAAAAAAATATCGCAGAAATGAAATAGGCATTTTTAGTAATTCCCGCTAAGTAAACACTGATTTGCTGTAGGGAGTTATACTTATCTGCCGTTGACATAAACCGGTACTTAACAGATATATTTCAATGGATTCGGAACAATGATAGCCGACCCCTGGTAAACCAGTTGTGCCTGCAATTGCATGATTTCTTTAAAATAGTTGTTTTTAAACCTGTTGACCACTTTAACCCAACAGGAACGAAAAAAAGATAGCCACCCTTACCGGGCGGCTATCGCCACACAAAACCTATCCTTTGTTGTCCGTATCCGTTGCTGTTTTCTTTGGCTTGTAGTAATTGGCTTTGAGATCTTTGATGGCTTTGTCGCGTTCATCCTTTAGCTGTCGTACTATAGCCGACCTTTCTTCCTTGCTCAAACTTTTGTCTTTTTTGGCCGACCTGATCTTGTCGGCATAATCGGTTCTTAATTCATCGGTTTCTCTTTGCAGTTTAGATGAACTTCTGTAGGGACTATTATAATAGCCATAAGGATAGCCGTACGGGTAACCAAACGGGGAATAATAAAAAGGTGAATAGCCAAAACCAAACCCAACAGAAGGAGAGACGATTATCACCCGGCTTCCGGCAATCACCCTTCCGTGCTGCGCGGAAACAGTTGCCATCATGCCAAGCGCCAGTGCAATTGTTATTAACTTTTTCATGGTTATTTCTTTTGCTTATAGATACGGCAGACGCCAATAGCATGGTTTGCTGCAAAATGGACAGCTGTCCATGTTTAACAATCCAACAACAACTTTTAGCAGCCATTATAAAGCCGGCATTATTTTAATTGCAATGATTTATTATGGTATTTTTAACGCCATGAATGGATGAGGACAGGTGGAGAAAAATTTAACATTAAAACCGGTAAAAGATAAACATGTATTCAAATAAGAAATTGGCAAGGCTGGCGGGTTTGCTTTATTTGGTAGTAATAGCCACCGGTTTGTTTGCCGAAGTGTTTGTTCGCGAAGCATTAAATGTGCCCGGCAATGCACTGGCTACTGCCCGGCATATACAATCTTCAGAAATGTTGTACAGGTGGGGTTTTGTGGCCGATCTTATCAATCTTATCAGCGGGCTTCCGGTGATACTTGTTTTCTATATTTTATTTACACCGGTACATAAAAGCCTTACCCTGCTGGCTATGTTCTTCGTGCTTGTTTCAAATGCCATTATAGCCCTTAACCTGTTGAACCAGCTTGCTCCCTTATTTCTTTTGGGCAATGAACACTACCTGGGTGCCTTTAACCAAAATCAACTGGCGGCGCTTTCAAAAAACGCACTTAACATGCAGGAACAGGGATATGCCATTGCCCTGGTCTTTTTTGGATGTTATTGTATAATCATTGGCTGGCTCATCTTTCGGTGTTCTTTTTTGCCCCGCATATTGGGAATACTCTATGCCCTTGCCGGCATAGCTTACCTGGTTAACAGCTTTACCGGTTTTCTTTCACACGGATTTGCCAATCCTTTATTCCCTTATATACTGGTGCCCGCTTTTATTGGGGAACTATCCGTTGCTTTATGGCTGCTGGTGATGGGCGTAAAAGACAGTGAAAGGCGTGGTGTCACAGCAAAATAAACAACAACAAAACGGGTATTGCCCGGCTTCATGTAAAGCGGGCAGCCGAAACAGGATTTGATAAAAAATGAAAAAAAATCTTAAACGAATAATACAGGCCGTATTGCTATTGCTGGCCGTTTGCATCATTCTTATACTGCACAAGCTATTGCCTTTAATTAATGGATACGCGGCAAAAACAACCTGTTCATCTGTTTTTGTTGCTCAAAGGCCATTGGCTGATATCGAAAAGGAGGAACTGGGAACATTTCCTTTTAACCTGGTGGCTGTTTCAGTGAATACAACAGATAGTTCGGTAACATCGGCCATTGCGGGTCTTGCCAAACGCAAGGCCATTTTCAGAAAAGGCCTGGGTGCAACACTGATTAGCGACATCCCGGAAGAAGAATTAAGAAAGCAAACTTTCAGGCTGGCCATTCCCCCTGTTGTAAACCAGGATAGTATTGGCTGGCCGCAGGGCAACCGTATAGGGAATTCATTGCTGGCAAATTTTGATACGTTGCAAACCGATGCAGCAACACGGGCCCTTGTGATAGTTTACAGGGGACAAATAGTTGCCGAGAAATATGCAAAAGGTTTTACGGTGCATACCAGACAACTGGGCTGGTCTATGACCAAGGGAATTGAGAATGCACTGCTGGGAATTTTGGTTAAAGAGCAAAAACTTACCCTTAATGCGCCGGCGCCGCTGCAACAATGGGAAAAGGACGAACGAAAAAAAATCAGCATTGCAAACCTGATGCAAATGAGCAGTGGATTGCATTATGCATCTTCAGCAACAGGCCCCAGCGATTTAACGGATATGCTTTTTATGAAGGGAGATATGCCGGGCTTTGCGATAAATGCAAAGCCGGAACATGCGCCAGGCCAGGTATTTCATTATGCAGATGCTTCTGCCAACATACTTTCATTCATTGAGCGCAAACTGTTAGGCGACAGCGCTTACTACAAATTTCCATACCAAAAATTGTTTTATAAAATTGGCATGCACAGCGCATTGCTGGAAACAGATGAAAAAGGAAATTTTGTTGGCTCATCTTATTGTTATGCTACTGCCCGTGACTGGGCCAGGCTGGGGCTTTTATACCTGTATGACGGTGTGTGGAACGGGGAAAGGATTTTGCCGGAAGGCTGGGTGCGTTTTACTGCTACCGCTGCACCTGCCAAAAACGAAGAAAAGAAAGGTGAATACGGCGCACTGTGGTGGCTGAACGCGGAAAATAAAAAAGGTGTACGCAAATTCGCGCATGTTCCTGCAGACGGATTTGCCTGCCTGGGATACGAGGGCCAGTTTGTCTGGGTAATACCGTCAAAACAACTGGTGGTAGTGCGGCTGGCACTTGAAAGAGGAAAGAAAATGGATACAGATAAATTTTTATCGGGTATTATCAAAGCCATGCCGGAATAATTGGGGTGAAAAGTAAAGAAAAATAGTTCTTTATTGTATTCATACCGCTGTTCTGCGCAGGGTTTTTATTATATTCATTCCTCAATGAAATCTTTATGCTGAAATACCTGTTATTATTGTTTTTACCTGCTGTAAGCGCAGGGCAAATAAAACTGGATCACAAAATAAGTTTATTCCGGGACAGGGCTGCCATAGCTGCACCTGCTATGCTGACAAAAATGAATGAACAGGTGTGGAAGCTAAAATATGGCGCTATGCCGCAGCCAGAGCTGGCCATATCTGACAGCGCCGCAGAAATCAATTTATTGGGCGAGCGCACAGAACAGCCATGCAGCGAAAGCCAACTGGCCCAATATAAAGACTTCCGCATTGCTAATTTAAAAAAAACAAGAAAGGATATTACTGTTATTGACCAGGGTATTAAAGAAGTCAGTGGAAAGAAGATCGGCTTTTTGAAATTTATGAGCCAGGCTGCCGATAGCAGGATATTCAATTGTTATTTTTTTACCGTTGTTGATAACAAGATAATGATGTTCACTTTTAATTGTATGGAAAAACACCGTAAGGTTTGGGAAAAGACTGCAGATGCAATCGCAGAAAGCCTCCGGGTTAAATGATCGGCCTCCTGTCCCATCCGGCTACAGGAGATTAATGCACCTGGCTATTATAACAATCATATCACCTGAACTTACAAACAACCTGCATGTATCATTTATATTTCAGCCGCCGTTTTTTATTATTAATGGGTATAAACTTTTTTGCGCTGCACCTGCCTGCACAGGTAAACCTGATGGCCGAACATTTGGTAAACCCTGTTGGTATCGATGCCGCGCATCCAAGGTTATCCTGGCAAAACATGCAGGCTAAACAAGCCGGCTACCAGCTGCTTACCGGAGTTGATGCCAATAAATTGGCCGGATTAAGAAAAAGGACGGGTGCCACACAGTTAGCCAGCTACGATGGTACACCCTTACAACCATTTACAAAATATTACTGGAAGGTGAAGACATGGGATATAAATGGAAAGGAATCGGTTTCTGAACTGGCAAGTTTTGAAACCGGGATGATGGGCATGCAAAACTGGAAGGGAAGCTGGATAACAGATACAAAAGATATTTCGCTGCAACCAGCGGGATATTTTAAAAAGGATTTTGGCATTAGCAAAAAAGTAGTGGCTGCGCGGGTTTATATTGCGGCGGCCGGTCTGTACGAATTGTCCATCAACGGGAACCGCATCGGCGACCACCGCCTGGATCCCATGTATACCCGGTTTGACAGGCGCACCCTCTATATTACCTATGATGTTACAAAGGAAATACAGCAGGGTGGTAATGCTATTGGTGTATTAATGGGCAACGGATGGTACAACCACCAGTCAACCGCCGTGTGGAATTTTGACAAGGCACCCTGGCGTTCCCGGCCCTCGTTTTGCCTGGACCTGCGGATTACTTATGCCGATGGAACAATAGAAACCATTGCTTCGGGCAAGGATTGGAAAACGGCTCTAAGCCCGGTAATTTTTAATAGTATCTATACCGGTGAACATGTGGATGCAAGGATCAATGATACGGCATGGAAACCGGTTATTTATTGTGCCATGCCTTCTGCCAATATTGTTGCACAGGCTTGTGTACCCATCAGAAAAACTGCGGTTGTTCCTGCTGGTGATATCCGCAAATTCAACGATAGTAATTATGTTTTTAACCTGGGCAGAAACATTGCCGGCATTTCAGCAATTACAGTAAGCGGTGAAAGAGGCACCATAATAAGATTGAAACATGGCGAAAGACTGTATGCAAACGGGCATGTTGATATTTCCAATATTGATGTGCATTACCGGCCAACCGATGATACCGATCCGTTTCAGACAGATATTTATATTTTAAAAGGAGAAGGCACAGAAACCTTTTCACCGCGGTTTAACTATAAGGGTTTTCAGTATGTGGAAGTAAACAGCAATCAACCCATTCGCCTGGAAAAAGAAAGCCTGGTGGGCTACTTCATGCATTCTGATGTAGAGCCGGCGGGCAAAATTGAATCTTCCAATGCCACTATTAATAAAATATGGAAGGCTACCAACAATTCTTATTTATCTAACCTCTTTGGCTATCCCACAGATTGCCCGCAACGGGAAAAAAATGGATGGACAGGCGATGCAGGCATTGCTGTAGAAACGGGCTTGTATAATTTTGACGCCATTACCGTTTATGAAAAATGGCTGGCAGATTTGCGCGATGAGCAGCAACCCAATGGCGTACTTCCCTCCATTGTGCCAACTGGTGGCTGGGGGTATGAATGGGGCAATGGCCCCGACTGGACCAGCGTAATTGCCCTTATTCCCTGGAACCTGCATTTGTTTTATGGCGATGATAAGGCACTGGCAGATTGTTATGATAACATTAAACGTTATGTAGATCATATCAGCTATCTCTATCCAACCGGGCTTACTACCTGGGGCCTTGGCGATTGGGTGCCTGTTAAATCAAAGGCGCCGGTAGAGCTGACTTCAACCTGCTATTATTTTGCGGATGCAAACATTCTTGCAAGTGCCGCCAAATTATTTGGTAAAACCGAAGATGAAAAAAAATACAGTGCCCTGGCAGAAAAAATTAAAACTGCATTCAATAAAAAATACCTGGATACAGTGACCGGCATTTATAATAATGGCCTGCAAACAGAAATCAGTATGCCCTTGTTCTGGGGACTTGTGCCCAACCAGCATAGATCAAAAGTGGCGGCCGCTCTGGCAAAAAGAGTTATTGCAGACGGAACCCGGCTTGATGTAGGTTTGCTGGGAACAAAAGCCATATTAAATGCATTGAGCGAAAATGGTTATGCAGATTTGGCTTACCAGCTGGCCTCGCGCGAAACCTATCCTTCCTGGGGTTGGTGGATAGCCAATGGCGCCACCACTTTATTTGAGAACTGGCCTATTGATGCCGCATCAGATATTTCCATGAACCATATTATGTTTGGCGAAATCGGGGCCTGGTTGTATAAGGGCCTGGGTGGTATAAAACCAGACCCGGCCGCTCCCGGGTTTAAAAACATTGTGCTTGAACCGCATTTTGTTGCCGGTCTTGACAGTTTCTATTGCGAGCATACGGGTCCGTTTGGCAAGATGGTTTCTTCATGGAAAAAGCAACATGGGACAATTATGTACGATGTCTCCATTCCGCCCAATGCTGCTGCCACACTTATTTTGCCCGCAAAAAAAATGCAAACACTCCGGCCGGGCAATTATCATTTTGAATTGTAAAATATTAGCGGCACAACGAAAACTCCATTTTTTAATTACTGCCAGGCAGCAGGTTGCCAACTATTATACATACAGTATTTGTTAACTTAGATAGTTAATTAACCTTATACTTCAGTTAAAAAAAAGATATGCAGCTATTACGATCCATACAAAACAGGATATATGAAATAAGGGGAGAACGTGTAATGCTTGATTTTGACCTTGCCCAATTGTATGAAGTGGAAACAAAGGCGTTGAACCAGGCCGTGAAACGAAACAACAAGCGGTTTCCGCAAGACTTTATGTTTCGCCTTACGGTGGCTGAATGGGAAGAGATCCGGTCACAGGCTGTTACCGCATCCAAAAGCACGGTATCCCTGCGGTCACAAATTGTGACCGCATCTCAGAAAAAACGGAACACGGCTGTTACACCCTTTGCTTTTACCGAACAGGGAGTGGCCATGCTGAGTGGTATTTTAAACAGCGATAAGGCCATCCAAATGAACATTGCCATTATGCGTGTTTTTGTAGAGATCAGGAAAATTGTTTTAGCCCAATACGATGTAAAAACGCAATTGAAAGAAATAAAAGAAAGACTGGGCGGACATGATGCACAGTTAAACAGCATTTATGATGCAATGGAAAACCTGCTGGATGAAAAGGCCGCGCAAAGAAAATGGGAAGAAAGGGAAAGGATTGGATTTAAAAAATGATTGCCGGCTTACCTGGAAAATATTTTTCCCCTGACCTGGCAACGATACCTGCTTTGCCAGCATAAATATAACTAGGGGAGATGCTCTCTTCCTAACTGGGCATCTGCTGGTTTTTTTGCCTGATTCAATCTTTTATTAAAAATAATTTTATTGGTTGTAGGGGTAGTTGAAATTTAAAACGTTTTAATATACAGGCATGGAAGAAAAGAGTGATTGCATTGCTGCATTAAACAACCTGGTGTTGGTGAAAGAAAAAAACAGATGCATTATTTATAAATAAAAATTGGTAAGAATAATAAACGATTGTATATCCGTTTTCTTTAAATGACAGGCCGGAAATCCCGGCTTACTATTCATCATTAATCTTTCTAAAATTGCTGCCGTATGAGAGGTAATCCACTTAAATGCGGGGTATATCTTATTGCCCTGCTGTCTCTTCTGCTTATTTTAGACTGCACTCACGCTGTCCTACCCAGCTTTTTATTAATTTGTGGAACGCAAATGACAAGCGTAAGGATATAAGCGTTCAGTGCTGCGGCCAATGGAAAAACCCTGCTACCGGTGCCATAACCACTTTTAGCCCGCAAACCAGCCAGACCTATACCATGAAATACATCACATCCGTAGCCACCCAAAACGACAGCAAGGCAAACTGGAAAGTGATCCGCTATGCAGACGTGTTGCTGATGTACGCAGAAGCATTGAACGAAAACGGGAAAACAACACAGGCATCAACACCTTTAAACCAGGTTCATACCAGGGCCGGTCTGCCGGCATTTGCAGGTCTTTCGCAGACCGGTGCGCGTGATAGTATCGCATTGGAAAGAAGGTTTGAACTTTGTTCCGAAGGCCATCGCTGGTTCGACCTGGTAAGAACTGGGAAAGCACTGACAGCCTGTGCACCCGTAGGTATGAAAGATTATATGACGGTGTTTCCTGTGCCGCTGGCACAGGTAAAAGTTATGAACAACCTTGCCATATTTGCGCAGAACCCAGGGTATAATTAATAGCTCAGCCATTTAGTTAACCAACAAAAAAAGACTATGTACAGAAGAGAATTCATAAAAAATACAACATTGATTGGTGGTGGGCTTGCCATGGGTGGTGCATCAGCATTGGGCAACCCGGGTATTCCTGGTTCCGAAGAACCCTGGTTTAATAAAGGTATGCGCTGGGCACAGCTGGCATTTGTAGAGAATGATCCGGGCAGCTATGATCCCGATTTCTGGCTTGGCTATTTCAAAAGGATACATGCAGACGGCGTTCTGCTAAGCGCCGGAGGTGTAGTGGCGTTTTATCCAACTGATGTTCCGCTGCATCACCGCAGCAATACAATGGGTAATTCAAATCCGCTGGGTTATATGATTGATGGTTGCCGTAAAATGAACATGTCCATCGTTCTGCGCACCGATCCGCATGCTGCCAGGCAGGACGTGTATGATGCACACCCCGACTGGATTGCCGTAAAAGCCAATGGAGAAAAATTCAGGCATTGGGCAAACCCTGATCTATGGGTTACCTGTGCCCTGGGTCCCTATAATTTTGAGTTCATGACAAAAGTGAACCAGGAGATCATGGAACGCTTTAAACCGGATGGTATATTCTCCAACCGCTGGTCGGGGCATGGAACCTGCTATTGCCAGCATTGTGTACAAAATTTTAAAGACTATTCCGGCCTGGAACTGCCAAAAACAACCGATCGTTTTGATCCTGCTTTTATAAAATACTCAGAATGGCGCGTACAGCGGCTAAAGGAACTTTGGTTTTTGTGGGATGCAGGGATACGCAAACAAAGACCCGCATCGCGGTTTATACCCAATGGATTCCCCGATAAATTATTAACCGGTAAAAATGCTGATTTCTTTTTTGCAGACCAACAAGCCAGACGGGGCATGATTCCGCCCTGGGCCAATGCAAAAGGTGCGAAAGAAACCAGGGCCACATTGGGTATGAAGCCACAGGTGGGCATTTTTAGTGTAGGCATAGAAGAAGAATTCAGGTGGAAGGATTCCGTACAGGGTGATGCAGAAATAAGGATATGGGTAGCAGAAGGTGTTGCCAACGGGTTGCTGCCCTGTTTTGTAAAATTTGGCGCGGTGCTGTACGATAAGCGCTGGCTCGAAACCGTTAGTAATATGTACCAGGTATACTACCGGGCCGAAAAATACCTGCGCAATACCGCCTGCCTGGCAAGGGTGGGCCTGGTGTACTCTGAACAAACCAGCAAAAAATATGGCGGCAAGCCCTGGCAGGAAAACAGCCGCGATCATGAAAACGGCATGTACCATGCACTGGTAGAATCGCGTACGCCCTTTGAAATGGTAAACGACCAATTGCTGGATGCTGAAAACCTGAAGCCTTATAAACTGCTGGTGCTTCCTAACATAGCTGCTTTATCTGATGCCCAGTGCGATCAGCTGCGAAAATTTGTTGAGCAGGGAGGCAGCCTGGTGGCTACGTTTGAAACCTCGTTGTATAATGAAGAAGGGATGCAAAGAAATGATTTCGGCCTGGCGGATGTTTTTGGTGTTTCTTTCAATAAAAAAGTAGAAGGCCCCATGCGGAACAGCTATCTGAAAATGAAAGCAGACCCCGTCACCAAAACTTTTCATCCCGTGCTGAAAGGCCTGGAAGACGCCTTCCGCATTATTAATACAATTTATCAGGTAGATGTTACCGCCAAAGCAGATTTTCCCAGCCCGGTTACCCTGATTCCTACCTATCCTGATTTGCCCATGGAAGACGTATATCCAAGGATAACGGACACCAGTGAGCGGGAAATTTACCTGCGTGAGGCGGGCAAAGGAAGGGTAGTTTATATTCCGGGAGATCTTGACCGTTCTTTCTGGCAACTGATGGGTCTTGACCACGGAAAATTGTTGCGTAATGTTTTTGACTGGGCATTGAATGAAACACCGGTTGTGTCGGTTGAAGGGCCGGGTGTAGTGGATGTTACCGCCTGGCGGCAGAAAGATTCCATGACCGTGCACCTGGTAAATCTCACCAATCCCATGATGATGAAAGGACCCTTCAGGGAATTGATACCGGTAGCTGCGAAACTGGCAATAAAAATCCCTGACAATAAAAAAGTAACGGGCGTTAAACTTTTAATGGCAGGGCAAAACCCGGGGTTTGAAATAAACAAAGGCATGGTAACTTTAACCGTGCCCAAAATAGTTGATCACGAAATAATTGCGTTAGATTTAGTATAACCCTTATAAAGCGGGCGCAACTGGTTTTCTATTTTTAAACTGGTATGGTAAATCAATAAAAAGATGAACTGGACACAGGTTGTTAACCCATTTAAGAATATCGGCTTATCAGCCCTGGTGGCAGTAGTGCCTGTTCTTTTTATTTTCTGGGCACTGATCATAAAAAAAATGAAAGGGTACCAGGCAAGTATCATTGCCACCGGCATTGCCATACTGATTGCCATTTTTATTTATGGCATGCCTGTTAAACTGGCACTGCTTTCAACTGCTAACGGGGCACTGTATGGCTTTTTTCCCATTTGCTGGATTGTTATTACGGCGGTTTTTTTATTCAATATAACAGTTAAGAGCGGCCAGTTTGAGATTATCAAACATTTCATGGCTTCCATTACATCAGACAGAA
>Ga0207689_10001193_pt1 | contig 24968 bp, 19 predicted proteins | sample KBSMisM52_FD_184312 | JGI IMG/M metagenome (GOLD analysis project Ga0207689, IMG submission 184312) | Miscanthus rhizosphere microbial communities from Kellogg Biological Station, Michigan, USA - KBS Miscanthus M5-2 (SPAdes) (version 2) | ecosystem: Host-associated > Plants > Roots >... | reverse complement strand
GGCCGCGGGTCGAACACCATCGACGTGATCGACGTGTCCGTCCTCCAGAACTCCGGATCCCAGAGCGTGCGAAATTCGCGCGAGACGATCTCGGGATTGTCGTTGGTGTTCACGCCCGGGAGCTGAACCTCGATGCGGTTCTCGCCGACGGCGCGGATGAGGGGCTCGGAGACGCCGAGACCGTTGATGCGCTCGCCGATGATCTCGATGGCCTTGGAGAGCTTTTCCTTGCGCTCGCCGGCGCGGAGGTTGGCCGTGGCGGGGGTGTCGGCAGCCTCCAGGGTGAAGGCGACGCCGCCCTTGAGGTCGAGACCGAGCTGCAGGTGACCCTTGGACTTGGCGAGCAGGTAGTCGAGGAGGATGCTGTTGCGTTTATCGACGTTGCCGAGCGAAGCCTCGATCGGGAACTGGGGGAAATACTGCGTGAGGTCGATCTTGCGCTCCTTGGCGATGACCTTGAGAGCGACGAAGACGCTGGGGGATTGCTTGGAAGTGACGCGGTCGGAGGATTCCTTGATGAGCGCGGCGAACTCGGTGGGATTGGAACTGGCCTTGTCCTTCGCAAAGGAGGCGAAGGGCTGGTCCTGAATCGGAAGCAAGGCCGACAGCGCCCAGAGGACGACGGCGAAGCTGAGGGTAAGCTTCCAGAAGTTGCGTTTGAACATGGTGGTTTTGGTTTAAAGTGGTCGGGGTAAATGCGCCCGCCGGGGAACCGATGGGCGACCTAACAAGAAAACCTCCGGGCGTCGCATGGACACCGGGAGGTGATTGAAATCAATCTGCGCGAACCGGAAACATCCCGTAAGGCGGGGAACACCCCGCCGAAGGTGACAGCGGGGTTAAATGTCTCAGTTGGCCTTCTTCACGAGAGCGTGGATGAAGGCCTTGCCGATCTCGACCTTGGTGCCTTCGGCGATGCGGATGACGAACCGGTCGTCCTTCTTGTTGGTGATCTCGCCGTAGATGCCGCCGGCGGTCACCACTTCGTCGCCCGTGGAGAGGGCCTCGAGCATCTTGGCGTGCTCCTTGGCCTTCTTGCGCTGCGGTGCGATCATCAGGAAATACATCGCTGCAAAAAGAAGCCCATAGGGGAGCAGTTTGACCAAATCTGCCGCACCAGGGCCTTGGGCTTGCGCAAGGAACAAAGACGAACGTGAGAGTAGGGACATGGTTGTGATTTCGTGTTGTGGTTTTTGAAAAATGAAACAGCTACATAACCGCTTCCACCTTTCCGAACGCAAGCCATAACCCAGTCCGCGCCCTTCCCTCTTTGAAAAGCAAACCCGCCTCCTCCTGGTCCGTCGCCCAATCCGAAGAACTCTATGGCTTCAAACGCTGGGGCTCCGGTCACTTCGGCGCCGACTCCGGCGGCTTCGTCAACGTCCAGCCCCTCGCCGACGGCCGCGAGATCCGCATCATGGACGTGGTCAACGAGGCCCTTGGCATGGGCCTCAAGGCCCCGATGGTCATCCGCTTTCAGGATCTGCTCCGCCACCGCGTCGTCCAGCTCAACGAGTGCTTCCGCAAGGCCATCAAGGAAGAAGGCTACAAGGGCGAATACCGCGGCGTGTTCCCCATCAAGGTCAACCAGCTCCGCGAGGTCGTCGACGAAATCGTCGCCGCCGGCAAAGACTACGGCTATGGCCTCGAGGCCGGTTCCAAACCCGAACTCATGATCGCCCTGGCCATGCACGAGGGGAACAACCGCCTCATCATCTGCAACGGCTACAAGGACCACGACTACATCCGCCTCGCCCTCCTCGGCCGCAAGATCGGCAAGAAGATCATCATCGTGGTCGAACAGCTCGCCGAGGTGGACGACATCATCGCCATCTCCGAGGAGGTCGGCGTGAAGCCCCTCATCGGTTTCCGCGCCAAACTCCAGACCCGCGGCGAGGGCAAGTGGTCCTCCTCCACCGGCGACAACGCCAAGTTCGGCCTCAACACCGCCGAGATCCTCTTCGCCACCGAAAAGCTCCGCGCCGCCAAGCTCACCGCCTGCGTGAAGCTCGTGCACTTCCACATCGGCTCGCAGGTGCCGAACATCATCACGATCAAGAACGCCGTCATCGAGGCCACCCGCTTCTACTGCCAGCTCGTGAAAATGGGCTTTCCCATGGGCTACCTCGACTGCGGCGGCGGCTTGGGCATCGACTACGACGGCTCCCGCACCAACTTCGAGTCGTCGATGAACTACACGATGGCCGAATACGCCCGTGACGTCGTCGCCAACATCCGCGACATCTGCGTCGCCTCCAACGTCGCCGTGCCCGACATCGTCACCGAGTCCGGCCGCGCCGTCGTCGCCCCCCACTCCATGCTCGTCGTCGAGGTCTTCGAGCGCATCAACAAGCGCGAGACCCTCGGCCAGCAACACCAGCCCAAGGTGAAGCACAAGGTCGTCACCGACCTCGAACTCCTCCTCAAGAACAAGGCCAAGCTCGGCAAGCTCGAGCGTTTCCACGACGCCATCCAGAAAAAAGAGGAGGCCTTCAACCTCTTCAACCTCGGCTACCTCGACCTCGAAAACCGCGCCGCCGCCGAGTCCATCTACTGGCAGGTCTGCGAACAGATCGCCAAGGAAACCCGCGACGCCGGCTACGTGCCCGAGGAACTCCACGACCTCAACGCCCTCCTCGCCGACCAATACGTCTGCAACTTCTCCGTCTTCCAGTCCCTCCTCGACCACTGGGCGCTCAAGCAGCTCTTCCCGATCTCCCCGCTGCACCGCCTCGCCGAGAAACCCTCGGTCAACGCGATCCTCGTGGACATCACCTGCGACTCCGACGGCAAGATCAACACGTTCATCGACCTTCAGGACACCAAGGACCACCTCGCCCTCCACCCGCTCAACAACAAACCGTATTACCTCGGCGTGTTCCTGACCGGCGCCTACCAGGACATCATGGGCGACCTCCACAACCTCTTCGGCCGCGTCAACGAGGTCCACGTGTTCCTCGAGCCCGACGAGCCCAACGGTTTCTACATCGAGGAAGCCCTCGCCGGCAGCCGCGTGTCCGACGTCATCGATGGCGTGCAATACCAGTGGGAGGAACTGTGCCGCAAGATGAAGGCCCAGATCGACGCCGCCACCAAGAAGGACCTCGTCAAGCCGCGCGAAGGCGTGCGCCTGGTCGAGTTCTACGAGGAGCAGATGCGCTCGAAGACCTACCTCAACATCGAGCGCACCCCGAAAAAGAAGCCGGCGAAAAAATCCTGAGCCCGACTCCCGCCTTCGATAGACGAAGCGCTCCCAGCGCCGTCTTCGCAGCCGCAGGACCGGACTCTTGACAATGTCCCATCGGGCATTTTCCCTCCGACCCTTCGATTTCGCCAGAGTAGCTCAGTGGTAGAGCAGAGGACTCATAAGCCTTTGGTCGCCGGTTCAATCCCGGCCTCTGGCACCACTTTCAGCCCCAGGATCTTACACAAGATTTTGGGGCTTTTTTATTTCACGGGTTTTCACCCCGGCGCCCTTCCGGACATTTGCCGTTGCCTGATCCTGCGGCAGGCACACGGTCGGTTTTGTCACCATGGGCAACGTGCTTCGACTTTTTGTCTTCTGCCTCGCGCTCGCCGCCGTGGGCCTGACCGCCGCCCTCACCCAGCTCTGGATGCGGCATCGCGCCCAGGCCCGGCAAACCCTCGCACCCGCCTCCGCCACCGTGGCGCGCGCCGATCTTGAGGCCTACCATTCCGACCAGCAAAAGGCCCTCGTCATCGTCGTCGCGGTTTCGTTTGCCTCTCTGCTGCTCGTCGCCATCGCCGCCGGTCAACGCCCCGCCCCCGTCCAGACCCGCGACTCCCTCGCCCGCTCGCGTGGCGAAATGCACCAGGTCGAGCACCTCGCGCGCACCGCCGTCGCCAACGAAGCCGCCCTGCGCCACGAGCGCGAGGAACGCCAGCGCGCCGACGAAAATCTCCACATCCAGCAGCTCCTCCTAAACCAGGCCCTCGGTGAAAAAATCCGCCTCGGCCGCGACCTTCACGACGGCGTCATCCAATCGCTCTACGCCACCGGGCTCACGCTCGAGTCTTCACGGCAAAAACGCGCCGCCGATCCGGCCGCCGCCGACGCGCTCTTCGAACGCGGGCTCCAGTTGCTCAACGACAACATCCGCGAAATCCGCGCCTACATCCACACGCTCTCCCAATCCGAGCCGGTGATGAAGAACGGTTTCTCCCACGCACTCTCCACCCTCCTCGAAAACCTCAGGGGTGATCGCGCCACGGAGTTTGTCGTGCGCATCGACGAAGGCTCCGCCGCGCGCCTCGATCCCTCGCAGATCCCCGATGTGCTCCAGATCGTGCGCGAGGCCGTGAGCAACGCGCTCCGCCACGGCCAAGCCGCGCAGATCACCATCCGCCTCCACGAAGACGGCGCACGCCTCGCCCTGCTCGTGCAGGACAACGGCGCCGGTTTCGACCCCGACACCGCCTCAAGGGACGGACACGGACTAGCCAACTTCCGTGCGCGCGCCGCGTCGCTCGGCGCGGAATTCCGTCTCGACTCCCAACCCGGAAGCGGCACCCGTCTCGTCCTGACCTTTCCCGCACTTCCGCCCGCAGTATGAATCAGCCGACTCCCTCTCCGTCCATCCGTCTGGTCATCGCCGACGACAGCGAACTCGTGCGCGTGGGCCTGCAGACGCTTCTGCAGGGCGCCCCCGGCATCCTTCTGTGCGGACTCGCCTCGACCGCGGCCGAGGCGTTCGCCGTGTGCAAACGCGAGCGCCCCGATGTCGTGCTGCTCGACATCCGGCTGCCCGACGGCACCGGCATTGACGTCTGCCGCCGCCTGCACGCCGAAATCGGCGGCGAGGTGCGCGTGCTGTTCCTCACGTCGAGCTCCGAACAGGACATCGTGGACGAGGCCATCCGCGCCGGTGCCCACGGCTATCTGCTCAAGGAGATCAACACCCCCGCGCTGCTCCAGGGCATCCGAGATGTCGCCGCCGGCCGCTCGATCCTCGACCCGCAGATCACCGCCCGCGTGATGGACCTGCTGAAAAACGAGCGCACCAAGCCCGTGCTCGACGCCCTTTCGCCGCAGGAGCAGCGCGTCATCGCGCTCATCGCCGAGGGCCGCACCAACAAGGAGGTCGCCGCCGAGATGGGCCTGGCCGAAAAGACGGTCAAAAACTACCTGAGCACCGTCTTCGAAAAACTTCACGTCACCCGCCGCGCCCAGGCCGCCGCGTATTACACGCAGTCGCTCGGACGCAAATAGGGCCCATCGGCCCGGGCCACTAGGGCCTTAAAACCTCCCCGCCGGCCCTAACCCATGGGCATGTTCGGACTGCTAGGATGCAGGCACGTTTTCACCCGTGCCTATTCACCGATCCTACTCCCGCCCTCACGTGTTCCCCGTCCGAGCCGACCGGCGACGGCTGCGCGGAGTCACGCTGGTCGAGCTCGCCATCGCCTCGACCCTGCTGGCAGTCGGAGTCGTCGGGATTTTCGGATCCCTCCTCTACGCGCGCACAATGAGCGAAGGCAGCATTTATCAAAACGCCGCCCTCACCGCCGTGCAGGGTTACATCGAACAGATGAAAAACATGGAGCTCTCCGACCTGCCCTACACCAGCGGAAGCACGGTGGTCGCCGGCAGCGGGGCCACGTCCACGCAAGTCCCGACCCTACTCATCTCCACCGCGGGCTCAACGACCGTGGCATCATCCGATCCTCTGATCATCTCCACTGCCACTACGATTCCGGACCTGTCCACGATCGGCATCGATGCATCCACCTCTCTGGCCGGGGTCACCGACAACGTGAAGTTGATCGACGTGAACAGCACGCCCGACAACACCACTGACGATCTTCGGCTCAACCTCCGCGTGTGGATCCAGGACATCAGCAATTCTGGTGTCAGCGCCACCCAGGTGCGCGCGATCACCATCCAATACGCCTGGCGCAACTCCGCGGGTCAGACCGGCCGGGTGTTGCGCGGCTCGATGAGAACCATCCGTTCCGCCGTCCCCACTTATTGATTATGAACCGCCCTCGCATCCCGCTCCTTTCCCCCACTGAAGCCCGCCGGCGGGGCATGACTTTGGTCGAAGTCATGATCGTGCTCGGCATCTGCATGCTCGTCGTCGGCGGACTGCTCACCACGTTCATCCAAAGCCTCTACGTCTATCATTACGATTCCGCCAAGCTTCTCGTGAATCGTGACATGAGGTCGTTCACCTCCGAGATCACCGACAACGCCACTTACGCGAATCGGTTCAACATCTACCCGTCCTTCACGGACCGCACCGTCACCGTGAGCGGCGTCACCTACGACAACAAAATGGCCGCCGGCCAGTCCGGAAACATGCTGGTGCTCATCTATCTGGACACAGCCGACAGCACCAAAATCAGCCGGCTCGTCGGCTATTACCGCGACCCCAACCAAGTCAACGGCGAGGCCCCCGTGCGCAAGTTCGACCTCACGATCAGCCCGAGCTCGTCGGCCAATGTGTGGACCCTGCTTCCGGCGACTTCGACCGCGCAGACCAACATGGAGGTCATTCAGCTCTCCAAAAACGTCGGAGTCCAAAACCTCTTCTACAATTTCTACGGCCGCAGCGTGATGGTGAAATGCGACATCATTCACCGCACGAACACCGGGCAGAACGCCTATCAACGCGCCGCCAACACCTATAATTTCACCGTCTCTCCCCGCGGTTGATCCCGCCCGGCCCCGCCATGCAATCCACATTCCCTCGCAACCATGTCCGGGGCTCCGCGCTGATCACCGTCGTGGTCTTTACCACGGTCGCCCTTATGCTCGTCGCCAGCCTGATCAGTTGGAGCACGACGGAGCGCCGTCTCAACTATCGCAACGCCCTCCGGCTCGAAGCTCGCAACGCAGCCGAAGCGCTCGCCGAATACGGATTCTCCCAGATTCGCCAAAAGCTGGAGACGCGCAGCACGGTTAACCTCAATCCCTCCGGCACGGACGCCCTCGCCCTGCCCGTCTCCTCTTTCTGGACCGGCAGCAATGTGGACACCTCGTCCATCGAACTCATCGGCGGCACGCTCGTGCAGGTGCCTGCCACCGGCGACTACTATTACAACCCCGGCGACCCGAACAACGAATCGGATCCGCTGAAGGGGAAATACGTTTTCCGCCGCGATGTTCAGGTCATCTCCAAGGCCACCGTCCGATCAAACACCATCTTCGGCGGGCCCATCACCACCTATGTTTCCGAACGCATTTCAGTGCGCGGCGCACCGCTCTTCGCCCATGCGATCTTTTACAACATGGACCTGGAGATCTTTCCCGGCCCCAACATGACCATCTCCGGCCCCGTCCACACCAATGGTAACCTCTACCTCTACCCCGGCGACGGCTCCACGCTGACCTTCACCGATCAGGTCACCACCACCGGACGAGTCTACCACGCAGCCAAGCCCGGCGATCTCTCCGACGGCACGACTGCGGCGACCCGTGTCGGCGACATCCAGATCGCCAACACCCAAAGCGGCACCTCCAGCCTCAAAGACTCCAACGTATGGAAGGACAGCACCCAGGGTGCCGGCACCTCGGCTTCCGATTGGAGCGGATTCCGCGACTATGCCTCGCAGCGCTGGCACGGCAACCTCCAGACCGCCGCCCACGGTGTCGACAACTACACACCCGTCGCCATCAGCAAATACGTGGAAGACACCAGCCCCGGCGTGGGCACCGACGATTCGGTCAACACCGGTCGCACCATCATCGAACCGTCGAACTACCCCACCGCCTCCGATCCCGACTACAGCAAAAAAACCGAGGTCGAGGCCCAGAAATACGCCAACAACGCCGGTATTTACCTCTCGGTGAATCCCGCAACCGGCGCCATCACGGTCTCCAGCCGCAACAAGGAGGACCCTTCCAAAAACAAAGTCCTCACCCTTCCTGCCACCAACACCATCGTGACCTACAAGCCCTACAAGGCGGTCTCGACCTACAGCAGCACCTCCACCAGCACGACCTATTCGGTGGGAGCCATGGTCACGAGCGGCTCCAACAAAAACAAATACCCCGTCACCGCCACCGCCGCCAACACCACGACCCCCTATACCACGACCATTACCAGCGGCGGCAGCTCCAACGCAGCAGGCACGTCAACCAGCAGCAGCAGCAGTTCGACCACCTACAGCACCTCGTCCACCGCTCCTGCGGCGACATCCGGCTCCACCAGCACGACACCGACCACCCCGACCCTCGCGGCCGACAACCAAGGCATGTATGACCGGCATCGGCAAAAGGGCACCGACTTGATCGAGATCGACATGAACGGCCTGCGCAAAGCCGTCGCCGCCCTCGCCGGCCAGTCCTCCACCACGGTCGCCAAGACCGACGGCACCGGCACCACCACGGCGGCCGTCGCGGCGACCGACGCCATCGGCGGACTCACCGCAAGCGACTGGACCGGCATCGTCTATGTCGAGGTCCAGGGCGGCCCCACCACCGATCCCATCACCGGCGCCACCAACTCCGCGACCGTTCCGAACAGCCTGCAGGCGAGCGTGCGCATCATCAACGGCACCGGCACCGTGCCCAGTTTCGGCACCGCCAACGAAGGCCTCACCATCGCCACCAACGCGCCCGTTTACATCAAGGGCAACTACAACGCCGACGGCTCCGTGAGCTCCAGCAGCCCCACCACGCCCGACACCGGTGAGGTGCCCGCCGCCATCGTCGGCGACGCCGTCACCATACTGTCCCAAAACTTCAACGACGCCACCAGCCTCTCGACCGCCAATCCAACGGCCACTACGACCAACATCGAAGTCTCCGCCGCCCTTCTGGTGGGGCTCACCCCGACCAACAAATACGGCACCGGCACCACCAGCGGCGGCGCGCACAACCTGCCCCGTTTCCTCGAAAACTGGAGTAGCAAAAACACCTACATCCGCGGTTCACTGGTCTCGCTTTTCGAATCACGGGTCTTCACCGAACCGCACAGCAGCTCGGGCTATTACTCGCCTCCCAATCGTTACTGGGGATTCAACTCCATGTTTCGCGACGGCCGCTATCCGCCCGGCACTCCGCGCGTCATGTCCTACCGTCGCGTTGATTACACCGACCTGACCGCCGCCGAATACCAGGCCGCCAAGGCCTCCTTCAACTGGTGATCTCGCGCAACCGCGCCGCCAGCCGGGCCCATGCCCGGCCGCGGTGGCTCATGCCGTTCTTCTCCGCCTCGGCCAGCTCGGCATAGCTGCGGTCGAGCCCCTCGGGCAGAAAGATCGGATCGTAACCGAATCCGCCGCCGCCCCGGGGCTCGTCCAGCAACACACCGTCGCAACGCCCCTCGAAAACTTCGGGTTCTCCCTCCGGCCCGAGCAACGCCAGCAGGCAGTAGAAATGCGCGCCTCGCCGCTCCGCCGGCACTCCCCGCATCGTCTCAACCAGCTTGAGCAGGTTGGCCCGCGGATCGCCCTGCGGTCCCGCATAGTAGGCGCTTTCCACGCCCGGCGCGCCGCCCAGGGCGTCCACGCACACCCCGCTGTCGTCGGACAGCACCCAGGCGTCGGACGGCAGCACCGCCTTCAGCGCGCGCGCCTTCTTCACCGCGTTGCCCGCAAACGTGCCCGTGTCCTCCGCCACTGGCGGCATGCCGCCCACGGCCTTCGCCGACACGATCTCGACGTCGAGGCCGCTGGCGCGGGCCAGCGCGTTCATCTCTTCGGCCTTGTGGGCGTTACCGGAGGCTAAATACAGTTTCATCCAGCAGGATTTTTTCAGGGTAAATGACACGTCCGCGCATCAGCGAATCGTCGCCAAACGTCGCGTGACGCACGTCCGCCAGCCGCACGGCCTGCTCGATCTTTTCCGGACGGAGCCCGGTGAACATCGTCTTGGCCCGGTCGTCGGCGAAGAGCATCGGCGCGCGATACGAGAAGAGGTAGTCGAGCTGACGCGAGCGCACGAGTTCGCTGATCAGCTGCGCGCCGCCTTCAAAATACACGCCCGTGATCTTCGCCTCGGCGCACCGCCGGCGAAAATCGGAAAACACCACGCGTTGCGTCGGCGTGTCCATCACCCACACCTGCACGCCCAGGTCGCGCAGCTTGCGCACGTAGCCCATGCCGCCGTGCTGCGTGGTCACGACCACCGTGCGATCCCGGAATTCGTCGGTGTAAACGTGCGGCAGATGTGCGTCGCTCACCGTGCGCAGCAGGCCGTCGAACACAAAGCGCAACGGGCACCACGTCTCGCCATCAGGCATACGGGCCGTGAGCCGCGGGTTGTCCTTGAGCACGGTCATCGCGCCGACGGCGATGCCCGGGAAATACCGGCGCCACACGTGCACGTCGGCCCGCGCAGCTTCGCCCGTGATCCACTTCGATTCGCCGCTGCGGGAGGCGATTTTCCCGTCGAGCGTGGTCGCCACCTTGGCCGCGAGCAGCGGTCCGTTCGTGGCGATCCAATGGTTGAAAATCAGATTCAGGTCGGTGCACTCCGTCGCGAGCACACCCGCGGTCACATCGATCCCGGCCGCGCGCAACACCGCGAACCCGTTCCCGGCATGCGCCGGATTGGGATCGGTCGCGCCAACCACCACGCGCTTGACGCCCGCCTCGCGGATCGCGTCGCAGCACGCGCCGGTGCGGCCGTGCGTCGAACAGGGTTCCAGCGTGACGTAGAGCGTCGCATCCGGCTTGGGTGCGCGCCCGAGCGCGGCCAGCGCCACCCGCTCGGCGTGCGGACCGCCGTCCTGCGCGTGAAAGCCCTCGGCGACGACCTCGCCGCCTTCGACAATCACCGCGCCCACGAGCGGATTGGGATGCGTGCGCCCCCAGGCGCGGCGCGCCAGCGCGATCGCCCGGCGCATAAAGACTTCGTCCTGATTAGGGTCGGTCATGGAAGGCCGCCAGTCATCCCGCGACACAGTCGAAATGACAAATGCGAAAAACTCACCCGCGCACGTAAGGGTTGGATTGTTTTTCCACGCCCACCGTCGTCGCCGGCCCGTGGCCGGGATAAACCGCGGTTTCCGGCGGCAGCGTGTAGATCTGCGTGCGGATCGAGCGCGTGAGTTCGTCGCGGCTGCCGCCCGGCAGATCGGTGCGGCCCACGCCGCCGGCGAACAACGCGTCGCCCACAAACGCCGCGCCCACCTCGGCGAAATAAAACAACACGTTGCCCGGACAATGCCCCGGCACATGCCGCACCTCGACCGTGCGCCCCAGCGCCTCGAAGCGATCGCCCTGCGCCACCCAGTGATCCACCACCACCGGCTCCAGTGTGATACGGGCGCTCAAAAACGCCGACATGATCTCCGGCGTGTCGAAGAAATGCCGGTCCGCCAGATGTCCGCGCACCTTCGCGCCGGAAGCATGCACGACCTGGGCTGCATCTTGAATGTGATCCCAATGCCCATGCGTAAGCCACAGCTCCACCAGCCGGCACTTCTCCCGCGCGAGAATCGGCTCGATCAGCGCCCAGATCCCGCCCGGTGCATCGATCAGCACCGCCTCGCCCCGCGCGGCGTCGGTGAGCAAAAAGCCGTTGGTCTCGATCGGCCCGGAAGGCAGGACATGGAGTTTCATAAGGCCGCCAAGAGACGCGGATTCCACCCACCCGCAACCGTGAAAATCGCCGCGCACGTCCAGCCCGCTGATTCTCGGTAAATTACATTATTTTCAACTATTTCAGTGACAGCACCTCCCGTTTTATAAATGTCGGTGTCCCACCCTGAATTCGGCGTCCCCCCCTGTGAAACCACAGCCTGCCTCCCGGTTTGTCCGCTTGCTCGCGCCTAGGTCGCTCGGCCTCTGCCTGCTCATCTTCGCCGCCGCGCTTCCGGCCGTCGCGCAGAATCGTTCGGTGTTCGGTGAAACGACCCGGAGCGAAGCCGCGCTCGTCGGCGTGCTCTACGATTTCAAGCAGACCCAGGATCACGCGGAAACCCCCGTCACACCCCAAACCTACTCGCGGATCATCGAGGAGTTCCTGCTCAAAAACTGGGACGAGCGCGTGCTCAACCGTTACTACCGCGTCAGCCGTCCGCTTTACACCACGCAGATCTTTATCCCGACGATCGACGCCGATGCCGCCCCTCGCGCTTTTGGAGTGGAGAAACTCGTGCGCCCCTCTCTTTGGCTCGCCCACTACAAGGCCCAGGTCTCGGCCCCGAGCGGCGGCGTGTGGCGCTTTGTCGGCGCGTCGGACGACATGCTGGCGGTCGCGGTCAACCGCAAGACGGTGCTCGTCGCCAACCGCTACGACACCGTCCTCCGCAACATCCGCTGGCGCGCCTCCGAACCGGATGGCCCCCAGGCCGCCAACAATCCCCTGCGCCACGGCGATTGGATCAGCCTCAAACCCGGCGAAATCATCGACCTCGACGTGATCATCGGCGAACGGCCCGGCGGCACGTTCAACGCCTTCCTCTACATCGAGAAAAAAGGCCTCACTTACGCGCACGATCCCGAGGGCCACCCCATCCTCCCGATCTTTCAAGTCGCACCTTACAACACTCCGGTCGGTGACACCTCCAACACTCCGGACAGTGCCGCCTTCATCACCCCGCCCTTCGCCAACGGCCACCCGACGTGGAAAAGTTATCAGTGAGCCGCCTGCGCCGGCTCAATCCCTGCTTCCTCTCAGACCCACCCTTTTATCCGCCACCCATGAGCTTCCCCGCCCCAAAAAACGCCGCGTTCACCCCTCCGCCTTTGCCGGTCCCCCCGCCCGCGCTCTCGACCGACCACCTCGCCGCCGTCGAATCCGCCCGCCGCGCCTACGCCGACATCCAGCGCGAACTCGCCAAGGTCATCGTCGGCCAGCCCGAGGTCGTCGAAGAAATCCTCATCGCCATCTTCACCCGTTCCCACGCCCTCCTCGTCGGCGTGCCGGGCCTCGCCAAGACGCTCATCGTCTCGACCCTCGCGCAGATCATCCAGACCTCGTTCAAGCGCATCCAGTTCACCCCCGACCTGATGCCCAGCGATATCACCGGCACCGAGGTCATCTACGAGGACAAAGCCACCGGCGAAAAACACTTCAAATTCATCCCCGGCCCGCTCTTCGCCAACATCGTCCTCGCCGACGAGATCAACCGCACCCCGCCGAAAACCCAGGCCGCCATGCTCGAGGCCATGCAGGAGCGCCGCGTCACCGTGGCCGGCACGACCTATGAACTGCCTAAACCGTTCTTCGTGCTCGCGACCCAGAATCCCCTCGAACAGGAAGGCACCTACGCCCTCCCCGAGGCCCAGCTCGACCGCTTTCTCTTCCTTATCAACGTCGGCTACCCCAGCACCGACGACGAACTCCAGATCATGCGGCGCGGCACCGGCGTCGCGCCGGAGCAACCGCAGCCCGTCCTCGGCGTGGAGCAAATCCTCGCGATCCAGGAAACCGTCAAACTCCTCCCCGTCGGCGAACACGTTTACCGCTACGCCCAACGGCTCGTCGCGTGCACCCGTCCTTCGCAGCCCGAGGCGCTCGACGTCTGCAAAGAGTTTCTCAGCTTCGGCGCCGGACCCCGCGCGAGCCTCGGACTGATCATGGCGGCCAAGGCCCACGCCCTCATCCACGGACAATCCTTTGTGAGCAGCGCCAACGTCGCCGCCGTCGCGCTTCCGGTGCTTCGTCACCGTCTCGCGGTCAACTTCGCCGCCCGCAGCGAAGGCCTCGACGCCGACGCGATCATCCGCCGCATCCTGAAGGAAATCCCGCAGACCGGCGCCTGATGATCCGACTTGGAGCGACTCACCCTGCGTGAGGCCGCGAACACCGGTCCTCCGTCATCCGTGCCCATCCGTGCAATCCGTGGTTAAAACCGGCTCGAGCTAACATGCCCCGCCCCGCCCCCTCCTCATCGACTTCCCTGCTCGACCCCGTCGCCATCGAGCGCGGCGAATCCCTCGGCTTCCTCGCCCGCGGGATCGTCGAGGGCTACCGCGCCGGCGACCACCGCTCCGTCGTGCGCGGCTTCGCCGTCGAGTTCGCCCACCTCCGCGACTACGTCATCGGCGACGACATGCGCCACATCGACTGGAAGCGCCACGGCCGCACCGACCGGTATTACATCAAGCAATACGACCAGGACACCAACCTCGTCGTCCACCTGCTCCTCGACGGCAGCGAATCCATGGCCTACGGCTCCGGGCCGCTCACCAAGCTCCACTACGCAAAGTCCCTCGCCGCGTGCCTCGCCTACCTCGTGCTCAACCAGCGCGACGCCGCCTCGATCAACATCTTCGACACCGAGCTCCGCCAGCACCTCCCGCGCACTGATCACCCGGGCAAGATCCACTTCATCATGGAGCAGCTGGCCGCCTTCGCCGCCATGCGCCCCACCCGCCTCGGCGCGGCCATCGAACGCCTCTCCGCCCTCGCCCACACCCGCGGCATCGTCGTCATCCTGAGCGATCTGTTCGACGACGAGCAGGCGTTCAAACGCGGACTCGCCCGCCTCCGCGTCCAGGGTCACGAGGTGGTCGTTTTCCACGTGCTCGACCCCGCCGAGCGCACGCTTCCCTTCGACGGACGCGTGCGTTTCCTCGGATTGGAGGCGGGCGGAACCATCGAGGCCAGCCCCGCTGAAATCCGCCGCCACTACACCGCTGAGATGGACGCCTTTTGCCGCCGCCTGCGGTCCGTGTGCCTGGCCACCGGCAGCCACTACGTCCCCGCCGACACCGCCCGCCCGCTCGCCGAAACTTTCGGAGACTACCTCGATTTCCGCCGGCAACTGCGGCGCTCCCGATGACCTTCCTCAACTCCGCCATGTTGGCCGGCCTCCTGGCCGTGGGCGCACCGGTGGCGATCCACCTGCTCAGCCGCCCGCGTTTCCGCGAGCTGCGCTGGGCCGCGATGCAGTTCCTACTGCCAAGCCTCAAGAAGAGCCGCCGCATCGCCCATGCGGAAGACCTCCTCCTGCTGCTCCTGCGCTGCCTGGTGGTCGCGTTGCTCGTCCTCATCTTCGCCCGCGCCGTGCGCCTGGTTGACCCCGCCGATCTCGCCAAGGCGGCCGGCACCGACACCTGCGTTCTCATCCTCGACCAATCCGCCAGCATGGGCCGCACCGACGGCTTTCGCGCCACCTTCGACATGGCCAAGGCCGAGGCCGACCGCTTTCTCGCCGCGCAACCACCCGGTTCCGCCAGCGCGCTGCTTCTCGCCACCGACCGCGTGCGCCGCGTCATCGCCCGTCCCACCAGCGATCTGACCAATGTCCGCGCGGCCCTCGCCTCCGCCCCGCTCACCGACGCCGGCTCCGACCTCTATCCCGCGATCAAAGCCGCCGTCGACCTCCTCAAGAAAACGTCATCCGACCATCGCGAAATCGTCCTCTTCACCGATGGCCAGATGACCGCCTGGCGCCAGCTTCCCGCCATCCGCACCTTGCTCGCCGAATCACCGCAGGTTCACCTCGATGTCCACGTCGTCGGCGAAACGCGCGACGCCAACCTGGCCATCGTCTCCGTGCAACCTCAGGTCGCCGTCGTCGCCATGGATCAACCGATGCGCTTCGCCGTCGAGGTCGCCAATCGCGGCACGACTCCCGCCACCGGCACCTCGGTAAAACTCGCCATCGACAACGATACTCCGGTCGCGGAGGCCTTCATCGATCGACTCGAACCCGGTGCCTCGCGCGTGGTGAATCTCGGCGCCCGTTTCTCCACGCCCGGCCCGCACAGCGTCACTGCCCGTCTGCCCTCGGATAGCCTTCCCTCCGACAATCAACGCACGTTCGCCCTGCGCATTCTGCCGCAACTCCGCGCACTCGTAGTCGAAGGAACCGTTCCGGCCGAACGTGTGGTCGGCGACGGGTTTTTCCTGAGTCACGCGCTGGTCCCCGTGCCCCCCGACGAAGCCGGCCGCTACTTCATCAAGGCCACCGTCTCCGGCCCCGCCGAACTGGCCCGGCCCGCGCTCGACGGTTATCCCTTGGTTTTCCTGAGCAATGTCGCCCGTCTGGCACCCGCGGAAACCCAAAACCTCCGCCGCCATGTCGAGTCCGGCGGCACGTTGGTGGTGTTCCCCGGCCCGGCCACCGACCTCGAATTTTTTAATCACAACACCGATTTCGCGCCCTTGCTACCTGCGCAACTCGCCCCGTCTCGCGTGCCCGCGACCCAGAGCAAGATCCTCGGCTGGCAAAGCCGCGATTACCCGCACCCGCTCACCGCGCTCTGGAACGATCCCGCCGCCGGCCACCTTGGCTCCGTCGGCGTCTCCCGGTATTTCCCGTTCCTCGGCGCCGCCGATGTCCTTGAAAGCCACGGAGTGGAGACCGTCGTGCACTACGCCAACGGCGAGCCCGCCGTCCTCGAACACACCGTCGGTCGCGGCCACGTGATTCTCTTCGGCAGCGCGGCCACCCCAGGCTGGACCACGCTCCCGCTGCACCCCTCGTTTGTCCCGCTGCTCCTGCGCATCGCCGCGCAAGCCAGCGGCCAGATCGACGAAGGTCTCAACCTTCCGCCCGGACAGGCCTTCTCCGCGCCGGTCGATGCCGACGCCGGCGACGCACCCGTCTCCGTCATTCGCCCCGGCGAAACCACCCGCCGCGCCGCCGGCCTCGTCGAGACCACCGCGCAGGGCGCGAAACTTCGCTACGACGACACCGATCAAGCCGGCGTTTACCGCCTGTTCGTCGGCGACGAGGCCCGCCCCCGCGCGCTTTTCGCCGTGCAGGGCAACCCCGACGAATCCGATCCTGCCACGCTTCCCGCGAACGACCTGGCGGCCTTGATGTCGCCTCAACCCGCGGCCGCGCCCGCCGCAGCCGCTCCGGCGTCGCCCCATGCGCCCGCCGGCGCTCGTGTGCCCGGCGAGGAACTGTGGGCGCTGTTCGCCCTTGCGGCGCTCATCTGCGTGCTCCTCGAAACCGCCCTCGCTCATTACTTCAGCCGCTCGAAAATCTGAGATGGAAACGTTGATCCAATTTCTATTCTCCAGCGAAAAGTTGCCCGGCGGCACGCACGCCTACTCCATCGGCTACGAAGGCATTTCTTGGACCACCGCCGGCTGGATCTTTGCCGCACTCTCGGTTCTCGTCGGGCTAAGCTACGCGCGCTTCGCCCGAAAAACCGCCCGCGTCACCCGCATCGGACTGGTCTCGCTTCGTTTGTTGCTGATCGCCGTCCTGCTGCTGCTGCTCGTTCGCCCCGTCCTGATCATTCCACAGGAGGAAACCACGCGCCGGCCGCTGCTCGTGCTGCTCGACACGAGCCGCAGCATGACCATCGCCGATCGTCGCGATACCGATGACGACCGCGCCCGTGCCGCTCTCGCCACCGGCCTGATCGACCCCGCCGGCGGCTTGCACCAGTCGCTCCCGACATCGCCCGACAACGCCACGCCGCCCGACAACGCCACGCCGCCCACGCGCGCCGAGTTGCTCACCGCGCTCGCAGGAAATCCGCGCCTCTCGCTTTGGCCGCGCCTGCAAGCCAGCGCCGATCTCTCGTTCTACGGTTTCGGTCGCCAACTCGCCGATCTCGGCCCGCTCGCGCCGTCCGCCGATGGCTCTCCGCTCACGCTCGCGCAGAGCTCCGCGTTCTTTCGTTCCGTCTCCTATCAGGAAGAACGCACCGCCGTCGGCGATGGCCTGCGCGACTTGATCGCCAAGACCCGCGGCCAATCCCTCGCCGGCGTGCTCGTCATCAGCGATGGAGCCAACAACGAGGGCGGCTCGCTGGTCGAGGCCGCGCGCGCCGCCCAGGAGGACGATGTCCCGCTCTTCGTTTACGGCGTCGGCGTGAGCGCGCCACCCGACATCGTGCTCACCGAACTCTCCGCGCCTCCGATGATCACCGTGAAGGAGCGTGTGGACATCGTCGTTCGCTTCAGCGTCCAAGGACTGAACGGACACCAATCAACCCTGCGTCTGAAGGCCGGCGACCAGCTGGTGGCGGAGGAGCACGTGGATTTCCGCACCGACGGCGAACAGGAATGGAAGTTCTCCTACGTCCCCGAAAAGATCGGGGACCTCGAACTCAACGCCACCATCGTCCCCGTGACCAAGGAGGCGGTGAAAACCAACAACACCCGGTCCGCCAGCCTCCGCGTGACGGACCAGAAGATCGACGTGCTGCTCGTGCAGCGTGAACCGAATTGGGATTTCCAATACCTCCTGGCGATGCTTCAGCGCGACCGCCGCGTCAGCGTCAAATGCGTGCTGCTCAAAGGCGACCCCGGGCTCTCCGCGCTCCCCAATTCGCCCTTTCTGCGCGCGTTTCCCTCCGACCGCGCCGGCCTGCTCGGCCACGATGTGATCATCCTCGGCGACGTCGCCCCCGCCGATCTCGGCGACGCCCGCATGAAACTTCTCCACGAGTGGGTCAACCAGCTCGGCGGCGGGCTCGTCTTCCTTTCGGGTTCGAATCTCAACGCCAATGCCTACCGTGGCACTCCGCTTGAGCCGATCCTCCCCGTGACCCCGGGCGGCACCGCGGCCGCCACCGGCACCGCCGAATTACCGCTCACGCTCACACCCGCCGGCGCGGCCTCGCCGCTCCTCCGCCTCTCCGACAACCTCCGCACCAACGTGGACACGTGGAACGCGTTTCCCGGCGTGCGCTGGATCACCCCCGCCGGCCCCGCCCGCCCGAGCGCGCAGGTGTTGCTCGTCGGTCCTGTTTCGGACCGCCCCGGCGACACCCCGCCGACCGCCCTCGCGTTGCAGAGCTACGGTGCCGGCCAGTCGCTCTACGTCGGCATCGGCGAAACTCATCGCTGGCGCGCCAACGCGGGTGAAAAATACCATACCCGCATTTGGCTGCAGATGCTTCAGGCGATCTCCGCCCGCCGCGAACCCGGCGCCTCCGCCCGTTCGCAGCTCAAAGTCGAGCGCGCCGAATATTTCACCGGCGAACGCGTGCGCCTCACCGCCCGCATGCTCAAGGCCGACTTCACTCCGCTCGACGCCGCCGAGATCATCGCGAACCTGAAACCCCAAACCGCCGGCGGTGCCCCCTCGTCACCCGTCGAGGTGCGGCTCTCCGCGGTCGCGGGACGCCCCGGCGAATTTTCGGGCGACACACCCGCGCCGGCGGAAGGCCTCTACTCCGTCAGCCTGGCCGCCGATCCCGGAGCCGTGGTGCCCTTCCGCGTAAAATCGTCCGACGTCGAACTGGGCGACATCGCCCTCCGCGAACGAACCCTGCGCGCGATGGCCGCCGCCGGCGGCGGCAAATTCCTCCGCGAAGAGGACCTCCATCAATTGCCCGGCTGGATCGCCGCCGAAACCGCCAAGCGCGTGACCTACAAAAAAGTTCCGCTCACCCTCGCCCCGTCCCTGCTCGTGCTCATGCTCCTCGCCGCCTGCATCGAATGGTTTTGGCGTAGAAAGGCCGAACTTAAATGAACCCGCGCGCCTCCCTCGCTTTCTTCGTCCGCTCTCTGCGCCCGGCCGTGGTTCACGCCTGCCGCCCGCGCTGGCCGCGCCTCGCCAAAGCCGCCGCGCCCTCGGGCCACAACGCGCCTGCGCTCCCCGCCGCGCTCGCCGCCCGCCTGGAGTCCCTGCGCCGCCGCCACCGGCTCGCCACGTTGGGCGTCGGCTTCGCCTTGGCCATCGGTCTCGCGTGCGCGTTCCTCGTGTTTCAAGGCGCCGCCGACTGGTGGTTCAACCTGCCGTGGCTGGTGCGCGCCGTCTTGCTCATCGTCGATCTCGGGGCGTTCGCGTGGGTTTATTACTGCCTGCTTCATCACCCGTTGCGGGTGCCTCTGGCCACCGTTGATCTGGCCCGCCTGGTCGAGCAACGCTGGCCGCATCTGGGCCAAGGCCTGCTCACCGCCGCCGAACTGGCCGAGGGCGGTCCGCTCACGAACAGTGGCTCCCCGCAACTCGCCGCCCTTGTCCTCGCCGACGCCGACAAACGCGCGGCACAACTCGACTTGAGCGCGGTTGTCCCGCTCCGTCGCACCCGGCTCGCCGTCGCCATGGCGGCGCTGGCGGTCATCATCACGCTCGTCCTCGTAGCGCTCGCTGGCGACGCATCCGTCCCGCTCCTCAAGCGCATGGCGCTCTTCACGACCCCGCATCCGACCCGGACCGCCGTCCAGCCGATCACTCGCAACGTCTTCGTGGCGACGGGCGACGAGGTGAAATTGAGCGCGCGCGCCACCCGGCTGCGTCCGGCCCATGGACGCGTCGAACTGGCGTTGCCCGGCGAGGCCGCGCAAGACTACGCGCTCAACGCCGACGAGGTCACGCCCCGCGTCTTCGCCGTCACCGTGCCCGGCCCGCAACGAAGTTTCCATTATCAATTCGTGCTGGGCGACGGACGCGGCGAGGAGTTCACCGTCACCGTTAAAAATCCTCCGGTTGTCACCGTGCTCGCCTGCGAGGCGATTCATCCCGCCTACACAAAGCTCCCGCCCAAGCAACTCGACCCGGACGCCGTGGAGATTCTCGCCGGCAGCCAACTCGTGATCCGCGCCACCGCCAGCGCCCCGTTGCGTAGCGCCACCCTTATCCTCCGAGGTGTTGCCGGCACCATTGAAGGCACCCTCGACTCCACACGCACGAAAATCGAGGCGACCGTGCCCATCCCCGCCAAGGATCTCGACGGCTGGTCGCTTCACCTCGTCGATGCGGACGGCGTGGCTTCGCGCAACGACACGATCCATCCGCTCACCATCCTCCCCGATAATCCCCCGGAAATCTCATGGGTCTGGCCGCGCGCCAAACGCATGACCCTCACCCTGCGCGCGCGTCCGGACTGGATCGTCAAGGCCAAGGACGACTTCGGCCTCGACCGGCTCACTCTCTATTTCCGCCCCGTCCCCGAGGAGAAAAGCCAGGAGAACTCGATGCTCTTCAAAACACAGAGCTCGCCGTTCGCCCTCGAACCCGCGCCCGACGACCACCAGTTCCGCCAAAAGCTCGACTTCTCGCAGCAGACGTTCGTCTGGCAGGTGGGCCGCATCGTCGAATATTGGGCCGAGGCCATGGACAACAACCGCGTGACCGGTCCGGGCATCAGCATGACCCGGCGTCAGGCCATCCTCATCGTCACCCCCGAAGAAAAGACCGACGAACTCTTCGAGCGCATCCACGGCCGCGCAGGCGTGATCGACGATCTCGCCGAACGCCACGCCCGCGCCACCGTCGAAATCGAAGAAGCCCTCTTGCGAGACAGCCCGCCGCCTCCACCACCCACCCCCGCCGAATCGCCATGAGTCCTCTGCAACCCCTCGCGCGTCTTGTCCTCGTCATCGGTTTTGCCTCCGCCCCGGCGCTCCGCGCCGACGATGTGGACCACGCGGCCGCCCTCGGCACCCAAGCAGGCAAAGACGTCTCGAAGACCACCGGGAAAGTCCGCTCCGATCTCGCCGATATCCGCGCCGAGACCGAGTTGAACCACCTCGAACAACCCGACCCCGCCCCCCTTGCCGCGTTCTCCGACACCTTGGGCGAAATACCCTCGGCGCACGCCGGTCCGATCATCGACTCGCTCACACTCGCCGCCGCGTCGTCCGACGACGCCGCGCGACGTGACGCCTTGGTGGCCTCGTTCACCCAGCAAAAAGCCCTCGAACTCGCCCTCAAGGACGCCTCGGCCGAGTTCTCGCCCGCCGAGGCGCAAATCCGGCTGCTGCGCCACGTCGCCGCCCTGCTCGCCCGCCAGATGACAAACATCCGCATGACCCGCATGGTCGGGGCCGTCGCGGACTCACCTGCCGACCTCGCCGGCTCTCCCCGTCGTCGTTACACCGTCGTCGGCGTGGAGCAGTCCGCCCTCGAACTGGAGCTGGCCCTCATCAACCGCACGGTTGACCGCACGCCGGCCGAATTTTCCGACATAGGGCCCACTCAGACCGCGCTCGCCGTCAAAGATGGCCTGCATGAAACCGCTCTTCCGTCAGCCGCCCAAGATGCCACCGCGGCGACCCGCTCCGGTCCGCTCTCCCGCGCGGCGCTCCAGCAAAAAAAGGTCGAGGACAAGTTGTCCCGACTCCTCGACGAAGTGCTCACCGTGGAGCCGAAACGCCGGACCGGCCGCCTCGCGGCAAAGCTGCTCAAGCAACTCACCGCCGACGAACGCGCCTTGCGCACCGCGACCGAAAAAGAAACTCCCGACCTCCCCACGTTGGCGGAGCGGCAGGATCGCATCCAGGATCGCACCGAGGTCCTTAAACGCCTCCTCGCCGTCCTCGATCCCGAACTGGCCAAACGCGCCGCTGGGGCCTGCAAAAAAATGGGCGAGGCCTCGAACTGCCTGAACCCCGGCGGCAACGGAGCCGGAGCCGTTCCCGCCGAAAACGGAGCCATCGCGCTGCTCGAAGAAGCGGGTAAAATGCTCGCCGCCGTTGAGGGTGCTGGAAACGAGCCCGGCCAAGGTGACGGCGGTGAAGATGACGACAGCGAAGAGAGCGACACCCCCGGCACGCACGGCCGCGGGCCCGGCGGCGACGGCGGAATCCCGAAAACCCAGGATTCCCCCAACCAGATACTCGGCGAGAAAACCCTCCCACCCGCCACCGCCATGGTCCTCGGCGAATTGGCCCGCAAGGAGCGCGAGGCGCTTTCACCCTCGGAGCCGGACAAAACCCTCCCCCAATATGCCCCTCTGGTGGAGCAATACCTCCGCAGCCTCTCCTCCCCGTCTCCCTCCACCCCATAAAGCCCCGAAGAAGCACCGGAATACATGGGAAGGTCGCGGGAAAAAAGTGTGATCCGGCGGGGTGCCGGCACACCACCGATGACACACGCCTTTCACTTCCCCCCTTGCCAGCGGCAGGGGCGGTTCGCTAACTCATCAGCCTTTATGCAGACCCTTAAATTCGCCGTTCTTCCTGGAGACTACATCGGGCCCGAGGTCATGACCGAGGCCCTGCGCGTGCTCGCCCATGTCGCCAAGCAGGAAAACCTCACCCTGTCCTACCAGATCGCCGACGTCGGCGGCGCCGGCATCGACAACCACGGCAAGGCCCTGCCCGACTCCACCCTCGCGCTCTGCCAGCAGGCCGACGCCATCCTCTTCGGCTCCGTCGGCGGCCCGAAATGGGAAAAACTCCCCCCCAAGGAACAGCCCGAGCGCGCCGCTCTTCTGCCGTTGCGCAAGGCCTTCAACCTGTTCGCCAACATCCGCCCCGGCCTCCTCTACTCCGACCTCACCGACGCCTCCCCGCTCAAGACCGAGCGCATTCCCAACGGCATCGACATCGTCTGCATCCGTGAGCTCACCGGCGGCATCTACTTCGGTCTCCCGAAGGCCACCACCAAGCTCGAAAACGGCGAGGAACAGGCCATCGACACGATGGTTTACAAGACCTCCGAGATCGAACGCATCGCCGAAGTCGCCGCCGTCACCGCCAAGGCCCGTGGCCGCAAGGTGTGCTCCGTGGACAAGGCCAACGTCCTCGAGACCTCCGTTCTCTGGCGCCGCGTGGTCACCGCGTATTTCGCCAAGCACCACCCCGACATCGCCCTGAGCCACATGTATGTCGACAACGCCGCCATGCAGCTCGCCCGCGACCCGAACCAGTTCGACGTGCTCTTCACCGAAAACATGTTCGGTGACATCCTCTCCGACGAGATGGCCGTCATCTGCGGTTCGCTCGGCATGCTCTCCTCCGCCTCGCTCGGCACCGGCAAGAACTCCCTCGGCCTGCCCTTCGGTCTCTTCGAGCCCGCCGGCGGCACCGCCCCCGACATCGCCGGCAAAGGCATCGCCAATCCCTGCGCCCAGGTCCTCTCCGGCGCGCTCATGCTCCGCTACAGCTTCGGCCTCGACGCCGTCGCCACCAAGATCGAGAAGGCCGTCCGCAAGACCGTCGCCACCGACGGCATTCGCACCGGCGACATCGCCTTCGGCAAACCCGTGGTCGGCACCAAGGCCATGGCCGACGCCATCATCGCCAACCTGTAAGCCGCTTCCCGCGCAAACCAGGCGTCCGGACTTTTCGTCCGGGCGCCTTTTTTTTGCTCAGACCTCCGGCGGCGGCCCCAACACCACGCCGACCGCCGCCCTCAGTTCCTCATACAAAAACGGCTTGGCCAGCACCTGCTTCGCCCCGACCTGCTTCGCAATTTGCAGATAATCGACCGAGGTCACCCGGCCGCCGCCCGACATCGCGATCACCTTCACGCCCGGGTTGATCCGGCGCAGATCCATGATGGTTTCGATGCCTTCCTTCCCCGGCATGATCAAATCCGTCATCACCAGATCGAAGGGTTCATGCCGATAAAGCGCCACCCCTTCGTCGCCGTTCTTCGCCTCGCGGACGTAGTGGCCCATCTCCTCGAGGGACGCCTTCAAAACACTGCGAAAGGGGACATCGTCATCGATGATCAAAATGCGGGGCATGGATTTTATTTCAGGGAGATTCGGGCTCGCTGACACCCACCCCATCCAACGCCCGGCGCAACGCCGTCGCCAGTGAATGCATCGACAGGGGCTTCATGATCAATTCGTGAATACCAAGCTGTTGCACGCGCTCAAGCGTAAGAGTGGCGTTGTAGCCGGTTGTCAGCAGGATGCGCACATCGGGACGAATTTGCAGCAGGCGCCGGGCGAGTTCGACGCCGGTGATTCCGGGCATGGTGAGGTCGGTGATCACCAGATCGAAGGCGTCGGGCGTCGCCTTGAATCGCTCCAGCATCTCCAGCGCGTCGGTGCCGCCCTCCACCCGGTAGCCGAGTTCTTCGAGCATGAGACGCCCCACCAGCATGATCGGGGCCTCGTCATCCACGAACAGGATACGCTCGCCTTTCCCCCTGGGCGGAGCGTCGTCGGTTTCCACCGGGAGGACCGCCACGGGCGCCGCGTGCACCGGGAAATAAAGCTGAAACGTGGTCCCCTTGCCCGGTTTGCTCTTCACGGTCACCTCGCCCTCGTGCGTTTGCATGACGCCGTGCACGACCGCCAGCCCCAGTCCGGTGCCTTCGCCCGGCCCCTTGGTCGTGAAAAACGGCTCGAACATGCGATCCATGAGCTCGGGAGTCATGCCCTTGCCGGTGTCGCTCACCGTCAGGACCAGGTGTGGACCGGGCCGCAGCCGCGCGGTGTTTTTGGCGAAT
>Ga0207689_10001192_pt1 | contig 24972 bp, 18 predicted proteins | sample KBSMisM52_FD_184312 | JGI IMG/M metagenome (GOLD analysis project Ga0207689, IMG submission 184312) | Miscanthus rhizosphere microbial communities from Kellogg Biological Station, Michigan, USA - KBS Miscanthus M5-2 (SPAdes) (version 2) | ecosystem: Host-associated > Plants > Roots >... | reverse complement strand
CTACTACCTTGACATGGCAGACAACGAACGCGACTACGGTCACCATTGATAGTGGCATTGGAACAGTGGCTGCAAGCGGCACTATGCAGGTAACGCCGAGTGACACGATTACTTATCACCTCACCGCAACCGGTGCAGGGGGAACTAAGGACGCCATGGCAAGCGTCACGGTAACTAAAGCGCCTCCGACTTCGCTCCAATCCATCAACCACATTATCTTCATGCTGCAGGAGAATAGGTCGCTCGATAGCTACCTGGGGAATCTTACGCAGTATTGGCAAGCGAAGGGAATTCCGAACCCGCCGCAGTTTGATGGACTGCCGCCGAATACGTCTAACCCGAGTTTTGATGGAACCATGAATATCAACTCTTTCCATCTAAAGAGCGTGTGCTTTTCCGATTTGAGCCCTTCATGGAATGAAAGCCACGTGGACTGGAACCGCGATCTGCCGAGTTCGCCTAATCCGCTAATGAATGGATTCGCCCTTACCGCTGCGAAATACGCGCGCAACAACGGCAACAATGACATCGAAGGCTTGCGCGCAATGGGTTATTACACAGATGCCGACCTGAATTTCTACTATGACCTGGCGACAAAGTTCGCAATTTCGGACCGCTGGTTTTCTCCAGTGATGTCGCGCACGCCACCGAACCGGCAGTATCTGATGGCGGCCACTTCGGCTGGGCACGTGTATCCGACCGGGCCGTTGACCAATAAGACTATCTTCCAGGCTTTGGAAGAAGCGGGCATCAGCTGGAGGGTTTATGAAAGCGATCCCAACAGCTCCTACTTGCGCGGATTCCAACCGTTCGCGGACCAGCATGCTACCAAGATCGTAGACGCGACGCAGTTTGCACAGGATGCCGCCAGTGGAAATTTGCCAGCTGTGGCAATGATTGATGGCGGGTACGCTTCCGGCCGCGACGAGCACCCAAACAATAATGTGCAAACCGGGGCTGCGTATGTGCAGAGCTTCATTACAGCCCTGATGAACAGTCCGTCGTGGAAGGATTCGGTCTTCATTTTGACCTTCGACGAAGGCGGTGGGACCTATGATCACGTGCCTCCGCAGCCGGCCATGAATCCGGAAGGGTGCACCGACACTGCTACGACCGCCTGCGGTCCGATTGACCTGCAGCCGGGTGACATTTGCAGCAATCCGGGAGCAAACTGCAGTTTCAATTACACCGGCTTCCGGGTGCCACTGATTGTGGTCTCACCATTCAGCAAGCAGAACTACGTTTCGCACACCGTGGCGGATTTTACCGCGATTCTAAAGTTCGTTGAGACACGCTTTGGGCTGCAGCCATTGACACAGCGGGATGCGGCACAGATGGACATGACCGAGTTCTTGTCATTCCCCAATCCGGCACCTTGGGCCACACCACCGACACTGGAGGTTCAGAAGACGGGTACGCTGTGCGACTTTGACCAGTTGCAGTAGTAGGTTACTGGAGCGGACAATTCCCTATCCGCTCCAGTAACCTATATTCCTTCTCTACACAATCTCGATCTCACTTTGCCAGCTTTGCGTTAAGTCTTTTTGTTTATTCCAAGCGAAAGTTGAAAGGCGAAACGCAACCGAGCCAAGACGTTCGAAAAGGTCGCGAAGAAAAGACCGCAAAGGCCGGAAAGAAACCGGAGGAGGGTAGTCGGGAGTGCCCACGCTAAACAAACTTAATTATTCGAAGATCTGTTCACCAGGATTGCACTGGTGGCATAGCGCGTGCCATCGAATGACGCATTGACCGTCACTTCTGAGTCGAGTTGCAGATCGCCATTGATGCGAACGGAGGAAGGATTGAAATAGACGTCGTAACTTTTCTTGTCGCGGGGGTCAACAATGGACAGTATGCCTTTGTGCATATCCAAAAACATGACTTTGCCAATGAATGTGAACACGGTGCCGGGCTGAGCCAGAATGGAGATTTTTTGGGCCGAAACTGCGCCATCGCCTGTCGGACTGAACTCGATCGCTACCAAAGTTCCCGGACGCAGTGCATTCGTGGAAGTTTCACGCCCTTCGCTAATCACTTTTGTTCCGGGCATGATCCGCACGCTAATGGCTTCCGTGTTAAGACCATCGTTCAAGGTCATTTCACTGCGGGCACGATCGAATGCCACAATCTGCCCGCGGGACTGACCGGAGGCGCCTTTGGAAACCACGCGGATGTTCTTGGCAAAAATTGTGGTTCCATCGAGAACCGTGTCGATGTAGACCTTTTCCCCAGGCTTGATATCGACGCTGCTCGCTTTGTTTCCATCTCGAGAAATCTGTGTGCGACCATCAAATAGAATTTTCATATCGCCGCCGCCGAAGGGCCGGACCGTGATCTGGTCGCGCACGCGGTCCATGTTGCTGATGGTTCCCCCAATCAACGTTGCCTTTCCTTTGGGCATGTCTGGCGGGTTTGGCAAAAGGCTGTTGGGATCAACTGTAATATCAGCGCTTTGGGCAGCGTGCATGGAGCTATCCGTTCCAATGTTCTCCGCCGGATTGATTGGCACCATGGAGGATGACACCTGGGCCCAGGCCAGCCCGCTCAACAGAGTCATCACGGCAAGTCGCATCGAAATACACCTCTCCAAAAGGAATTACTGAGCACGAGTTGGATGCTCATTGCCTATTGTGGGTTAGCTTTCCCTTAGGAGAAAAACTGTATTTTTGAAGGCAACGCAGATAAAGGGTAGGCATCAAAATTGACGCCTAAAATCCTTATGCAGGTAAAACGAATCCTTTGCGCTGTCCTGTTGGCCGTTGCCGCCTCAACTGTCGCTCATGCCGGTGATATCCGCATTCCGTTGCCTAAAAAGAGCAAGACCACTCCGGTACAGGAGTTGAATCGGCAAGGTGTGCAGGCGCTGCGCAAGAACCAGCTTGAAAAAGCTAAGGGATTTTTCTACAAGGCTTATCTGTACGACCCCGATGATCCGTTCACGCTAAATAATTTGGGATACATTTCCGAGTTGGAAGGTGAAGTGGACCGGGCGGCACGTTTTTACGAGCTTGCGGCGCAGGGCGCCAGTAGTGCAGTGATTGATCGAGCCAGTATAAACAACGTTGAGGGGAAAACCGTCGCCGAAGTTGCCGGCGTCGTACCGGACAAAAATATCCAGATTAATCGCGAGAATGTTGCAGCCATTCGCCTGATGTCTCAGGGCCGCGCGCCTGAAGCTGAGATGCTTCTGCGCGGGACATTGCAGCAGGAGCCGGGAAATCCATTTACATTGAACAACTACGCGGTCGCGAGCGAGATGGAAGGCGACTACGAGAGGGCGCTGCAGTACTACGATGCCGCGGCAAAAACTGGGTCTTCGGAAACGGTGATTGTAACGCTCGACAAAAGTTGGCGTGGCAAACCGGTGGCTGAAATGGCAGCCGAAGGCGCCAGGAGAGTACGCGAGCGCATCGAGCGCGAGCAAAGTTTGGCGGCGCAGGTCGAACGGCTGAATCTGCGTGGGGTTTCAGCGCTGAACCGCAATTCTCTGTATGATGCGCGGCAGTTTTTTGAACAGGCTTACAAGCTGGATCCTAGCAATGCATTCGTCTTGAACAACCGCGGATTCCTCGCGGAAATGGACGGCGATCCCGAGAGTGCACGCTTCTTCTATGACAAGGCCCGCCGGGCAGACGACGCCAACGCACGCGTGGGTTTGGCCAACCATCAGGCCGCGGAAGGCAGAAGACTTTTTGAGGTCGCCGGGGAAAACGATCAGAAGATGGATAACAAGATGACAGCGGCACAGCAGGCACGGCGCCGCAATGCGGGACCGGCGCTGCTGAAACGCCGCGACAATACCGTCGTGGAGCCAACAGACTCGCAAAATCCACAAACGCAGCCCCAGCAAGAGCCGGAGAAGCTTGGACCACCGCAGCCGCCGATTCCCCAACTGACTCCCCAGTCCTCACCGCCGCAAGGGACTCAAGCGCCGCAGAACCAGCCACAATAGTTTTATTCCGTGGGCTAAACATTACCGTCTATTTCATCGCACACTCAGGTAGAATGCCTCGTCCGCGATGACTACCACTCCTGTTACATCTATTGAAGAACCGCGTTGGTTTGGAGATCAGGTTGTCCGCAAGATTACTTTGCGACTTGTTCCCTTCCTTTTTCTTCTTTACATCATTGCTTATCTCGACCGTATCAATGTCGGTTTTGCCGCGCTGCAAATGCAGGATCAGCTCGGGTTCAACGACAACACTTATGGAAATGGTGCCGGCGCGTTTTTCCTCGGATATTTTTTCTTTCAGGTGCCAAGCAATTTGATATTGCAGAAGATCGGCGCCAAACGCTGGATCTGCATTTTGATGATCACCTGGGGAATCATCTCCTCGTGCATGATGTTGGTCCGCACTCCGATGGAATTTTACGGAATGCGGTTTCTGCTCGGGCTGGCCGAGGCTGGTTTTTTTCCCGGCGTGATTTTTTATTTGCGAAGCTGGTTCCCGGCCGAAGCCCGTGCCCGTACTGTGGCATGGTTCATGACGGCGGGAACGCTTTCTCCTGTGGTTGGCGGACCGATCTCGGGCGCCTTGATGCAAGCGCATAACCCTCACGGCTTGGCGGGATGGCAGTGGATGTTTTTGATGGAAGGCATTCCGGCCATCATCATGGGCGGAGTGGTCTTGCTCTATCTCACTGACAAGCCTGAGATTGCAGGCTGGCTATCAGAACAACAACGCTCTTGGCTGGTGGGTAAGCTGGAACAGGAACGGCAGAGTACTCACCCAGGGTCATCGGTGAACCCGATGTCTATATTTACCAACGTAAACGTGTGGCTGCTATCGTTAACTTATTTTGGATTGAATACCTGTTCCTACGGCATGAGCCTATTTCTGCCCAAGATGATTAAGAATATTTTCGCGGGCAGCACATTCCACATCGGGCTGCTGACTACCATCCCCTATATTGCCGCGACCATCGCAATGGTTTTGATTGGATTCAATTCCGACCGCACCGGCGAGCGCAGATTGCACACCGGACTTGCCGCACTGGTGGCTGGTTGCTGTTTGGTCGGGGGCGCGTATTCGACGACGCTGATACCAATGCTGGTGATGATGACTCTGGCGGCGTCTTCTCAGTGGGCCATGCTTGGGCCATTCTGGGCCATGCCGAGTTCCATGCTGCGCGGAGCCGCGGCGGCGACCGGAATCGCGTTCATCAATTCGGTTGGAAATCTGGGCGGGTTCTTTGGTCCGAAGGTGCTGGGAAAACTAGGCTTTCAAACCGGGCTTTTGATCGTGGCCGCCACCATAGGATTGGGCGGTCTTTCTTGCCTGCTGGTAAAATTACCGAAAAATAACTCAAACGCCATCTAAGTCATAGTATTTAAACCACTTTTTCTGCGCAACTTACGCTCCCTCTAGGGGTTTACTCTGATGGACGAAAGTGTCAGGTCTGTCGCGACTTCCCTCGTCGCGGAGACCTTGAGAGACTTGAAGTCTCTTATATAAGGAGTGGGGCCATGAAAACGCGTGCGATTCTCGTATCGCTCTTGTTGCTGTTGCTTTCGGCGACGGTGCTTTGGGCGGATGATGATCCGCCTGGACGTGTAGCCCGATTGCAATATGTCTCCGGCCAAGTCTCGATGCAGCCTCAGGGGACACAGGATTGGGTGGAAGCCACTCTCAACCGCCCGCTGACGACCTCCGACAATCTTTGGACTGATAAGGATTCCCGCGCTGAATTGAGCGTAGGTACCGGCGTGTTTCGCATGAACAGCGAAACCAGTCTTACTTTTTCCAACCTCAATGATCACGTTATTCAAGTACAACTTCATCAAGGCACGCTAAGTTTGCATTTGCGCAAACTTTATGACGGCGAGATGTACGAGATTGATACGCCAAACATGGCCTTCACTGTGCAGAAATCCGGTGAATATCGCTTCGACGTTCAGCCGGAAGGTGATGTCAGCACGGTTATTGTTTACAAGGGCAAAGGTGACGCCACTGGCGATGGCCCAGCCGTGCGAGTGGAGGCTAAACAACAAGCCCGCTTCACTGATGGCACTACGTTGGCCCACACATTTGCACCGGCTCCTGAACTCGATGGATTCGATGAATGGGGTATCGTTCGCAATCAGCGTGAAGACAAATACGCTTCCGGCCGGTACGTTTCTCCGGATGTGATCGGCGCTGGCGACCTGGACGAATACGGCACATGGCGAGAAGTTCCGGACTATGGGCCAATCTGGGTTCCGACTCACGTCGTCGCGGGTTGGGCTCCTTATCAGTACGGACACTGGGTTTTCATCAGTCCGTGGGGATGGACCTGGGTGGACGACGCACCTTGGGGCTTTGCTCCTTTCCACTATGGCCGCTGGGTTTCGTACGGCGGATATTGGGGATGGTCTCCGGGACCGATTTATGCACGTCCGGTATATGCTCCGGCGCTTGTGACCTGGTTTGGTGGACACAACTGGGGGGTGAGCATCGGATTCGGCGGTGGGCCGGCTTACGGCTGGTGCCCGCTGGGATACGGTGAACCCTTTGTGCCGTGGTATCGCGGCAGCCGCGGATACTTTGGCCGCGTGAACGTCAGCAACACGCGGATCGTAAACATCACCCACATCACGAACAATTACTATGATCGCCCCGGCCGCTGGAACCACTACGCGAACATGCGTGCGGCGACTGCGGTTTCCGAACGCACGATGTTGAATTCGCGTCCGGTACACGGAGATATGCGCCGTGTTTCTGAACGTGATTTCGCCAATGCGCCGCGCAACCGCGATATCGGGCTTGCGCCCTCGCGTGAGAGCCGTCTGGGTGTAAATGCTGGACGTACAGCCTCTCTTCCCCCGCAGCGTTCGTTCTCTCGTCCGGTGATGTCGACTGGACGCACTCCGAACAACGGTGCTCGCGAAGTTCCGTTCAATCGTGCGGGATCGGGTCGTACGGATAATGGCAGAGGATCTGAGCAGCATGAGGCTCAGGGCCCCGCTCGCGGTGGATTCGGCTCGACCGCTCCTGTGCGGAATGTTCCCAGACCACCGGATGCAACATTGCGTTCTGGTGCTGATCGAAACACGCGCGGAACGGTGAACGAAGCGAATAACCGTCCGCAAGGCGGAATCGGCGATCGCGGCGGATTCTCCCGGAGTAACAATGTTCCGCGTCCGCCGGATGCGACTTTGCACTCTGGAGCAAACCGCAATATGCGTACGCAGCAGGAGCCTGCGGGCCCGCGGTCGGGTGCAATCAGCAATGGTACGGAGTCAGCGAATCGCGGTGGTTTCTCACGGCCTTCGGGTTCGATGAATGTTCCGCGTCCTCGGGCAAACGGTGGCGGGAATGACGGCATGAACTCGCCTCGCCGATCTGACGGCCCAACGATGAATGCACCGCGCTCCGGCGGCATGGATCGCAGCGCTCCAACCTCGCGTCCAACGCCGAGCCAACAGAGCACCCCGGCTGGGAACAACGGGCGGTCGGATTCGCCGCGTAACTCCGGTGGACCGCGGGCGATGAATAACGTGCCGCGCCCGACAGGCCCTGTGCGTCAGGCCAGCAATCAGGCTTACGACTATCGTGGCGGTTCACAGGCGAATCGTGGGTACTCGTCGGCAGATCGTGGCAGCTACAGCCGTGGCGGTTACAACCAATCGCCGAGGTCTTATGGTTCTTATGATCGCGGCGGAAATAACCAATCGCCGCGCTCCTATGGATCTGCTGATCGCGGGAGCTATAGTCAGTCGCCGAGATCGTATGGATCTTACGGATCCGCGCAGCGCTCTTCTCCGAGTTCGCCTCGGTACAGCGCTCCTTCGATGAGTGGCAACTCTGGACACCACAGTCAGGGTTCTTCCAGCCGCAGTGTTGCTTCGGCGTCGCATTCGGGTGGCGGAAATTCCTCCCATTCAAATGGCGGCGGACATGCCCGCGGACGCTGACACTTTAACAAATAAAAACGCCGCCTTTCGAGGCGGCGTTTTTATTTGTTCTCTTCTGTTGTTCCCTGCTACTCGGGAGTTATTTCTTTCGCAGGCTGATTTTCTTTCTTCTTCACCTTCACCACAGTGATCTTGGTGAAGCCTTCATCAAAAGTCGGGGCCTTCAGTTTGTCCGCCATGCGCCGTAGGATGGCTTCGTCAACTTTCCGTTCGCGCTTTTGATTGCGTTCCAGGCAAACTTCCGCCGGAACATCGAAGTAAACCGCCTGCACTTCGTAACCGAAATCTTTGGCGAGTTTGATCCAGCTGTGGCGTTCCTGTGGCGTCAGGTTGGTTGCGTCCACATAGTTCATGGGACGGCGGGCAATCAAACGCGCTTTGAGCATGGACCGCAGGTTGGAGAAAACCAGGTCCTGAAAGCGCTGCTCGGTGGCATCGTCGAACAAGAGCGAACGCAACATATCTGTCGATAACGGCGTAATGTTGTTGCGCTTGAACCAGGAACTTTTGCCGGAGCCGGGCAGACCGATGGCCAAGACGACAGTTCCCTTCGGAGCGCGTGGAGTTGCCGGAGCAACCGGAACCGCTTCCGCGGCTGGCTGCGGCGGAGCACTTTCCCGCGGGGCACCACCCTGTTGGCCGGAGCGTCCGCGACCCCGTCCACCTCTGCGGCGACGACGTCCGCTTGGGGAATTGCCGCGATTAAAGTTACGTTCTCCCGGGCTGGGTTGAGAAGTTGCTTGTGCCTCAGTAGGCTCCCCCGCCGCTTCTGGTCGGGCTTCAACGGGCTCTGGATCGCTGGCTGCAACCGACTCTTCCGGTTCTTCCGCCACAGCATTGGGGCCCGCGTCGAAATATGCTGGCTGTAACGGTGTAGGGCTTGCTTCGGTCTGGGCTTGTTCAGCCGGCTTCTTGCGGCGCTTAAGGCGCTCGCGCATCCATTTGCGCATATTTGGCTTTTAACACATGGGATGGCTGTGGAGCAATGGAGGGGCTACCGGTGTGGCAACCTTGGCGGTTATCCGAACGACGGTCTGCCCCTCACCTTTTGCGGTTTTCAAAAGGGGGGATAGCCAATTTTTGTCCCGCTCTCTAAGTTTAATTTCTCTTGAAAATCCCCATCCTAGTCGCAAAAACCGCGACTAGGATGGGGGTACCCGCCGGTTCCTATAGAGACTTTAAGTATTCGACCAGGTCATTCTTGTCTTGATCGCTCAGGTGCAGGCTTTTGAAGCTGTCGTAGTGGTTCACCACATCAAGCAGAGTTGCGAAGCGGCCGTCATGGTAGAAGCCGCCTTTGGTGTGCGTCCACAGCCCTTTTAGAGGAGACGTGCGGTAGCGATCGTCCGGGGCACGTGAAGCCTGGAAGGGGTCTACGCCGATTTCCTCTGCCGTATGCATGTTCCAGCCGGGTTCGGTGAACAATGGCGGGACATGGCAGGTGGAACATTGTGCACGTCCGTTAAACAGATCTTTTCCACGGCGTGCGGCTGCGTAGTCATAGCTATTTGAAGGAGGATTGGGGGAGTCTAAAGCCAGTTGATAGAAATGCAGGTCAGCCAGTTTGGGTGTGATCAGATCGATATCGCTGCGGACGTTGTCGAACCCGTTTTGTGCGGCTACCGGAAAGCGGTTCTCATCCGCAAGGCGCGGATCATAGAACGTTCCCTTGCCGTGCATTTCCAGATTCGCGACAAAAGCGTTCCAGTGCGTCACTGATCCCCAGCCAGTCCAGGTGTGGAGATTCACTCCAGCTAGACCGAACGCTGGCGGAATCAGTGTCGCGGCAGATTTGTTTCCGTTGAAGGCTTTACCGTCCAGGAAAAGTTCGGCGTCGAATTTTCCGGGCCCCCAGCTAGCGAGCACCCTACGGACGGTACTTTGATCAACATTCAGAACTTTCGCTACGGCGTTTAAATCGGGAGAGAGATTTACGATCGCACCTACGTTAAGATCACGATTCGCCCAGCCATCGAGACGACGTCCGATGCCCGGTGCTAACGAATTGTCTACTGTCGAGTGACAGAGTGCACATTGGATACCGACCGATTTCAAATTACCTGAACCATCGAAGAAACCGGTCAGTCCGACGACGGCGTTCAACTGCAACAGGGTTACGGTCGTAGCTGGATCTTTCAAGTTGAGCTTTCCTGCTCTCAGCGCTCGAATCACTGATCGCGGTAGAGCGTCTTCGTCTACTTTCAACCCTACGGCCAAAGCGGTAGCTGGATCTACGCCCGGACCTACACCCCCGAGTTTTTGTCCTTTGATGGCTTGGTGAAGTTGCAGCGTTCCGCCCCAGAAATCCTGATCGCCGAAGGTGTCGTAGCGGAAGGTGTTGCGTCCACGATCGATCATGCCTAAGGCGTGAAAATCGACGGCACGGTCACGGTCCTCGAATTTTAAATCAGATGCGGAAACTTTCTGGAGATTGTGGAGTAGCAAAGCAGCGGATGCACACGCCGCAATGAGTGCAATAAACAGAACAGCTCGAACTCTTGTCATGGGACTACCTCCAACATATGCAAGAGCATTCAGTTGGAAGCGGGTTACAGGAAAAGGTTTAGTGCCTTTTCTCAAAGATTTAATCAGGAAAACTTGTTCGTGATTGGTGTAACCCTTGGGTGAGAAGCCGACTCTTCTTTGGGGGTGTATTTTGGTGGGAGATAAAAAATCCTCATCCTAGTTGCAAAAATCGCGACTAGGATGATCCGACCTCAGGATTTTTCTATTCCGTCCGCAAGGCATTCATTGGCTCGATACTCGATGCTCGCCGTGCGGGGACAAACCCTGCAATCGCAGCACTGGTTGCCATTAGTACTACGGACAATGCCAGGGTGAATGGATCATGTTTGCTGACGCCATAGAGTTGGCTCGCCATCAGATATCCACCTAGCAACGCTACTGGGATTCCCATGGCTAGACCTATTGCGATTTGCAACATTGCCCCGCGCATCACCAGAATTAATACATGTCTACGATTTGCGCCCATGGCCATACGGACTCCGATCTCACTGGTGCGACGAGCCACAGAGTAAGCGGTCAAACCATACAGACCTACTGATGCCAGTAACAGCGCCGTTATTCCGAACAGTGTGGTTAAGCGTGCAATCAAACGCTCCTGATTGAAATTGCCGGCTACCTGATAGTCAAATGTACTGAAATCATTCGCGGTGAGATTGGGGTTGATACTGGTCAACGTGTGTCGAACCATGGATTCCAAATCTTGCGGGTTTCCTTGAAAATGTATCGCTATCGACCCGATGAAGAGCGAGCGGGTTTCAGCTGTGATCGCACTAGGTTCAATGAACCTGGTATTGCGTTGGGTCAGCGGACGGAAATACATGGGGCGAACCGGTTCCCGAACATTTACATATTTCGCATCGGCAACCACTCCGACAATTTCATAACTGGCGGCATATTTTTGGTCGAAGGTTCCAAAGTGACGGCCGATTGGCTGTTCGTTAGGAAAGAATTTTTTAACGAAGGTTTGGTTTACTACCGCTACTGGTTGTGATGTGGCAGTATCCTGTTCCGTAAATCCCCTGCCGCGGACGACCGCCTGACCTATGGTCTCGAAAAAATGTGGGTTGACTCTGTCCCATGATGAGCCAATATCGGCTTCAGGGCCGGGCGCGGGTCTGCCTTCGATACGAACTCCTTCTCCCCAGTTATTGCCTTCCAGCGGGGTATAGATCCCCAACCCTACGCTTTGCACACCGGGGAGAACCGTGAGTTGGCGTTCTATTTCTTGGTTCACTGCTCCGATCTGTGCGACAGTGTAGCCTGCTCCAGCGGGATCGAGATGAAATACATAGCGGTTCTCGGTAGCAATGCCGAAATCCTGACGCTCCAAGTTGCGCAGGGTTTTTGTGAGCAAGCCTGCAACTACCAGTAGAACCAGCGACAGAGCCGCCTGGCAGATAATCAAGCTCTTTTGCGGGAGAGAAGAACGGTCGCGTGTCGAGCGATTGACCCCGCGCAAAGTTTCGGCTGGGTTGGAGTGCGATGTAATCCATGCTGGCGCCAGTCCAAAGACGATGCCCGTGACCAACGACAACAGAAACGCAAACCCAAGAATGATTAATGATGGATGAGTATCAATTGCCAGATTCTTCGCATCGGGAAAAGCCAAGGCAAGAATCATACGGACGCCGGCATGCGCTATGAATAATCCCACCAGTCCGCCGATGCATCCCAGTACCATGCTTTCAGTCAGCATCTGACGAATGAGTCGTGTGCGTGCAGCTCCTAACGCCACTCTGACAGAGATTTCTGCGCGACGAGTTGCGGCGCGCGCCAGCATTAAGTTTGCTACATTCGCGCACGCTACCAACAAGACCAGTCCAGAGATTGTCATCAACAATCCCAAGTCCTTGCCGGTTTGTTGCTGCATGTTTTGCACGCCCGCTCCTGCTGGAGCCAGGACCACGTGCTGCTTGGGAATTTGCGTGTCACCCCCATTCTGGGTATACGACAGTTGCGTGGCGAGCCAGCTGCGCAGGCTGGTGGATATTTTCGCTTGTAGATTGGTGACATTGATTCCGGGCTTAAGGCGGCCAATCGCGTAGAGCCAATTGGCATCAGCATTTTTGAGGATAGAGTTTTCTGCTTCGATGACCGGCTCAATCGAAACTGGCAGCCACATTTGTGCCGGATCGCTGTCAATGCGATCACCGAAAAATTTGGGAGGGGTAATACCAACTACAGTTACCGGCTTGCTTTGAATGTAGAGCGTTGAACCCACGATATTGGGATCGGCGGCATAGTCGGTTTGCCAAACTTGATAGCTGATGACCACAACCGGTGCGGCTCCCGGAACATCGTCAGATGGGAGCAAGGTGCGGCCTGCGTAAACTCCCACTCCGAAAGTTGTGAAGTAGTTTCCAGAAACATATTCAGCGCGCTCGGCCCTGGCTCCGCCTTTGTCACGACGGACGTTCATGCGATTGCGTCCGGATTGGAAGGCGGCGAGTTGCTCAAACTCTGGCGTGTTGTCACGGAGATGGCGGTAAAGGTCGTATGAGAACAAATCGAAATCGCCGTCGTCATTGAGGAAGCCGCCGTTGACGCAGCAGTCGTCACGATCGCCAATGCGGTAGAGTGTCGCGGGATCGGCAACGGGTAACGACGAAAGCAGAACTGCGTGAACCAAGGTGAAGATCGCAGTGTTGGCTCCGATTCCAAGAGCCAGAGTCAGGATGACCGTGATCGTGAATCCGGGAAACTTACGCAATTGGCGGAGGGCAAATTTGAAATCTTGCATTGAGACCTCGATGGATGCTTGGCACGCTTGGTGCCATTGGCAAGTGTTGGACCTGCTTGAGGTTAGATCGTAATGAAGCAAAAGGCGTGTCCGTGGGCGGATTTTGGTGTCCGGAAATGGACGGGGTACGGAAATGATCAAGATAAGTAGCAGATTAATTTGTCATTACAAATTTGGTTAAGTCGCAAAGCGGCTTTGGTCGGCTATCATTAGCGCGGTTTGGAGGCGCAAGCATGCTTGATGGACATACAGCCGTCGTCACAGGGGCGAGTCGCGGAATTGGGAAAGAGATCGCGCTGGAGTTGGGGCGGTCTGGGTGTAAGCAGATTGCCCTGAACTATTTTGGTGATCCGGTGGCGACGGCTGAAGCCACGGCTGCAGAAATTCGCGCCTTGCGAGTCGATGTTCTTCTTATCGAGGCGGACATTCGCGATGGCGCGCAAGTTGCCGCGATGTTCGAACAGGTCGTCGCCCGCTTTGGCAAGCTGGATATCTTGGTGAACAATGCCGGGGTGCAAACCTTTAAAGCTTTACTTGAAGTTACAGAAGAAGAGTGGGACCTGGTGGTGGATACGAATTTGAAGGGGTGCTTTTTGTGCACGCAACATGCCGCGAAGCACATGAAGAAAAATGGTGGCGCGATTGTGAACCTTGGATCGGGATGCAACAAGATGGCATTTCCCCGGCTTGTGGCTTACACCGCGAGTAAGGGCGGGATTGAAATGTTTACCAAAGAAGCTGCCGTGGAGTTGGGGCCTTATGGGATTCGTGTGAACTGTGTTGCTCCCGGAGCGATTGAGTCGGAGCGGACACGGCAGGAGGATCCGGACTATGCGGGTACTTGGGCGAAGCTGACTCCTATGCGGCGAGTGGGGACATTGGCGGATATTGCTCCCGTGGTGGCGTTTTTGTGCAGCGATGGTGCGCGATTTGTGAGTGGGCAGACGATCGGGATTGATGGGGCGCTGTTTGTTCAGGCGCAGTGGCCGTATAGGACGTAGTTAGGGTTGGGTTAGAAGATAAGGATGCGCGCCCAGCTCCTTTGCCGCCGAAAGTACCCGGCTCAGGATGAAAATTCTTTTTGCCACTTGTTCCTCTTTACGCAGATTTACAGTTGTTCACAAAACTTCAATTTTCTTATCTTCGAAATCAAGTTCCTACCCGCATCCGACTAATTGCGATTTCAAACTAAATACCGGTTGGACCGGTGATTGAGGAGAGTGTTCATGCTTCGTGGTATCGGTTTGGTTGGGGTGTGCTTGCTGGCTGCGGTGTCGATTGCGGCTGCGCAGGAGGGGCGGGCCGATGTTGCGGTCAGCGGGATGGCGGTGTTCACCAAAGATTCTTCTGGAAACGGCATTGATCAGGCGGTCACCAACTCTGGCGGAATATTGGGCAGCTTTCGTTATCAATTTCGCGGACACTCGGGCGTGGAATTAAATTATGGGTACACCCGCAACTCACAGATTTATACCAACGGCAGCGCATTTACGTTCCAGGAGCAGCAAGCCAATGTTCATGAACTGACGGCGGCTTATGTTTATCAGTTTAACCACAGGAAAAAGTTAAGTCCGTTTCTACTGGGAGGCGGCGGACTGCTGTTGTTTCGCCCGATCACTGCTTCTACCCACAGCCTTATCGACCCGCAAAATGACAACGAAGGTGCTTTTCTTTATGGCGCTGGAGCAAATTATCGGCTCACCGCTGCCCTTGGCCTTCGCGTACAGTTTCGCGGGTTGATCTACAAAGCACCGGATTTTGGAGTTGCGGCTGTTTCTACCGGAAGCTGGACACAAACCGGAGAACCTTCGGTTGGATTAACTCTACACTTTTAATTCTTAACAACCATGCGAAACCGGCTTGGCCTACCTATGAGGCGGAAAACAAAATCGCCACAAATGCCGTCACCACGTTGACTGCGCCCAGGGCAAAGCCGGTTTTTGCATGCGGATCGCCCGCAACTCTTCTGAGGGGGCTCGAGCTATGGTGAGTCCGAGCGCGATCACAAACCACAGGGCCCAGAAATAAGGAGAAAGCATGGGCCAAGTGAATCCGCCGATGAAGTGATGAACCAAAATGAAAAGACCGTAGATCGGAACGACGGCAAGCGCGACTGTGGAGACTAGACCCAAAACTCTCGCTGCTTGGGGAAATAGAGGGCTTTTGTGCTTTCTTGAACTACGGCGGCCAGATGCGGACATGTGCAGGAATTTTCTTGTGCCTGCAGTCAAAACCAGTGTGATCGTGTGCTAGGAAATCCGAACACCCTGGAGCAAAGCCTTCTTACTTTTCTCCTAAACGAAATGTCAGACCCACGGTCACGCCGATGGGGTATCCGGGTGTGCCGTGAACGCGGGCCATCACATCACTGGTTGGCGTGACTCGTGACTCGAGATAGTTTTGCGTTTCCCAGTAACGCTTGTTGTTGAGATTGTCGATGGCGAAATTGAAATCCAGATTGTGGCGCAGTTGTTTCGATATGCTCAGGTCTAAGACATCCAGGCCAGTAGCGTGAGGAATACCGCGTTCGAGGGGATCGAGAATGTATCCGCTGATATGGCGGTAACGGAGCGACCCGTTGAATCCACGCCAACCGCTTAGCGTCAGGCCGGAGTTGGCTGTCGAGTGAGGTGAGCTGTCCACGTATTGGCGCGGAAATGTTTGGCGGAAGTAGGCATTGGAAACTTGGGTCAAGCCACCGTTGAAACTCAGGTGACTCGTTAGTCGAATCGAGGTCTTCCCTTCCCACCCATAGGCGCGGCTTGGGCCTTTTAGCTCGAAGGTTCCATCGTCTGGGATGTAAACCTGTTCGTTGGAGCGGTTGATCAGGAAAACATCCGTGCTCAGAGAAAATCGGCGCAGGTTGTGCGATGTGCCTAGTTGATAGAAGTCTGTCGTGGCAACTTTCGGGGCCTTGGGGCGCTCGATGACTCCGCGGGCATCCTGGCTGGAGATGCCTCGGCCGTAGCTGGCGTGGAAAGTCAGCGGAATTTTTGTAGATGGCGTGTACGCCAAGTTTGCTTTCGGCTGGATACGGCCCTCGCCTTGCGTACCGCTGTCGGTTGGCGATAACGCGTCGTCAAGGCGGAAGCGGAAGTAGTCGTAGCGCAGACCGGCGTCAAAGTGGAGGCGTCCTTGCCAGAAATCTGCTCCCTGCTGGATGTAGCCGGCGGTGTTGGTTACATGCGCGTGAGTGCTGGTGGTTACATCAAGGAACTCGCGGTCTTTGGTATGAAGCAGGCCCACGTTGATTTGATTGTCATGATAATTGCCGCCTAGCGTCAGCAACATGCTGTGTCCGAATAGTTTGTATGGGTGCAGGTATTGCGAGTTCATCCCCTCTTGCAGTCGCGAGTCGTGTTGCTGTATTTCGTCGCCGTGGACTGGGTCATTTAAGAAAAAGGTAAAGTTAGAGTAGAGATCGAATAGCGAGCGCGCCAGGAAGGCGTCGGCTTTGAAGATGTCTCCGTTGGCGAGGTATTTTCTATAGTAGGCCCCTAGGGTGCCGAGTCTGACTTTTCCTCCATCGAAGGGATCAATGAAACCGAAACGGTCTAATTGGCCGTCCGCGACCAAATCCAGAGGAATTTGTCCTGAAGAATAAAAATCGTTGCGGCCAAAATTTAGTTTGAAGCCTAGCGCTTCTTTCTCGGAAATTTTCCAGGTGTAGTTACCGGTGACGTTATCGCGTCGGTAGCGCCCGGGGTTGATGAATGGGCCGTCGGTGTAGGCGTGTTCGTAAGACAGGAACGCATCGGCATGTTCGAGGCTGGGGCTATAGTTGATCAGGCCGCGATAGGCGCCAAACGAGCCGCCTTGCAGACGGAGCATCAGCTTGTCGGGTAGGGTTTCTTTCAGGCGGATGTGGACTACGCCCAGGCCGGAGAAGTCTCCGTACTCGGCGCTGAAGGGGCCGTTGAGGATGTCCACGTCGTCGATTAGCTCTGGCGTCAAGCTCTTTAATGCGCCTAGGTAGCCTTGTCCGTGTCCCTGCGTCGCCTGGTTTTGCTGGACGTCGTCTACCAGCACTTTCAGGCCCCCGTTTACTCCACCGTGGTCCAGGTTGTAACCGAAGCGGCGGATTTCCAGCGATTTGCCTCCGCCTTCGTGCTGGCCAGTGTTGAAGCCTGCGGCCAGCGTGTCCATGAGTTGGTCGTCGCGGTTGAACAGAGTGTTTTTGTAGACGGCGTCGTTGCGGCGGTCGATCGAAGGATCTAGGGCCGTGGCAGTTATCACGATGCTGTCGTGTTGTTTGCCGATGGTGTAGTGGATGTGGATTTCGATGTTTTGCCGTGAATCGGTGGCAGAGAGACTCTTTTGTTCTGTGGCGATGTAGTTTCCGGTTACACGGATCGTGATCGACCCGGGTAGGTCTGGTAGCGAGAAGCGGCCTTCGGCATCGGTTTTGGTTTTCGATCGGCCGATAGTGATTTCGGCGTTTGGGACTAATTGGCCGCGATCATCCAATACGGTGCCGTTGATTTGATTTTGCCCCCATGCCGTTGCCAGCGTTAGCAACAGTGAGACGATCAGATTGCGCATTTTGGATTTGGTCGGCATTTGGTTTCGCCCTTTCGGGGCTTGTTCATGATTGGTGTCTACAACCGTTTTTACTTCGCACTTACTTGTGTGGTCTGCAGACTGGCCAATCGCGCGCGCGCTTCGTCTGATCCAAGAGAGTTAAAGGTAGCCGAAGTTTGCAAATAGTCCACGGCGGATTTTCGGTCTCCCTGCGATAGGGCTATCTCTCCGGCGTGGCGGAATAGCTTGGCGTCTCGGATTCCTACTGCCAGGGCAACTTCGATTTGCTTACGAGCTTCGGCGTCGTGGTTGTTTTTGTGGAGTGCCCAGGCGTAGGCGTCCAGCGTAAAAACGTCGTGACGATAGTTGTATTCGCGTTGGGCTACCTCGATGGCTTTGGCCGGTTGGTTGGCTTCGTCGGCGTAGTAAAAGGCTAGTTCATGGTTGGAATTGTCTCTGCGCATCGTTTCCGCCAATGATTTGTTTTCGAATTCGGCGAAGGCGGTTTTCGCTTCTTCTGCACGGCCTGCCAATTTAAGAGCCACGGCCAAGTCGTAGAGATTTTCCGCGTGCGATGCAGTTTTATATCTCTGCTGAAGCAGATCAACCGCTGCGGTGTAGCGCTTTTGCTGGATGCGGACTCTGGCCAGATTCCCTAGTGCATAGTGATAGCCGGGGAAAATTTTCAGGGCTTGCTGCAGGATGTTTTCTGCCTCCGCAGTCCTCCCGACCGCCAAATCCAGATGCGCCATTTGGTTCATGATCCAGGCCCGGTCTTCGTTTTCTGTTGGCGGAGTTCCCTGGAATGCCATCTGCATTAACTCATAGGAGCCGTCGATGTCTCCGAACAGTTCGCGGAGGTAGGCGGTGCGTGTCAACGCTGGCATATTGCCGGGGCGGAGGTTCAACATCCATTGCCCGGATTTTTCGGCGGCGTCGTAGTTACCCAGTTCGACGTTGGCGTCGACCATGAAGCCATAGACAAGTACGTCGTCAGGCATCTTCTGATTTAGTTCTTTTGCAGCTTCCAGCGCCGCAGCGAATTCGTGGCGGCCCAGCAACAGCCAGACGTGGAGTTTTTCTCCCTCGTAATTTCCTGGCCAGAGTTGTTGGGATTTTTTCAGGGCCTCTTCGGCTTGGGTATAGAAGTTCGCGTCCGAGGTTTCGCGAGCACGGCGGGCCAGAGCAATTGCCAGTTGATTGTAGCCAGAGAATTGGGTCGGTTTCTTGTCGATCGCTTTTTGCGCGTTGGCGATGGCGATTTCCGCTGGAGATTGTGGGGGCGCGGATTGGGCGATTACCGAAGTCGTCAGCAACAGGAGCATAGCCAATGTTTTTCTCATAAGTCCTCTTATTTCGTAATTCCTCTGTGAGGTTTTCCTCTGTGAAACTCTGTGTTCTCGGGGGTTCGCCTTTTTAAAATCTTGAAACCACGAGGACACAGATTTCACAGAAGTTTCATGGTTTACTGCACTGGGCAGATGCCGCCGGGTTGGCCGGTACATCCATCCTGTCCGGGGCCGATGTGATGGCTGTTACGGCCGTTGTTGGCCGGCATCACATAGGGGAACGAGTTGTTGAAACCTTCCGGATTCGTGTTCACCCCATCTCCGATAGGCGTGTTGAATTGCGGGCCTGCCAGAATTCCGGCAACGGCGCGTGATGCGATATCCACCACGTCATCGATCGGACGACGTCCGTTGGGGAAGCCTCCGAAGTCTCCAGCTAAAACTCCCAGACGTTTCTGTTGTCCGACCGGGGTTGGCGCGATGCCGGTGTTCAAGCGCATTAAGTCAGCGATAGGGCCTTTGTCTTGCGGGCCGCATCCGGGGCAGATTGGGGCCTGATATTGCACCAAAGGCAGCAGGTCCGTCCGTGGCGCTGGAGGAACCGGAATGCCGATGCTGCCGAATACCGTCGCCAATAACGGATTGAGGAAGAAGTTGGTGAATTGCTTGTCGTTCTCCGGCTCATCCATGCTGAAGCGGTCTTTCGATCCCGTACCGATGATCAGTTCGTTGATTAAAGGATTGCCTTCCCGCTGCACCTGACGGAATGGGCCGAAGTCGAACCCATTTCTGGGTGAGCGGCGAACGGTCAGTTCAGGACGCGACGTCGTTCCGTAGGTTCCAATCACGGCACGCTTGTCGCTTGCGGGATGCAGCTTGCCATCTTCGGTGAGCCATGTGATCGGGACTTCGAGCACGATGGTGTTTACGTTGAAGCCGGCGACGGCGTCGGGTGCGTAGTTGTTCTTGTCATCCGCATCGACCGATGAGGAAACAACTCCGCCGATACCCATGCGGAAGTTGAGGGAGTCGAAAGCGGCACCAAGATCGATGAAAAACGGATCATCCACGGTTCCGGCAAACACTCTGGCTCCTCCTCCGAGAGGGTTGATTCCCTGGTTGAACAGCGTCTGATAGTCCGGCATCGTCTTCGGACCAACATTCGACGGAACTGCGAACAGCGTTTTGCCCTGACCTAAGCGACGTGCGCGGCCGTTCTTGATCATGGTTACGGTGTAGGTCTGGCGCAGGCTCAGGCCTTCGGAGCCGGGGCCATCCAGAGAGGTAATCGGCGGAATCCCCGCCAGGTCACCAACGAATCCAGTGAACAATCCAGGCTGGCGAATTTCCGTGTTGAAGCGGAATTGGAAGGTGACGTCTTCTTTGCCGTCGCGGTCGTTGTCGACCTTCATTTCATAGAGCACGTTGGGATCAAAGGGAAAGTAGTTCGGGCCGTTCGATGGTTCCAGCAACGGATCAACATTGAGGATCATGGTCACCCGGTCAGGGTGGTCATAGCTGACAAAGGCGTACCAGTCTGTTACGTCAGCGGTACGGTCCAGTGCCGTAATGGGCGCTTCGCGATGGCTGGACGCGAATGCGCCGGCCGGAACCAGCACACACAGCGCCAGGGCGAAGGCCACCAGAAACTTTCTTGTGTTCATAGTGTTTCCTCTAGTGAGTGAACTTGTGGGTAGCCGGTTGAGAACAGCTGCCCGAGCGCGGCGCCGCACCCGGGCAGTAACGATTGGCTACGTCACTGCACTATTTACGTGAGGGTGCTATGGATGGATTGGTGGAATGTGTCGGAACTACAATGACGCAAATTTTTTTATCAGATTTGCGATTTCAACAAATCCAGTCTCTGGTTTCGGCTCGTACAGTGGAACGTGTATTCTCTGAAACCTTCGCGGAGGCCAAGCATCCTACAGTGTGTAAGGGAAAGGAACCGAAGTCATGAACTCAACCTATGTATTCCTTTGTGGTGTGGCATGGTGTCAATTTGGTGAAGAAGCTGCCGGAAGCGAGTTGATCCGCGCACTCAGTTCTGCCGATGGGAAGATTCGTGTGCTGGCTCGGGCCATGCTGGGCAAAGCCGGATTGCGCTCGAAGGCTCTGATTGGCGAGGCGATGGCGCGGCAGGAAGTTTCTCCGATCCAGGCCAGCCTTTGCATGTTTGAGCAGGAGCAGATGTCGACTCTGCCGGTGCTGGAGCATACGGCGTTAAGTTTGCCGGCGGCGGCTTAAGGGGGGAGCCATGAAGGTAACGTTGATCAATATGTTTCAGCAGATGTTTTGGGCGGTTTACGTCACTACGGTTGGGATTGCTACCCCCGAGCGGTTGCGGCGATCGGGGTTGATCTAAAATCTTTTCGCCCCAAGAACCATGCTGTACCCAGTAAGAAGCCGAGCACTAGTGCTCGGGCGATTCCGTCGCAAATACCTCCCCAGCTAAGACCAATTCCCACTGTGCCCCCTTTTTTCCAGGTTCGTATGGCAACAAGTCCAGCTAGTAGTGTGGAAAAGAATAGTTGTGCCAGGAAGCACAGTCCGATGGCGGATGCCACTGTCTTTAGATATCTCACAGTAAAACGGACTCAGTTTATAACACCGATGGCGTGATTCTTAAGAAGCACTGATCCGATGGCGCCAATGACTCCAGACAAACCAGACTACCCCAGCGACCAAGAGTACGCCGATCACCGCATCGAACTCATGAAAGTACTTCCCTAGCTGCCGCCAGTTTTCACCCAGCTTCATTCCCAGGTATGCAAGCCCCAAGCACCAGGGCCACGATCCAAGGAATGTATAAATATGGAAGCGTCCGCGCGGCATCCGAGCGATCCCTGCCGGCAGAGCAATGAAGGTGCGGATTACCGGCAGCAGACGTCCGATGAATACTGCCAGGTATCCCCAGCGATTGAAAAAGCGGTCGGCCCAGTCCAGTTCGCGACGTCCCATGAGGATCCAGCGTCCGTATCTTTCTACCAACGGGCGTCCGCCGTAACAACCTAATTCATACGCGACCAACGAACCGACGTTGCAGCCGATGGCTCCGGCTGTCGCTGCCCAGACTAGCTTCATGCTTCCCTGAAAAACCAAATATCCCGCGAACGGCATAATCAGTTCCGACGGCAGCGGGATGCAGGCAGACTCAATCGCCATCAGGATGACCAAGCCCGTATAGCCGGTGGCGTGGATAACTGACGTGATGAAGGCGAAAATGATCGCCAGGATGCGTTCCGTCATGAATTGGAGTTAGAAGGAGCTTTCCTGCGTGAAGGTGTAGCCCGGGAGGGTGAAGCCCTCGGCGCCTTTGACCGCTTTCACGCGGATGGTGGCGATGTCGGGCGCGTTGGTTTCGGCGAGGCGCAGGACTGCGACCTGGCTGAACACTTCGTTGTAAACCTTGGTGACCAGATAGTCCTGGCCGCTGGCGTCCTGCCGCCAGACTTGTCCGAGTTGGATCGACTTGACTGCCAAAGGTTCCTCCGGGGATGGGTTAAGAGTACTTAGGGGATGAGGGCGGCGTCAATTGTGGACGGGGTTCCGATGGTGCATGTTCTACGGACCTAAAAGCCTTTAGCCACGAAGCACACGAAGGTTGTCTTCGTGTACCTTCGCGGCCATTGTGCTTCATCGCACCTCTGCTGCAAGTTCTGCATTGCCGCTCACTACAAATGTATCTACACGGAGACCGACCGGGAGTTCTACGCCTTTATCCAATTCCACTAAGGTTTCCAGGATTTTGACATCAACTCGTTCGGTAGGCTCATCGGTGCGTACGTTCTTTGGACCGAGTTGCTCGCCTACCCGAACCACGTGTCCCCAGAATTTTTGTTTGCCGTAAGCATCGGCAGTTACGTATGCCTTCTGACCTACGTGAACGCGATCCACATCGGTTTCATCCACATCCATGCGGACTCGCAGGACTCCTTTGTCGCCGATGGTCAAAATCGGATCAGGGATGGTCGATGAGTTGGAAACGCTTTCGCCGTCACGGTGATGTTTGCGCAACACAGTGCCGTCGATCGGAGACTTAATCAAGGTCTTTTCGTAACGTGCCTGGGCTTCCTGTAGTTGCGCCTTTGCCAGTTGCAGATCTGCTTGAGCGAACGCCTGATCTTCCTGACGCGCGTGGTCATCCACCAATGAATGATGCTCGACCTGCTGCTGATATTGCGCCTTGGCCACGTTGTACTCACGTTCAAAGCGTTCTGCTTCTTCGCGGGATACTACCCCAGCAGCAAATAGCTTTTGATAGCGATCGCGTTGTGCGGCGGCGTTTTCCATGACCGCTTCGGCAGCGCGTACGGTGGATAGGGCCTCAGAGCGCTCCTGGGTGCGGGCCCCGTTCAGCACTTTTTCTAAAGTTGCTTCCCTGGCTCGGACTTGGGCCTCGGCGGAGCCTACTTGCGCGCGGTAGTCATCATTCTCAAGGACAGCTAGAACCTGGCCACGTTGAATGACATCTCCTTCTTCCACCTTGACTGATTTCAATTTTCCGCTTAGTTCAGACCCCAGTTTGATGTCTTCTGACACTGGCTCAACTCGGCCTGGACCGGCGATCAGTTTAAGTGCCGGCTGGCTTGCTTGCGTTCGATCGGCTGCGCTTACCGAATGAGCGCGCACCGAATGTAACGTTAAGATGACGGTTAAGGCGAAGGCTATGGCGGCGATTATGACTACCGATTTTCTTTTCATGGCTAACTCCATCTCTCAACTTCTTTTGGCGTGCGGGCGAGTCGCCCGCCACCCCACAAGCAAAATTAAATTGCATTCAATGATGTACTGACCGCCGCCGGCATCAAGAGTTCTGCCGGTACTTCTAAGTCAGAATTTGCTACCAATCCATCTTCAATATGGACCGTACGGTCGGCGAATTCGGCTACGCGCGGGTCGTGAGTCACGATCACAACAGCCCGGTCGCGTTTGTGGGCCAGATCTTTCATCATTTGCATCACGGTGCGACCGGTGTGTGAGTCGAGCGCGGCAGTTGGTTCGTCGGCCAAGATGATCTGTGGATCGCCTGCCAAGGCACGAGCTATCGCCACGCGCTGCTTTTGTCCGCCGCTTAGATCATTGGGAAAACTTTTGTGTTTTTCCCCGAGACCTACCTGCTCAAGTAGTTGCCGCGAACGATTCTTCGCTTGGACTCCCCGGATTCCCTTCAGGTCGAGCATCAGTTCTACGTTTTCTCCGGCGGTGAGGGTTGGGAAAAGGTTGAAACCCTGGAATACAAAACCAATGTGTTCGAGGCGGATTCCAGGAAGTTGCTTTTGATTGAGGCCGACCACTTCCCTTCCGCATACACGCACGCTTCCGGAACTTGCCGTCAGGATGCAGCCCATGATTGAGAGCAGCGTAGTTTTGCCACTTCCGGAAGGGCCCATCAGCATGACGATTTCTCCGGCGTGAACGTCGAGGTCGACCCCGCGGAGGGCCGTAACGCGTGCTTCTCCCTCAGAGTAGGTTTTGGTTAACTGGCGGACTGCAATTGCCGATTGCATCTCACTTCCCTTTCGTTCGCAGGCTTGTTCGTTTGGTTCTTACCCACCAGTTAGGCGCTGGGCCGCAATCTTTCGCCGCTTGGCGCTTTCCCACCTATTTGCTCTATCCCTTGAACACCACTGCTGGATCTAAGCTTGTCACCTTGCTGATGGAAACTAGAGCTGCTCCTACACACATGGCCAGCGTTAAGAAAAACATTCCGATCGCCATCGGCAGGGAGAGAAGGATTGCCGCTCCGCCGCTTTGACTGGCTCTGACTACGAAGGCACTTACGATCATGCCAAGCACGTATCCTATGACCGCGCTCATCGCGGCTTGCTTGATGATCACTTTGTAGACATAGCTGTTCGGCGCACCCATCGCCTTTAGGGTTCCGTATTCGCGGAGGTGGTCCATGGTAGTGGCGTAGATGGTCTGCGCTACCACTACGAATCCAACTACCAAGCCAAGCAATGCGGCCAGCAGTACAGCAACACCAGCGCCTGTTGTGA
>Ga0207689_10001190_pt1 | contig 24983 bp, 22 predicted proteins | sample KBSMisM52_FD_184312 | JGI IMG/M metagenome (GOLD analysis project Ga0207689, IMG submission 184312) | Miscanthus rhizosphere microbial communities from Kellogg Biological Station, Michigan, USA - KBS Miscanthus M5-2 (SPAdes) (version 2) | ecosystem: Host-associated > Plants > Roots >... | reverse complement strand
AGGGTCGGGCGGCCCACCCGCGCGACGGCAAAGTGCACCAGCCCCACCGGCTTGTCGGCCGTGCCGCCGCCGGGGCCCGCCACGCCGGTGATCGCCACGGCCACGCCGACGCCTGCGGCCCTCAGCCCGCCTTCGGCCATGTCCCGCGCCACGGGCTCCGAAACGGCGCCCTGGTCGGCGATCAGGCCCGCCTGAAGCTGCCGGACGTCGGGCCCATCCGTCATCCCGATACCGAACGGGCGCCAGGCTGGCACCGCGCCGGCCATCAGCGTGACCGGGCTGTCGTCCACCCGGTACAGCACGCCCCCGGCCCGGATCAGCGCGCCGGGCCGCGGCAGCCAGGTGTAGATGCCCGTCACCAGGTTGAGCACGGGCCGCGCCGCCGCGTAGCCGAGCGTCCCGCCGGTCAGCGCCGTGCTGACCAGGTTCGTCCGCACCACCGTCGCCGTGCCCACCCGCGGCGGCGCCGGGGCGGCCGAGGCGGCGGGGCCTCCGCGCACCGCGACGGTGGCGACCGCGCCGGCCACGGCCGCCGCGGCGAGCGAGGCCGCCAGCACACCCCGCCGTCGGCGCGCCCTCACGGCCCGGTCCCGTCGTCCCGGACGCCGGCCGGGAGGAAGTGCCTGCAGGCCGCGTCGGCCGCCCGGAACTGCGGCGAGTACCGGCCGAAGTCGCTGGTGATGCCGGGCACGTGCCCGAGGTTCAGCTCTCCCAGCTGCGTCGGGTCCAGCATGTTGATGTCGTGGCTCCGCATGCACTGCGCGTACCTGGTCAGCGCGGCCAGATGCGGCGCCGCCTGGGCCGCCGCCCCGGCCTGCTTGGCTTCGATGTTGGCCTGGATGAAGTGGATGCAGGCGGCGTAGGCCGCGTTGTTCTCCGGGCTCCGGCTCGGCATGTCGATGGACAGGCCCGCGTGCCCGGGATGGTGCACCGGGTCGGACATCTGGACTCCGTGACTCCGCATGCACCGGGTGAAGCTGAGTATGTTCTGGTCACCCTGCTCCGTGGTGAGGGCCCGAGCCGCCGACGCGGTCGCGTGCCCGGACAGGCTGGCCACGGGCGCGCTCTCCGGCCCCCGGGCCGAGGTGCAGCCCGCCGCGAGAACCGCCACCCCGGCCAGGACGGCAACAGCAAACCGATGACGCATGACAATGACCTCCAAGCTGCCGGCATCCGCCGGTCAGCAGCAGTGGTACAGGGCCGCCAGTCACACCGGGATCACACCCGCCCCCGCTCCCGCCCCCGCCAGTTCCGTGATCATGTGCCAAAGTGCCTCGTTTCTGGCGCCTAAGCGCACATGATCACGGAGGCGCTTGTAATAGCGGTGTGACCCCGCCTGGGGGACGATGGCTCAATGCGGGTGCTCGTGGTCGAGGATCAGGCCGAACTGGCCGACGACATCGCCGACGGCCTGCGCGACCAGGGCATCGGCGCGGACGTCGCCTACGACGGCTCGGCTGCCATCGAGAAGGCGCTGCTGAACCCCTACGACGTCGTCGTCCTGGACCGTGACCTGCCCCGCATCCACGGCGACGCGGTCTGCGCCACGCTGGTCGGCTCGCCGTCGGAGGCCCGCATCCTGATGCTGACCGCGGCGGGCACGGTGGACGACCGGGTGGATGGCCTCAACCTCGGTGCCGACGACTACCTGACCAAGCCGTTCGCGTTCGCCGAACTCGTCGCCCGGGTCCGCTCGCTGGCCCGGCGCAGCCCGGCCGCCGCCCCGGTGATCACCCGCGGCGGTATCGTGCTCGACCGGGCCAGGCGGCGGGTCAGCCGGGCCGGCCGCCCGGTCCCGCTCAACCGCAAGGAGCTGGGCGTGCTGGAGGAACTGCTGATCGCCGACGGGGGCATCCGCAGCGCCGAGGACCTGTTCGAGCGGGTCTGGGACGAGAGCACCGACCTGTTCTCGCGGACCGTGACCGTGACCATCGCCCGGCTGCGGCGCAAGCTCGGCGAGCCCGACCCGATCGAGACCGTGATCGGCGTCGGGTACCGGCTGCCGTGAGCTGGCGCATCTGGCCGCAGAAGGTCAGGACCAGGCTGGCGCTGCTCTACGCCCTGCTGTTCCTGATCTCGGGTTCGGCCCTGCTCGGCCTCACCTACGGCCTGGTCGCGGCGAACCTGCCCGCGACGCCCGTCTCCTCGGCCAGCCGTTTCGACAGCAACCAGCTGGCCAAGTTGAGCAAGGCCTGCAAGCAGCCGTACCCCGACCCCGGCACGGTCGCGGCATGCAAGCAGGCCTTCACCGCCGGCGGCGAGACCGTGCGCCAGCGTGCCCTGGCAAGCCTGCTCACCTTCTCCCTGGTCGGCCTGGGCGTGATGACCGTCGCCTCGGGCGGGCTGGGCTGGTACATGTCCGGCCGGGTGCTGCGGCCGGTGCGGGCGATCACCGAGACCGCCCGCCGCGCCTCCGACCAGCACCTGGGCGAGCGCCTCGCGCTGACCGGGGCTCAGGACGAGCTCAAGGAGCTGGCCGACACCTTCGACGACATGCTGGAGCGTCTCGACCTGGCGTTCGCCGCGCAGCGCCGGTTCGTCGCGAACGCCTCGCACGAACTGCGCACCCCGCTGACCGTGATGCGCACCGCCATCGACGTCGCCCTGGCCAAGCCGAACCGCACCACCGGCCAGCTCGAGGACATGGCCGCCCGCGTCCGCCGGTCCGTTGACCGGGCCGAGCACATGATCGAGGCGCTGCTGGTCCTGGCCATCAGCGATCAGGGCGTGACGAGCAGCGAGCTGCTGGACCTCTCGGCGGTGGCCGAGGACGCACTGGAGCTGGCCGCGCCGGGCATCGCCCGGCTGGGGCTGAGGGTCGAAGCGGACCTCGGGCCGGCCGAGACGACCGGTGATCAGCAGCTCATCGAGCGCATGGTCTGGAACCTCGTCGACAACGCGGTCCGGCACAACGAGCCGGGCGGCTGGATCCGCCTCACGACCTCCCGGTATCCGGGCGGCGCCGAGCTGCGCATCGCCAACAGCGGGCCCGTGGTGCCGCCCGGTGCCGTGCCGACATTGGCCGAACCGTTCCGCCGGATCGCGAAACAGCCCGACGGCGGCGTGGGCCTCGGCCTGTCGATCGCCCAGTCCGTCAGCACCGCGCACGGCGCCCATCTCGACGTGCGCAGCCAGCCCGAAGGCGGCCTGGCCGTCAGCCTCACGCTCCCCGGCCGCCCCTAGGGAAGCCCATCGTCGCCTCTAGGGAAGCCGATAGTCTCGGTGGCCAGCTCGAGCGTGTCCTCGCACAGGAAGCCGACCGAGGGCGCCCGGTCCCCGTAGACAGGGCCCAGCGCCGCGGCCACCGAGTCCAGCGTCCACATCCCATCCGGCGTATCGGCGGCCCGGAATACCGAACGGACCCGGGGCGGGTCCATCACCGCGGCCACGCCGCCGTGCACCACGAACACCTCGCCGTTGATCGTCTCGGCCGCCGGGCCGGCCAGGTACACCACCAGCGGCGCGACGTGCTCCGGTGCCAAGGGGTCTACCGCGCCCTCCGGCGCCGGGCCCATCAGCTCGGCCGTCATGGCGGTACGGGCGCGGGGGCAGATCGCGTTGGCCCGTACCCCGTACCGGGAGCACGAACGCGCGGTCGTCAGGGTGAGCGCGGCGATGCCGGCCTTGGCCGCGGCGTAGTTGGGCTGGCCGAGCGAGCCGAGCAGGAACGCCTCGGAGGACGTGTTCACGATCCGCGCGTACACCGGGTGGCCGGCCGCGTTCCGCTGCTCCCGCCAGTGGGCGGTGGCCAGCCGCGTGGTCACGAAGTGCCCGCGCAGGTGCACCCGGATGACCAGATCCCACTCATCCGGCGACATCGTGAACACCATCCGGTCCCGCAGCACCCCGGCGTTGTTCACGACGATGTCCAGCCGGCCGTACTGCTCCAGCGCCGTGGCCAGCAGCTTCTCGCCGGTCGACCACTCCGCGACGTCCCCGGCGGCCACCACCGCCTGCCCGCCGTCCGCGGCGATCTCGTCGGCCACCGCCTGCACCGCGTCCCCGGGCAGGTCGTTGAGCACCAGCAGTGCCCCGGCCCGGGCCAGCGCCAGCGACTCGGCCCGGCCGAGGCCGTTTCCCGCCCCGGTCACGATGGCCACCCGGCCGGCTATCGCCAGCGCGTCGTCCATTCCGCCCTGTCTCCTTACGTCAGTAGCCCGGGCCGCTCAGCAGCCCGCCGTCGGCGACGAACTCGCTCCCGGTCGAGTAGGACGAGTCGTCCGAGGCGAGGTACGCCACCAGCCGCGATATCTCGGCCGGCTCGCCGAACCGCCCCAGCGGCATGGCCTTCAGGAACGCCTCGGCCTCCTGCGCCGAACGGGCGCCCTGCGAGTCGACGACCATCCGGGTCAGCACCCCGCCGGGATGGACCGAGTTCACCCTGATCCCGAACCCGGCCAGTTCGCGCGCTGCCACCTTGGTCATGCCGCGGACGGCGAACTTGCTCGCGGTGTAGGCGGACAGCCCGTCCGCCCCGGTGAACCCCTCGATCGAGGAGATGTTGACGATCGACCCGCCGCCCGCGCGCTTCATCGGCTCGGTCACCGCCTTCATGCCGAGCCAGCAGCCCACCGCGTTCACCTCGAGGACCTGGCGGAAATCGGCCAGCGGCATGTCCGCGATCGGTGCGAACTTCAAGATGCCGGCGTTGTTCACCAGCACGTCGAGCCGGCCGAAGGCACCCTCGGCCAGCGCCACCGCCGCGGCCCAGTCGTCCTCGCTGGTGACGTCGTGGTGCAGGTAGCGGCAGGACGCCTCGCCGAGCCCGGCCGCCACGTACTCGCCCCGGTCGTCGAGCACGTCGCCGAATACCACCCGGGCGCCCTCGGCCACGAAGTGCCGCACGTGGGACTTGCCCATGCCCCGGGCGCCGCCGGTGATCAGCGCGACCTTCCCGTCCAGCCGCCCCATCCGCCCGCTCCCTCCACAGGCCAAACGCTTGCTTGGCTCAGGACGAGCCTAGCGCTATCCGACCGAAACTAGAACGTGTTACTGTTTCGCCGGAGGAGGCGGCCCGGTGGAGAACAGTGCTATCAGTCACGGGGCGGACTACGTCATAGCCGGGGCGGGCAGCGCCGGATGCGTGCTGGCCAGGCGCCTGGCCCAGACGGGCGCGTCGGTCATCCTGCTGGAGGCGGGCGGCCCGGACCGCACCCGGCTGGTGCGCAAGCCCGGGATGATCGCCATCTTCCACAACGTGCCGGCCCTGAAGAAGCGGCTGGACTGGGGGTACTACACCGCCCCGCAGACCAGCGCATTGGGCCGCCGGATCCCGCAGCCCCGCGGCCGGGTGCTCGGCGGCTCCGGCTCGATCAACGGCATGCTGTTCGTCCGCGGCCACCGCCAGAACTACGACGACTGGGCCGTCCCCGGCTGGTCCTACGAAAACGTACTATCCAGTTTCAAGCGGATGGAGGACTGGGAGGACGGCGCCACCGACCTGCGCGGCGCCGGCGGCCCGGTGAAGGTGACCAGGCAGAAGGACCTGACCCCGGCTTCGCAGGCCTTCATCGAGGCCCTGGCCGCGACCGCGGGCGTCAAGAAGATCGACGACTACAACGGCGAGTCCCAGGAGGGCGTGTCGGTCTTCCAGCAGAACGCCAGCGGCGGCCTGCGGTACAGCTCGTCAATCGCCTACCTGGACCACCACAGCCTGCCGAACCTCACCGTTCTCACCCGTGCCCGCATCACCAGGGTGGTGATCGTAAACGGGCGCGCCACCGGCGTCGAGGTCGTGACCGAAGATGGCCCCGGCGCCATCACGGCCAGCCGCGAGGTGATCCTGTGCGCCGGCGTGTACGGCTCGCCCCAGCTGCTCATGCTGTCCGGCGTCGGCCCGGCCGGCCACCTAGCCGAGCGCGGCATCGACGTGGTCGCCGACCTGCCGGTCGGCGACAACCTGCACGACCACATGTTCGTGCCGATGACCTACTGCATGACCTCGGCCCGCAACCGGGGCACCACACCGTACTTCGCCGGCGGGGTGATCTCCGAGGCCGTCCGCGGCGGCACCTGGATGGGCCGAACGGTCTTCGAAGCCGTTGGTTTCGTCCGCAGCTCGCAGGCCCGCGACATACCGGACATCCAGGTACACGCGCTGCCATGGTCGTATCCGTTCCCCAACCAGGACTCACCGGCCAGGCAGCGGGTGGACAAGCGCTGCGCGCTGACGATCATGCCCACGCTGATCTACCCGAAGAGCCGCGGCACCCTGCGGCTGGCCTCGGCCGACCCGGCCGCGGCGCCGGTCATCGACCCCGGCTACCTGACCGAACCCGACGACAGCCGCCTGCTGCTCGACGGGATCGAGCTGATCCGCGAGACGATGGCCAGCGACCTCATCGCCGGCCAGGTCAGCCTGGAACTGAACCCGGGGCCGGGCTTCGGTGACCGGGCCGCGCTGGCCGCCGAGCTGCCGAACCGCGCCACCTCGGTGTACCACGCGGTCGGTACCTGCCGGATGGGCACGGACGAGCGGGCGGTGGTGGATCCGGAGCTGCGGGTCCACGGCATCGACGGGCTCCGGGTCGCCGACGCGTCGATCATGCCCAGCATCACCGGCGGGAACACCAACGCCCCCGCCATGATGATCGGCGAGCATGCGGCTCAGCTGATCGGGCCGGCCTGATCGCTACGCGGTGATCCCGTCGAATAGCAGCCGCAGCAGGGCGCCGGCCACCTGCTCGGTGCTGTAGCCCTCGGCCAGCCGCCACTGCGACGGGATCCACAGCACGTCACGGAGCAGCCGGTAGGTGAGCCTGGCGTCCAGGTCGGCGCGGAAGATGCCCTCGGTCTTGCCGCGCTCCAGCTGGGTGACCCAGGTCCGCTCGATCTCGCCCACCGCCTTGCGCAGGTAACCGAACCGGGGCTGGCCGCTGAAGTAGCTCCAGTCGTTCTGCAGCATGGCCAGCGCAGGACGGTGCCGCGCCAGGGTCTGGCTGGTCGACCGCACGATCTGCTCGAGCACCTCTCGCGGGGAGCCGCCGGAAGCCGCCGCGGTCCGGTAGTCGGCCAGCACGTCGTTGATGAAGCCCGACAGGATCTCGTCGCCGATGGACTCCTTGGAGTCGAAGTGGTGGTACAGGCTGCCGGACAAGATGCCCGCGGCGTCGGCGATTTCGCGCACGGTCGTGGCGCGGTAGCCCTTCTGCGCGAACAGCTCGCCGGCCAGCTGCACCACGTCGGCGCGCCGGCCCGAACCCTCACGTGTCGTGCTCACCCCGTGATTATCGCAGGTCCGAACCGCTCGGCCACCTCCGCCGGGGTCAGCCCGAAGTCAGCCAGCGTGTACCGGTGCGAGGGGCCGCCGCGGCCACCTCCGGCCAGGGCGCGGATGGCGTCCGCCGCGGCGCCGCTGAACGGCAGGCCGAAGCGCGCGTAGACCGCCTCCGCCGTGCCCGCCGGGTCCGCCACCAGGTCGTCGTACGCCACGTCGCAGAACTGCGCGGGGTCGTGCCGGGCGCGCTCGGCACCGAACCGCTCCAATCCGGAGGCCCACAGCTCCAGCTGGTCCCGCCCGATCACCTCGCCGGCGAAGGTGTCCGACCAGCCCGCCGTGGCCTGCGCGGCCAGGCTGCAGACCGATGCGATCGCTATCTCGGGAGCGCGGTGGGTCTGCACGATGAGCGCGTCCGGGTAGACCGCCAGCAGCGCGTCCAGCGCGAACAGGTGGCTGGGGTTCTTCAGCACCCAGCGGCGCCCGTCGCCCAGCCCGATCAGCTGCAGGTTGCGCCGGTGCCGCCGGTACGCCCCGGTCCAGTCCTGGCCGGCTAGCCAGGCGGAGTAGGACGGCAGGTGGGCCAGGCACTCCCAGGAGATCGAGCGCATCGACTGGCGCAGCAGCTGCCAGCACTCCTCAACCTGGTCGGCGGCCACGTAGTGCACGCCCATGAACTCGGGGTGCTCGACGTGGTGCCGCTCGCAGCCGGCCTGGATGTACCGGAAGACCGGGTTGGCGTCCCAGGTGTCCCGCGGCGGCCGGGGCTGCGGCGCCTCGGCCAGCCACAGCTCCAGGCCCTGGTGCGCCGGGTCCGCGGTGAGCAGCCGGTGCAGCGCGGTCGTGCCGGTCCTGGGCAGCCCCGTCACGAACAACGGCCTGCCCACCGAGACCTGCGCGTGCTCCGGGTGCGCCCGCCAGCCCGCCTCGCTGAGCAGCCGGGCCGCTAGCGCGCCGCGCAGCATGGCCCGCGCCACCTTCTCGCCGCGCGGGGTCAGGTCCGCGTCACGCTCGTACGAAGCGATCAGCTCGGCCAGCCCGTCGCCGTAGTCGTGCGGCCCGAAGTCCTCCAGCCCGGTGACCCGCGACGCCGCGGCGTGCAGCTCCTCGGCGGTGACCCAAGGCCTTGAGGGTTTCAATGGTGGTACTCGCCGCAGTTGACGTCGAGGCACTGCCCGGTGATGGCCCGGGCCAGCGGCGAGGCCAGGAACACCACCGCGTCCGCGATCTCGTCGGGCTCGGGCAGCCGCCGCAGGTCGGTGGCTGCCGCGGTCTCGTCATAGATCTCCTGCACCTCGACGCCGCGCTTGTGCGCCAGGTAGCCGAAGTACCACTGCAGCGAGTCGCCCCAGATGTGCCCGGGCGCCACCGAGTTCACCCGGACCCCAGCCGGTCCCAGCTCGGTGGCCAGCGACTGCGCCATCGCCAGCAGGGCCGCCTTGACCAGCTTGTACGGCCCCATCGTGCGCTGGGAGAACCGCACCACCATGGAGTTGACCATCACCACCGAGCCCGCGCTCTCCGTCAGCAAGGGGGTGAACAGCCTGGTGAGCCGCAGCGCGGCCACGACGTTGGCGTCGAAGCCGGAGCCGAGGGCGTCCAGGCCGACCACGCCGAGTTCCTTGATCGGCGGCATCGCCAGGGCGTTGTACACCAGCGCGTCGACCCGGCCGAACGCGTCCCGCGCCGCGGCCACCAGGTGCTCCGCCGCCGCGGCGTCGGCCACGTCGGTCGGCACCGCCAGACCGCGCCGGCCCAGACCGGCGATCTCCTTGGCCACCTCGTCCAATCGGGCCGTGGTGCGCGCGGCCAGCACCACGTCCGCGCCCTCGCGCGCGCTGGCCAGCGCGACGGACCGGCCGAGCCCGGACCCGACCCCGGCCACCACGACCACCTTGTCCTTGAGCATCATCTAGCCGAGCATCCTTTCCGCCACGGCGGCCTGCCGTGCGGCGATCCGGTCCCGCCACTGCGGCGGGGACACCTTCGCGTGGTCGTAGTACGCCAGCCGTTCGGCTATCCGGTCGAACGGGACCACCTCCACGCTCGGCCCGTCCTCCTCGGTGAGGTCCCGGGTCAGCCGCTGCCACCGGATCTGCACGTACCCGCGCCGGCGCCCGGTGAGCTCGAGCCAGTTGGCCACGCCGGGGTCACGCTCGCTGATCACGAAGCGCAGCCGCCGGTCCGGGTCGATGCGGGCCTGGTCGGCGGTGAGGCTGGTCTGGTGGTTGATGTAGTCCAGCGAGACGTACCACATGCTGCCGAGCTGGATGCCCTGGTAGGGCGCCACCTCCCGGCCGGCCGCGGGCACCGTCACGATCAGCGCCTGGTCCTCGCCCAGGTCGAAGTGGCCGGCCGAGGAGAACTGGGTGGCCAGTCCGCCCGGCGTCGGCCGGGGCGGCGTCATCGTGTTGACCGGCTCGGACAGGTAGAACCACTCGGGGAAGGCCAGGAACGTGCGCAGCCGGGACAGCAGGATCTTGCCGGCCACGCCGTAGCGCTTGGCCATCACGTCGGTGCCGGCGGCCGGCGGCGCGAGCCCGGCTCGGTCCTGGCGGCGGATGCTGATCGTGCCGCGCCGTTCGGCGGCCCAGTCGCTGTACACCTCGCGGACCAGCAGCATCGACGACCCGGCGCCGAGCCGGAAGGAGTTCCGCCCGCTGGCCGACGGCCCGAACCGCAGCTCGAACGTGCCGTCCGCGTCGACCTCGATGGCGCGGTCGTCGAACGCGCTGAGGCTGTCGGGCACCTCGACCGGGGAGTAGTCCCCCTTCAGCACCTGGAAGCTGAGGTCGGCGGTGCTGCCGCGACGCCCGGTGACCACGTACTCAGCGTCGTCCCGCAGGTAGGCGTGGAAATAGAGGGTGTCCGGGTTGTCCAGGCCCATCTTGGTGTACGGCCCGGTCGACTGGACGAAGTACGGGAAGTCCCGCTGGTAGGCCCAGGCCAGCCGGAGCGACGCCTGGATGCTGCCCGCCAGGTACTCGTAGCCCTCGGCCAGGTCCTGCTCGGACGCCACGAACGGGGCGCCCGCGATGAGCTTCTCGGCCTCGGCCAGCGCCTCAGCGAACGCCTGCGACAGCATCAGCCGTCCCCAGCTTGGCGGTGATCTTGAAGCTCGGCAGTTCGTCCAGCGACATCATCGCCTCGTAGGTGCGCACGTAGCCGGTATGCGCGATCCGCCAGCGGCCGTCCTCGCCGCGCTCGTAGCGGTCCTGATAGAAGGCCGCGCCCGTGATCACGACCCGGTACTGCATCGCGATCACCGTGTCCTCGAACGACCAGGTGCCCTGCGCCGCGTCCCCGTCCACGGTGATCTCCGGCTGGCCCGCGCGGTGCACCGTGATCATGTCAGGACCGAGCTTGTCCCGCAGGAACCCGACGATCTCGTCCCGCCCGGCGAGCTTCAGCGGCTTGCCGTACACCTGCGTGCCGTAGTCCACGGTGGCGTCCGGCGTGAACACCTCGGCGAGCTCGTCCCATTGCTTCAGGTCGACGCAGCGCAGGTAGCGGTACTTCACCTGTCGGATCTCTTCGATCGTGGCCAGGTCCATAGGCACAGTGTTTGTAGGCACAGTGTTTGTAGGCACGGGGTCCATGTGCACAAGCTTGGGCCATCCGGTTGACCGGAACAAGAACCTGTTCTAGTTTTTTCGGGTGCGGTTCAGCTACGCCGAGTCGATGACAGAGCCCCTGTTCTACGCGCCCTTGGCCGTGGCCGCTGAAGAAGCCGGGTACCACTCGATGGTCATCCCGGACAGCATCTGCTACCCGCGGCACTCGGCCAGCGTCTACCCGTTCAACCCGGACGGCAGCCGGGAGTTCCTCGAGGACAAGCCCTTCCTCGAGCCGTTCTCGCTGATCCCGGCGCTGGGCGCGGTCACCGGCAGGCTGCGCTTCGTCACGTTCGTGCTCAAGCTGCCGGTCCGCGACCCGCTGCTGACCGCCAAGCAGGCCACCTCGACCGCCGTGCTCACCGGCGGCCGCCTCGTCCTCGGCGCCGGGATCAGCCCGTGGCGCGAGGACTACGAGGTGCTCGGCGTCGACTGGGCCAGCCGCGGCCGCCGGATGGACGAGTCCATCGCCATCCTGCGCGGCCTGGCCGCCGGCGGCTACTTCGAGTTCCACGGCACGATCTTCGACCTGCCGCCGGTCAAGATCGCGCCGGTGCCCGCCGAACCCATTCCCGTCCTCATCGGCGGCCACTCCGACGCCGCCCTCCGCCGCGCCGCCCGCCTCGGCGACGGCTGGCTGCACGGCGGGGGAGACCCCGCGGATCTCCCCGGCCTGCTGGCTCGCCTGGCCCGGTTCCGCGCCGAGGAAGGCACCGAAGGCCGCCCGTTCGAGGTGCACGTGATCTCGGCCGACGCCTACACCCTCGACGGCGTCCGCCGCCTGGAGGACCAGGGCGTCACCGACCTCATCGTCGGCTTCCGCTGGCCCTACACCACCGGCCCCGACCGCGAACCCCTAGCCGACAAGCTCACCCACCTCCGCCGCTACGCCGACACCATCCTCACCAAGCTCTAGCCAACCCGCCACCCGGTCGAAATCCCTCAAGCATCTCAGCTCACATAGCCCACGCATGCCCCACGCCCGACGCACGGCGTCCCCCACGCACCTGCGCGTTTTCAATGAGAGTGACTCTCTACCCCATAGATTCAGTAGAGAGTCACTCTCTATCGATTCGCGTGACCATCTGCCGGTAGCGAAACAACCAGGGAAACGCCGCAATCCGCGCCTACGCTGAGGCATGGTCGAGCACGCGAACGTGTATCCGCTGCGACGCGAACCCGAGCGCGAACCCCAGCGGGAACGGGAACCTCAGCCGGAACCGCGTCCCCAGGAGCGCCAGACCCAGGAGCCTCTCTGGCGGGAAGTGCTCGGCCGGCGGCTCCGGGTCCTGCGCCAGGAACAGCAGGAGACGCTGTCCGAGACGGCCGCCCGGGCCGGGATCTCGCCGCAGTACCTGTCCGAGATCGAGCGCGGCCGCAAGGAACCCTCCAGCGAGATGATCGCGGCCCTGGCCGGCGCGCTGGGCACCACGCTCATCGACCTCACCGAACACGTCGCCGGTGACCTGCGTCGCCAGATGTCCCTCGCGCCGCGCGCCAGCCGCACCCGTCCAGGCCACATCGGTCCAGGCCACATCGGTCCAGGCCGCACCCGGCCGGGCGACGTGCTCGCCCTCGCCGCCTAGGCTCACGCGGCCGGGGACGCCTGGTCGTCCAGGCGCCGCCGCCCGAGCACCTGGTCGACGATCCCGTAGTCCAGCGCGGCCTGCGCGGTCAGCACCCGGTCCCGGTCGGTGTCCGCCCGCAGCGTCTGCACCGACTGGCCGGTGTGCGCGGACAGGATCGACTCGATGTCGGCCCGCATCCGTACCAGCTCGTCGGCCTGCAGGATCAGGTCGGGGATCGGTCCCTGGCCGCGCCCCGCGGGCTGGTGCAGCACCACCCGGGCGTGCGGCAGCAGGGCACGCCGGCCCGGCGTGCCCGCCGCCAGCAGCACCGCGCCGACGCCAATGGCCTGGCCCACGCAGGTCGTCGCGATCGGCGCCTCGATGTACTGCATGGTGTCGTACACGGCGAGCATGGACGGCAGGTCGCCGCCCTCGCAGTTGATGTACAGGTTGATCTCCTGCTCGGCGCTGTCCGCCTCGAGGTGCAGCAGCTGGGCGATGAGCGTGTTGGCCACGCCCGGGTCGATCCCGGTGCCGAGGTAGACGATCCGCTCGGTGAGCAGGTGCGAGTAGACGTCCATGATCCGCTCGCCGCGCGGGTGCTGGGCGATGACGTTCGGGATGGTGTACGAGCTCACGCAGCTTCCCCTTTCAGCCCGATGCGGTGCTTCCTGGCCGGCATGACCTGGGCGAACGAGTCGACGATGCCGTCGATGAAGCCGTACTCGCGGGCCTGCTCGGCGGTGTACCAGTGGTCGTGCAGGGAATCGTCGAAGATCCGCGACACCGGCTGGCCGGTGTCCTCGGAGATGAGGCCCAGCACGGTGTCGACCATGTGCCGCAGGTCGTCGGCCTGGACCTCGATGTCGGCCGCGCTGCCGCCGATCCCGGCCGATCCCCGGTGCATCAGGATGCGGGCGTGCGGCAGCGCGAACCGCTTGCCCTTGGTGCCGGCCGAGAGCAGGAACTGCCCGGCGCTGCAGGCCAGCCCGAGAGCCAGGGTGGAGACGTCGCACGGCACGAGCCGCATGACGTCGCGGATGGCGAGCATGGACGGCACCGAACCGCCGGGGGAGTTGATCCACAGCGCGACGCCGGAGCCGGGATCCTCGGCGGCGAGCGTGAGCAACTGGGTGGCGAGCAGCGTGCCGTTGTCGTCGTCGAGTACTCCGTCGAGCACGAGTACCCGCCGCAGCAGCAGCTGCTCCCGGACCCGCTCGCTGAACAGGGGGGTCTTGTCGTCGTTAGCCATGCTTCCAGCCTGCGGCACCGCCACCGGCCGAAGTCGCCCTCGCTGCTGTGAGCAGATCTGCTCACAGCAGCGAGGCCCTGGAGTCCATTACTCTGCCGTAGCGTGGGCGTAAGCGTACGGAGGAATATCCCAGGCCTGCTGGTCGGCCTGGGCCTAGGCCTGCTCGCGCTGGGTCCCGGGCTGGGGCGGGGTTTCCTGCTCAGCTACGACATGGTGTTCGTCCCGCGCATGCCGTTCAGCGCAGCGCTGCCCGGGCTCGACCCGCCTCGGGCGGTGCCCAGCGACCTGGTCATCGCCGTCGCCTCGCGGATCGTACCGGGCGACATCGTACAGAAGCTGGTGCTGCTGGCGATCTTCGTGCTCGCCTGCGCCGGGACGGCCGCTCTCCTCGACCGGGAGCCGCTGCTCGCCCGCCTGGCCGGCGGCGTCTTCTACGCCTGGAACCCGTACGTCGGCGAGCGTCTCATCATCGGCCAGTGGGCGCTGCTGCTCGGCTACGCCGGCCTGCCGTGGGTGCTCAGGGCGATAATCAGCCCGAACGGGCCGGGGTGGCGCTGGACCGCACGGCTCTGCCTGTCGCTGGTGCCGGCCGTGATCGGCGGGTTTGCCGCGATGGCGATCACCGCCCTGGTCCTGGTCCCGGCGGCGCTGTTCACCAGGAGCGCGCGTCGTGCGGCCATCGCGCTGGCCGCCCTGGTCATAGGCAGCCTGCCCTGGCTGATACCCGCCCTGCAGCACCCCGTGTACGCCGATCCGGCCGGGGTGGCCGCGTTCGCCGCGCGGGCCGACACGCCGTTCGGCAGTGTCGGCAGCCTGCTGATGCTGGGCGGCATCTGGAACGCGCAGACGGTCCCGAAGGGCTACGGCGGAGCCTGGTCGGCGCTGTGGCTGGCCGTGGTGGTCGTCGCCCTGGCCGGCTACGTACTGAGCGTCATCCAGACCGCCCCGGGCGAGCGCCGCTGGCCCGGTCTCGGTGTCGCCGCGATCGCCGGGCTGCTGATCGCCTGCATCGGCGTGACCGCGCCCGGACGGGATCTGCTCAGGTCGGTGACGAGCGCGTGGCCGGGGGCCGCCGTGCTGCGGGACGCCCAGCAGTTCGTGGCGCCGCTCGCGCTGGCCGGAGCCGCCGGTTTCGGCGTGGTGGTGGCCAGGGCGATGAAGCCCGGGCAGGAGAAGGCCGGCCAGGACCGGACCGGGGTGGCTCTCGCGGTGCTCGCCCTCGTGACGCCGGTGCTCCTGCTGCCCGGCCTGGCCTGGGGCGCCGCCGGACGGCTCAGGCCGGCCTGGTACCCGGCCGGGTGGCTGGCCGCCGCGCGCACGATCGACGCCAGCCCCGCCCGCGGCGCCGTGCTGCTGCTGCCGTGGGAGAGCTACCGCAGGCCGGCCTGGAACCACGGCGAGGCGGTCTTCGACCCGTGGTCCAAGCTGCTGTCGCGCCCGGTGATCTGGAACGACGGGACCCGGGTCGGCCACGTCGGACTGGCGCCGGACGACCCGCGTGCGCGCCGACTCGACGCCGCCATCCGCGGCCGCGGGCCGCTGACCGCGGCCCTGGGCGCGGCCGGGGTGAGGTTCGTGGTGAACGATGTGGACGGACCCGGTCCTGGCGCGCGACTACCCGGAGCGGTCGTCCTGGTGGCCCGGCCCGGACTGACCGTGTACCGGTTGCCGGGCTAACCCAGGGCTAGAGCAGCTCGTCCGCGAGCATCCCGGCCTCGCCCGCCGTGATCGCGGTGACCTCGCCACGCCGGGCGCACTTCATCAGCCGGTTGTGCTCCTCGTCGGGTACCGGTACGGCCAGCTTGGGCAGCATGAGCGGGATGTCGTTCTCGATCCGGTACAGCCGGCGCAACCGCGGGTTGTACAGCGCCGCGTCGTCGGCGAAGTACAGCAGGCCGCGTTTGTCGATCGGGCACACGAGGATCTCGAGCAGCGCGTCCTCCAGGGCCATCATTACCTCCTCACCTCGGCCAGCTCCTGCGCACCCGCCATCACGGGATCGGCCGCCGCGGGCGCCGCCACCTGCTCTTGTGCCTGCCGCCCCAGCACGACCAGCACCAGCACGGCCAGTCCGATCCCGGCCAGGCGCAGGGCGAGCTTGCCCGGGCTGGTCGGCAGGTGCTCGTGGAACAGCCAGGTGCCCGCGATGATGAAGTACACGCTGCCGGTGACGTTGGACACCGGGACGACGATCGACGCCCGCCCCGCCTGCAGCGCGGCCTGGAAGAGCAGCATCGCCACCGCCAGGGAGCCGCCCAGCACGTAGAGGTACGGCGACGTGAGGACGTCGATCGCGATGCCCGCCGCCGTCTGGTGGCCGACCAGGATGCCGGACAGCGCCTTGATGGCGAGCGCGGCGACTCCGTAGAGCAGCCCGGTGCCGACGCCGGCCCACACCCCGGCCACCGCCGTGCCCCGCCTGCGGATGCGAGAGCGCAGCGAGCCGACCGCGAACACCAGGCCGATGACGGCCGACGGGACCATGACGACTGCCATCCACCCCGGGCTGGCGTGATGGCTGTCCTTCACGCCGCTCGCGGACATGGCCAGCAGGACCACCGAGACGGCGATCGCCGCCACGCACCAGGTCTCGCCGCCGTGCAGGCGCTCGCGCAGCACCAGCCGGGAGAGCACGAGGACCAGCACGACGCCGGAGGCGAGCACCGGCTGCACCACGCTGACCGGCTCGAACGTCAGCGCGATGGTCTGGCAGGCCAGTCCGGTGAGCATGAGCGCGAATCCGCCCAGCCAGGCCCGGCTCGTCGCCAGGCTGACGAGGACGCGCAGCACCCGGCGCAGATTGAGAGACGGCATCTGCCCGAGGGCGCGCTTCTCCAGGATCAGCCCGACGTTGTAGGCCGTGGTGGCCACCAGCGCCAGCAGGATTCCGGTGTAAGTCACCGTGCTCACCTGTTTTCCTCCCGTGTGGTGGTGGGCTGGCGGCCCTCGGGGGCCGGGCCGCGGACGTCAACCGCCGGCATGAGCACGGCGGCCAGCGCGACGAGGGCGCACGCCTGCGCCGGCCCGCCGAACGAACCGAACAGGCTGCTGCCGAACGGTCGTCCCGCGGACAGCAGTCCCGACGCGACCATGCCGGCGAACGCGACCCAGGGCAGCCACGTCCCCGGGCCGGGCCGCCCGGATGCACGCGACAGCCGCCAGGTCAGGTAGGCGAGTACCGGGACGGCCAGCGCCACCGGGCCGCCCACCACGAAGATCAGCGCGGTGACACCGAGCACGCCCAGCCAGGCGCTCTGCTGTCCCGCTCGCCTCCGGGCGCCCCTGAAGGCGCCTTCCTCCCTCGTCGCTCCTTCGTCGCGCCTTGGGTGGGGCCGGGGGGACAAAGGGAGTCCAGTCGGCACCGGCGCCCTTTGGCTCGCGGGGGTGCGGCCGGTGAAGGACCAGGCCGCGATCGCGAGCAGGATGGCGGCGGCAGCCAGCGACACGGCGAGGACGAGATGATACGTCGTGGCGGCCCGGAAGCTGAGCGTGACCGTCCCGCCCGGCCCGGCCGGCACGACGAAGCCCTGCTGCCAGCCGTCCAGGCGCACCGGCGTCAGTTGCTGCCCGTTCAGCGTGGCGCTCCAGCCGGAGTTGAAGTTCCCGTGCATCTCCAGGTACGAGGCCGCTCCGGGGCCGATGCTGACCTGGCGCTGGTCCGGTTCCCAGCTGCGGACGGTCACGGCGCGGGAGGCGGCCGGCCCGGCGCCGGACGCGGTTACGGCCTGCGGGCCGGCGGCGATGGTGGCCAGGCTGAGGTCGGTGACGGCGAACGTGCCGGGAGCCGCCGCGGTCAGCGTATGACGCCCCGCGCCGAGGCTCAGCGTGCCGCCCGGGGAGCACACCCGGACCGGCAGCGGCAGGTACCCGCTCAGCTCGCCGACCGTGCCGCTGACCGCCGTCCGGTAGGCCTGCCCGTCGACGGTCAGCGCCGGGCCCTGGCCGCACGCCAGGCTGAACCTGGCCTGCTGGTCCGGCGTGACCGCGCGCAGGCCGGCCAGGGCGGGCACCGACAGCTGCGACAGCCGGACCGGGAGCGTGGCCAGCTGGCCCGTGTCGCTGACGACGGTGGCCTGGCGCACGCGGGGGAAGGACACGTCGATCCGGTCGGTGGTCAGCGGGGCCGGGAACCTCACCAGACCGCCCGCTCCGATGCTCGCCTGCCGGGTGCCGTCCGGGCTGGTGATCGTGACGGCCTGCGGGGTGGACGGCAGGCCGCGGGCCGGCCGCACGATCAGCGAATCGATGCGCCGCTGGCCCTGCCAGCTCAGGTGGATGACCGGGCTGGCGCTCGCCGCGGTCCACGGCACGCTTCCCGATCCGCTGATCAGGCTGGCCGGGAACCCGGGCGGCTCCGCGGCCGGGCTCCCGGCCACGGTGACCTGCAGCAGGCCCGGGCCGGGCGGGCTGACCCGGCCGAGCAGCGCGTCCAGCCCCGGGCCGGGCAGGGCGAGCGCGGACGCCCGTGGTCGCAGGGTCACCGGGCCGGCCACGGAGAACGTCCTGGCCATCGGCGCGGTGGCCGCCGGGTCGGCGAGCGCGGTCGGCGAGGGCACCTGCTGGTGGAAGGAGAAGACGGCCGATGCCGCCCGCGTGCCCGCCGGGTCCTGGGCAGGCTGGAGCAACCGGGTCACCTGGACGCCGGGGATCAGCACGTCCGAGATGCCCGCTCCCGGATATCCCAGGTGGACCCGCCGGGCGCCGGCGATCGTGATGCGCAGCCAGCTCGTGCGGCCGGGGACCACCTTCAGCGGCTGGACCGCACCGGTCGCGGCGACCCGGGTGGTGACGCTGCCGGCCGCGGTGGACACCCGGAGCACGCTGGCGATCTCCCGGGTCGTGCTGTCGTCGAGCAGGCGTATCCCGATGCTGGCCGGCAGGTCACGCTGGCCGGCGAAGCCGATCTGGATCCACTGCTTCACCGGCGACCACTCGTCCCCCTCCGCCCACGCCGTCGCCGGGTTGCCGTCGAACGCGCTGGCCGGGTCTTCCTGCTGGGTGTCAGCGATCCAGGAGCCGTAGGACGACGTGGTCACGCTGGCCGCGCCGGACAGCACGGCCTCGGTCAGGTGGCCGGCGGCCGGCACCGGCAGCAGCATCCGGGGCGGACCGCCCGCCCGGCCGAGCTGGCCGGCGTCGGGCGGGTTCGTCTCCGTCGCGGTGTAGGTGTAGGAGACGTTGGCGTTGACCAGGCCGAACAGGTTATCGGCGCGGCGCTGCCCGTCGGTGACCGCCCACTGCGCGGGCCGGGGCCCGGAGGACGCCGCGGCAGGCACCGGGTCCCCGGCGATGACGGCGGGCTGGCCGGGACCGAGCAGATGCTGCCCGGTGAGCTGCAGCAGAGAATCGGGCCCCCCGTTCACCAGCACGGTCTGGCTGACCGGCAGGGCGCTGACCGGGCTGGGCGAACCCGGGGATCCGGCCGGGGCGTAGACCTCGACCGCCGGGAAGCTGGGCAGCGCCGCCTGCTGCGCCCGGGTCGCCCGCGGCTGGATCTGCTTGCCGCCGATCTGCGGGCCGAACGAGGCGACCCGGGTGAAGCCGGACAGCGCCAGGGTCTGGTGGACCAGCGCCGCGGACGTGTAACCCACCTGCTTCGGGTCCAGGTCGTTGCGCACCACGAGGTAACGGACGCCCGCCCGCTGCAAGTAGCCGGTCAGGCCGCTGACCTCCTCGCCGGATTCGATCGCCTTTTCCACGGTGTCCAGCAGGATCTGCGACCCGGCGCCGCCGTAGGGCACCAGGCCGCGCTCCGCCCACGGCGACTTGGCCAGCGCCACCAGCGGGTCGTCGATCGGGTCACCCCACAGGTAGGTGCCGTGCGCGTCCGCGGGCACCACCACCGCGGTGTTCTGCGGCGACTTGGCCGCCAGGTACGCCGCGACCTGGTACCAGTACCGCGGCACCGCGGTAAACGAGCCCGGGTTGAGGACCTGGCCGGACAGGTACGGCAGCATGAGCCCGATCAGCACGACGCCGACCACGGCCCGGGCCTCCAGCGTGTAGATCCGCTGGAGCGTCGTGGCCTGCCGGCCGGGGTGCCTGGCCAGCCAGGTCGCGACCGCGTGCGCCAGCCCGAGCGCGAGGGCGGCCGCGATGACGGGTTCCAGCTTGTAGACGTTGCGGAACGGGGCCAGCGGGCCGTCCAGCAGGTGGTCGACCGGCCCGTGAAGCGGGCCGCCAAGGGCCCGGCCGTAGCCGGCCAGCGCGGCCGCCGCCGCGAGGCCGAAGCACAGCCGGAGCCAGGTCCCGGCCGGCAGGCTCCGCAGCGCCAGCCCGTACAGGCCGCACGCGGCCGCGATCGCGCCGACGATGATCGCCATCGGGGTGCTCACCATGGCCCAGCCCGCGGGCAGCCACGGCGTGCCGAGGTTGAGGTAGGCGGTCCAGTTGCCGGCCCCGCGCAGCGCGGCCGCGGCCGACTCGGTGCCCGTGGTGGTGGACGCCTGCTCCACGTAGGGCAGGAAGTTGAACGCGTACTTGCCCTGCAGCAGCAGCGGCAGGGCCCACCACGCGGTGGCCATCACCACCGCGACGCCCCAGCAGGCGGCCAGCGACACGAGCCGCCGGCCGCGGGCATAGGCCAGGATGAACAGCCCCGGCAGCAGCAGCGCTTCCAGGGTCACGGTGGCGTTCACGCCGGACATGCACAGCACCACGACGCCGGAGCGGGCGGCGGCCCGGACCACGCCGCCAGGACCGCGCACGGCCGTGGTCAGCGGCAGCACGGCCCACGGAGCGAGCATCCCGGGCAGCGCCGCCGACGAGGTGGACCCGATCACGATGGTGAACGTCGGCCACAGGGCGAACACCAGCCCGGCCAGCAGGCGCGAGGCCGGTGATCCGATGTCGAGCGCTTCGGCCAGCTTGACCAGCCCGGCGAAGCCGACCGCGATGATCAGCGAGAGCCACAGCCGCTCGGTGAGCCAGACCGGGACGTGCGCGAGCTGGCCGGCCAGGTAGAACGGCCCCATCGGCGCGGCGTAGCCGATCGCCTGGTTGTTCAGCGCGCCGAAGGTGTTCCGCGGATCCATGAGATGCCACAGGCTCGCGTAGAAGCCGGCCGGATCCAGGTCCACGCTGAGCTTGGTCTCGAAGAACATCCGGCCCGGGTCGTTCGCGAGGAGCACGAGGAACGCGACCAGCCACACCAGGCCGGCCCAGCGCAGCACCGGGCCACGCGGCCGCTTCCCTGCTGTCCTGTCGCGTTCGACCTCACCGGTGGGTATCGCCAGGCGCGCGAGTCGCTCGGCGCCGACCCGGATCGTCATCCGACGCGTCTCATGATCAGCATGAGGTTCCAGGTAGCGACCTCACGCAGGCCAGGCAGCCGCAGCAGCAGGCGGCACCACCGCGGGTAATAGCGCGGCCGCGCCGCCACGATCTCGATGTCCGGCCGGGCCCGCAGCGCTCGCAGCACCGGCCCGACGTGCACGCGGAACAGGTTTGCCCCGACCTCGTGCTTGGGCTTGCGCTGATTGCGCCGGATGTACCGGCGCTCGGCGTAGCGCGGGCCCAGATAGTGCCACGGCGACATCTCGTGCCCGCCCCACGGGGAGTACCAGTTCGTGTAGGACAGGTACACCAGCCCGCCCGGCCGGGTCGCGCGGATCATCTCCTCGATCAGCCCCATCGGATCGGGGACATGCTCGAGCACGTTGGAGGAGAACACCACGTCGGCCGTGCCGTCGCGGACCGGCAGCCAGTAGCCGTCCGCGACCACTCCGCCGACGGGCGCGGCGGTCCGGAAGGACAGCTCGGCCGGATCGGGTTCGAACAGGTAGCAGTGCGCGCCGCGGGCCCGGAAGGCGGTGGTGAACCAGCCGCCCCCGCCGCCGACGTCTACCACCGTCCGGCCGCCCAGCTCGGCGTGCTCGGCCACCTGCTGCACCGCGTCCTCGGCCAGGCTGGAGTAGAACTTCTCCGGGTCGCTCTGTTCGGCCAGGAACAAGCGGAACAGCCTGACCGACCGGCGCAGGCCGACGGGGGTCGCCTGATCGGCGCAGTGTCGGCTAGTCGGCGCCATCAGGCTCATCTAAGTCCTCGAGCGTCGTGCACGGTCCGTGCGTAGAACAGGAGAAACACGAGCCTGACCTCTCTCCCGCCGTGACCATGACAGGAGAGCGCCGGCTCGTGATTATTTCGTTGACGCATGCTACTGCTGGGTACAGGGAAAGCGCAGGAATAGCGCGGATTTCGTCGTGTCGCGAGGATCTGAGCGCGCGGCGTTCCCAGCCGGTATCCCGGATAAGTTGATCTTGGTCTTGTTGCTGCTCGTCACCGGCCGGGCCAGGCCGGCGCGTTTTGCATAGATTCGGCGCGCGCGTCTTGTAGTCTCTTCCCTTACCCCTCCCGCTTCTGGGGTGCTGCCTCCGGTGGTTATAGCTACCGGCAAGTAACCACACCACTACGCTGTATTCCTCACCGAGGGGATCACGACCTGACGGCTGCTGGCGCGGATTACCCGCGTCATCATGTGGCCTGGAGCCGCGAGATGAATGATGATTCAGGCGCTCTGCCTGGGGAGACAAGCCTGGCCGACGAGCCGGGAGCTGCCTTGGAACCCGCGCAGGACCGGTCACCGGGGTCCGCGCCGTGGCTGGGCTACGGGCTGCCGGAGCCGATCGGCGGCGGCGGCCAGCGCACGAGCATCCTGTTCGTCGCCTGGCGGGATCTCGCCAACCGGCAGGCCGGGGGATCCGAGGTGCTGGTCGACCGGCTGGCGTCCGGCGTGCTGGCCCGTGGCCACCGGGTGACGCTGATGTGCGGTGGTCAGGTGGCCGAACGGCCCTACCGCGTGCTGCGCAACGGCGGCACGTACACCCAGTTCCTCCGCGCGCCCATGGGTTACCTGCGGCACTTCAGGAGCTACGACCTGATCGTCGAGGTCTGCAACGGGATGCCGTTCCTGGCGCCGCTATGGTCCAAGCGCCCGGTGCTCTGCCTCGTGAACCACATGCACACCGAGCTGTGGTCGATCCGGTTCCGCCCGCCGTTCTCCACGGTGGGCCGGAACATCGAGCGGGTCGTCATGCCCCGGGTGCACCGCAACAACCTGTTCCTCACCGTGTCCCCCTCCACCGCGGAATCGCTGCAGCAGATCGGGGTCGGCCAGGACCGGATCCGGCAGATCTGCAACGGCGTCGAGGCGCCGGATCCGCCCACCCCGCGGTCGCCGGAGCCGATGTTCCTCGCGTTCGGCAGGCTCGCCGACTACAAGCGCCTCGACCTGCTGCTGCGGCTGTGGGACCGGGTGCGGCACGTGACCGGCGGGAAGCTGGTGATCGCCGGGGACGGGCCGGAGCGGCCGCGGCTGCAGGCCCTGGCCGGGCCCGGCGTCGAGTTCACCGGCCGGGTGTCGGACGCCGAGAAGCACCGGCTGATGTGCGCGGCGTGGCTGTTCCTGCATCCGGCGCTGATCGAGGGCTGGGGCATCGTGGTCGCCGAGGCGGCGATCCGCGGCACTCCCTCGGTGGCGTTCGACGTACCGGGCCTGCGTGACTCGGTCATGCACGGCCAGACCGGGATGCTGGTGCGGACCGAGGGCCAGTTCGCCTCGGAGTGGGCGTCGCTGGCGATCGACCACCGGCGGCGCGAGCAGCTCGGCCAGGCGGCGCGCACCCGCGCGCTGCAGCTGCACTGGTCCGCCGCGGTGGACGGCTTCGCCGACGTGGCCGACGAGGCCATCAAGCGGGCGAGGAACAAGGTATGACGGTAGCCGCTCCAGCGAACCCGCTCCAGGAGTTCTACGAGACCCCCGGCGTCCCGCTGCGCTCGGGTCCTGACCGGGCTCACCGCCAGGCCCGGATGCTGGCCGAGATGCTGCGAGGCGTGACCGGGCCGGCCGTGATCGTCGATCTGGGCTGCGGCGACGGCTCCGCGCTCGCGGTCGCGGCCCAGCGCAATCCGGCGCACAGGTTCGTCGGCATCGACTGGTCCGGCGATGCCCTGCGGCAGGCCCGTACCCTCGGCCTCACGGTGGTGCGCGCGGGCGTGGCCGCGGACCTGCCGGTCGCGGACGGCACCGCGGACGTGGTGATCATGAGCGAGCTGATCGAGCACCTGGTGGACCCCGACGGGGCGGTCGCCGAGGCCCGGCGGGTGCTGCGGCCGGGCGGCTCGCTGCTGCTGTCCACGCCGAACCTGGCCGCCTGGTACAACCGAGGCCTCCTCGCATTGGGGATCCAGCCGATCTTCTCCGAGGTGAGCCTGCGCGGGGTGTTCGGCAGGCCGGGCCGTGTGGTGGCCGGTCACCTGCGCCTGTTCACCCGGCGGGCGCTGACCGAGTTCCTCGCCGCCAGCGGGTTCCGTTGCGTCACCGTGACCGGAGCGCGATACCACGATGTGCCGCGGCCGCTAGGCCCGTTCGACCGCGCTTTCTGCCGGTGGCCTGCTGCCGCGTCCATCTTGCTGGTACACGCCCGAAAGGAATAACTCCCCGATGGCGCAGGCGTCCGATACCAGAACCGAGCCGAAACACGGGCCGGCCCATCCCCGGCGCCGACGCTGGCTCGAGGTCGGCGGCCTGGCCTTCGGGATCCTCGCCGGCGTGGGCATCGCGCTCGGCTGGATCCTCTCGACCCGCGGCCAGCCGCCCCGCCCGGTCGTCTACAGCACCCAGCCGCCCGTGGTGGTCCACGGCACGCCGGCCGCACCGGGCCTGTCGGGGGAACCGGATCCCGCCGCGCTGGATGCGCAGTGGGCCGACTACTCCAACCACGCCAGCTGCGCCGACTGGGCCGGCGGTGACGGGGTCTCCGCCATCCGGCTGAACTCCTCCCAGCTCGCCTGGTTCTTCTCCGACACCTACCTCGGACCGGCCGGAACCAATACCGGTTTCTCGCACCTGTCCGGGTTCCTGCACAACTCGGTGGTCGTCCAGACCAGTACCGGCTCTGGCAGCACGTTCGTCACCCTGACCGGCGGCGGAGCCTGCCCCGGCCCGGGCCGCCCGGGCAACGCGGCCCCCGTGGTGGGGCCACCGCCCACCGCATCCGGCGTGTCGGCCGACCGGTACTGGGAAGAGGACGGCATCAGGACCGGAAGCACCATCGTCAAGTTCTACAACCACTACCTGGGCGGCACCGTCCCGTTCGTGCCGGACGGAACGGTGATCGCCAGCTTCGGCGTCAGCCAGCTCAGCTCGGTCGGCCAGGCCCGCCAGTACGGCCGGGTCGCCCGGCCGAACCTGACCACGCTGCCGTCCTACACCCCGCCGGGGGGCGGCTCGCCGATCATGTGGGGCGCGTCCCTGCTGCGCACGGGTAACACGGTCTACATCTACGGCACGCAGAGCCCGAAGCTATCCGACCCGGGCCACGTGCTCTACCTGG
>Ga0207689_10001189_pt1 | contig 25002 bp, 23 predicted proteins | sample KBSMisM52_FD_184312 | JGI IMG/M metagenome (GOLD analysis project Ga0207689, IMG submission 184312) | Miscanthus rhizosphere microbial communities from Kellogg Biological Station, Michigan, USA - KBS Miscanthus M5-2 (SPAdes) (version 2) | ecosystem: Host-associated > Plants > Roots >... | reverse complement strand
CGTCGAACGGGCAGTTGATGAAGACGTTCCTCTCGTACTCGTGGTCACGTCCGCGAAGCACTTCAGGTCCTTACTTTCGCATCGCGCGAACTGCCTCGACAGCGTCAATGATTCGATCGATCCCCAATGTGCTTTTTTCGCGCGGAAAGAGGATGTCGGGGCCGTCGAGAATCGAAACCATGTGAGCAACTTTCGCCATCGCAGCCCGGGCTTCTTTCGTGTCCGGGATCTCGGAAAACATAAACCGTTTTCCGAGACCGAGAGCTTTGAGCGCATCCCGCATTTCGCGCGTTGCGCGAACGTTGCTTCGGATCTGCTTCAGGCGGATCATTTTCCGTTTCCTCGTTGCTCGCATCGGCAAATGATAACAGGGCTGCTCATGGCCGATTCCGATTCTACAAACGGTAGAGTGGCTTGACCCTGTCAAGCGAAATCTTCACTTTTCCGCAGGCTCTTCGCGGCGTCTCTGCGGAAAAGGTGTGGAGCGTTTGTGAAGTGGTTGCGGGCATCCGATCATGAGGGCGAACGGGGCCTAGACTCCGCGACCTCAATCCAATGTCTGTAGCGCAACTTGACGTCGCACTCGACCGGCCGATGCCGCAGTCTCCGGATGCGGAGCGCGCGGTGCTCGGATCGATTCTGATCAACAACCACGCGTTCTATCGCGTCGTGGGGACGATCAACACCGAGGATTTTTTCCGCGACGCGCATCGGACGATCTTCGCCACGATGCGGCGGCTGGCCGAGCAGAGCAAAGAGATCGATCCTCTGACTCTGCGCGAGGAACTGGCCAAGAACGCGCAGCTCGAGCAGGTCGGCGGATCCGCGTACGTCGCGTCGCTGGTCGACGGCATCCCGGACATCGCCAACGTCGAGCGCTACGCCCGCATCGTCAAAGAGAAGTCGACATTGCGGCGGTTGATCGTGATGGGCAACTCCGTGATGCGCGCCGCGCTCGACGCGCCGAGCGAACCAGCGGATGTGCTCAACATCGCCGAGAAGTCGATCTACGAGATTGCCGAGGGATCGATCGAAAAAGGGTTCGTGGCGCTCGATCGCATCACGCGGTCGAACATGAGCGCGATCGAGCAACTGCAGCATGCCGGAAAGCTCATCACCGGCATCCCTACCGGGTACGACAGGTTCAACGAGTTCACCTCCGGTTTCCAGCCCTCGGATCTCATCATTATTGCCGCACGGCCGTCAATGGGGAAGACCAGTTTTATGATGAACATCGCCGAATCGATCGCCATCCCCGATCGCTCGGGCGAGCCGCGGTCACCGGCGCAGCGTCTCTACTCGGTCGGCGTCTTCTCGCTCGAAATGTCGAAAGAGCAGATCGGCCTGCGCATCCTCTCCTCGGAGTCGGGCGTATCGAATCACCTCATCCGCGCCGGGATGCTCAGCGAGCGAAACTGGCGGGACCTGGCCGACGCCTCGGCGCGCCTGGCGAAAGCAAAGATCTTCGTCGACGACACGCCCGGCATCGACATCATGGAGATGCGTGCGAAGGCGCGTCGCCTGAAGATGGAAGCGGGGCTGGACATGATCATGGTCGACTACCTCCAGCTCATGTCCGTCAAAGGAAAGACCGAGTCGCGCAACCAGGAAATCTCGCAGATCTCGCGTGGCCTCAAGGCGATCGCCAAGGAGTTGAACCTGCCGCTGGTCTCGCTCTCGCAGCTCTCCCGCCGTCCCGAGCAGCGCACGGGCGATCACCGGCCGCAGCTCTCCGACCTTCGCGAATCAGGATCGATCGAGCAGGACGCCGACGTCGTCTGCTTCATCTATCGCGATGAGGTCTACAACAAGGACACCGAAGAGAAGGGCATCGCCGAGATCATCATCGGCAAGCAGCGCAACGGCCCCATCGGCGACTTCAAGCTCGTCTTCCGAAACGACATCACCAAGTTCTTCAACTACGAGCCCACTCCGGATTACGGTCCGCAGTAGGGGCGGGCGTGAAGATCGGAAGCTCGAACGACGCGGCGAAGTCGATTCCGGGCATCTCCGCCGAGGCGTCGAGCCGCCAGACGATCTGATCGCGTGACTTGAGCAGATCCGTTGCGCGGGCATCCGCGGGAATCGTCAGCGAGAACGGGACGCGCACGCCGCCGGTTGCAAGGCGCATCGCTGTCGCGGCGGTGACGCGGCTCTCGGTCTGCCAGAGCGGTGTTTCGCGGGTCGATTGATTCTTGCCGCTGCCGGTGGTGACGCGATGCACGCAAATGAGCAGCAGACGATAGCCGCCCTCCGGCACGGCGTCGCCGCGCATTTCGATCTCGCCCTGGAACGACCCGCCGGGCACGATCGGCACGCGATCGATGGTGCAGATCGAGCGGCCGAATTTCAGGCGGCGAAGAGTGGTGTAGATCGCGCCGATGATCAGGAGCGCTCCAGCGAGCGGAAACAACAGGAACACCAGCAGGATCGGGTTCGGCTCTTCCTGAAACTGGCGTACGAGAATGAATCCGACGGGAATCGTAACGGCGTTCCAGAAGACCGACACCACCCACAGGACGACCGGCGCCGCGCTACGCCGGTCCGGGATGCGGCGCGCGCTCCATTCGGGACGCCAGAGCCACGGCTGATCGGGAGCCGCGGCCAGCAAGGCGGCGGCGCGGGCGGCGTTTCTCGTGGCAACGAGGACGCCGGCGAAGATCGACACGCTGAGCGTGGTGAACAGAACGCCGGCTAGAAGCGGTGCGAAGGCATTCGCCTCGTGACGCTGGAGGGCCCGAATGCCGAGCAACAGGAGATTGAGGCCCGCGCCGGCGAACGGCAGCATGAAGAGAGCCACGCAGCCGAGGAGCAGCTGACGGCCGTGGCGCGATGCAAACGATTGTTCCGGCGACATCGCAGAAGTGTACGATCAACGCCATGAGACGCGCTCTTGCCATCGCTGCGCTGTTGATTACCGCCGCTATCCAGGCTCGCGCCAACGTGCTGCGGCTCAACGTCAACGACATGATTCACCCGATCAGCGACGAGTTCATCGGGCGCGCGCTCGATCAGGCGCAACGCGAGCACGACGACGCCGTCATCATCGTCCTCAGCACGCCGGGCGGTCTGCTCGACTCCACGCGCTCGATCGTCGAGAAGATCATGACCTCGCATGTGCCGGTGATTGTCTACGTCGCGCCCGCCGGAAGCCGCGCGGCCTCGGCCGGCTTTTTCATCCTCGAGTCAGCCGACGTTGCGGCGATGGCTCCGGGGACGAATACCGGCGCGGCGCACCCGGTGCTCCTCGGCGAAAAGATGGACGAGATCATGAAGGCCAAGATGGAGAACGATGCCGCCGCCTTCATGCGCACGATCGCCTCGAAGCGCGGGCGCAACGTGACCGTGGCCGAAAGCGCCGTGCGCGAGTCGAAGTCGTTCACCGAGCAGGAGGCGCTCTCGCAGAAACTGATCGATGTCATCGCGCCGACCGAGCAGTCGCTCCTGCGCGCGATCGAAGGCCGGACGTTCAAGCGCTACGACGGCACGAACATCACGCTGCACGTGGCCAACGCGCATGTGAGTGTTTTCGAGATGTCGCTGCGGCAGCGGTTGATGTCGGGGTTGATGGACCCGAACATCGCCTTCCTGCTGCTGGCACTCGGCGCGCTGGCGCTCTACGCGGAATTCAACCATCCCGGGGCGGTCCTGCCGGGAGTGGTCGGCGTGATTTCGATCGTCCTCGCGCTCTTCGCGCTGAACTTTCTGCCGACGCGATTCGCGTCGCTGGCCTTACTGTTCGTGGCCTTCGCTTTGTTCGCGCTCGAGGCAAAGTTCGCTTCGCACGGCGTCCTGGCGATCGGCGGCATCGTCTGCATGGTGATCGGCGCGCTCTTTCTGGTCGATGGTCCGATTCCGCAGATGCGCGTGAACATCGTCACCGCTGTCGCCGTTAGTCTGCCGATCGGTTTGATTGCGGTCTTTCTGACGACGCTGGTCCTGCGCGCGCGGCGCGGACGCGTGGCTACCGGCAGCGAAGGGATGATCGGCGAGATCGGCATCGCCCGCACGCCGCTCGGCCCGGACGGCAAAGTCTTCGTCCACGGCGAGTTATGGAACGCGATGTCGACGAGCGCGATCGCCGAGGGCGCGCGGGTGAAGGTGGCCAGTGTGAATGGGCTGCACCTGATCGTGGAGCCCGCGGAGTAGCGGTAACGCTACAATCCCCCCATTCGCGCGGAGGTCTCATGAATCTGGGTCTGCTAATCGTCATCATCATCTTCGGTCTCTACATTCTCAGCTCCATCAAGATCCTGCCGGAGTACGAGCGGGGCGTCATCTTCCGGCTCGGGCGCTTGCTGCCGGAGGCGAAAGGACCGGGACTCTTTCTCGTCTTCGCGCCGGTCGATCGCATCGTCCGGGTCTCGCTGCGGCAGGAGGCGTTCGAAGTGCCGCCGCAGGACATCATCACGCGCGACAACGTCACACTGAAGGTGAACGCCGTCGTCTTTCTTCGCGTGATCGAGCCGCGGCGCGCGGTCGTCGAAGTGTTCGACTATCGCTACCAGACCTCGCAATTCGCGCAGACGACGTTGCGGTCGGTGCTCGGCGAAGTGGAGCTCGATGAGCTGCTGGCCCATCGCGACGCGCTCAACGCGCGCATCCAGACCATCCTCGATCAGCACACCGAGCCGTGGGGCGTGAAGGTGGCGAACGTCGAGGTGAAGCAGGTCGACCTGCCGGAGTCGATGCTGCGGGCCATGGCCAAGCAGGCCGAGGCCGAGCGTGAGAAGCGGGCCAAGCTCATTCACGCCGAGGGCGAGTTCGCGGCGTCGCAGAGACTGGCGGATGCCGCGCACGTGCTGGCGACGCAGCCGACTGCTCTCCAGTTGCGCTACCTACAGACGTTGACGGAGATCGGGGTCGAGAAGAACACGACAATCGTCTTTCCGCTGCCGATCGACATTCTCACCGGCCTTACCAAGGCGCTCAATCGGGAATGACCGATGTCGTGATGCTCGAGGCCGCGCTGTTTCAGCTGCGCGCGGCCGCGAGCGGCGTCGATCCGGATTCGGCGCCGCAGCTCGGGCTCTGCATGAGCGTCCTGGCGAATGCGATCACGGCCGGACACGCCGGCGTGAACGCGGCCATCGTCAACGACATCGAGTTTGCTACGAACGACCTGAGTACGGCGATCGACGAGCTGCCGCAGACCGACGCGGACCGCCTGGCGCCGCTTCTTTTGGCGTTGCGGGAGGATCTGGCGGCTCTGCAATCAGCGACGGCTCTTGATCCGTCTCTGATCGCGCAGATCCGCGGGTTTCAATCGAAACTGCGCGTGAGGATGAAGGCAATCGAGCGACAGACGTACGTCGAGGGCCGCTCGGATGCCCTGCCGCATCCTCCCGAGGAACTGAGGAAGGAGGCGATCCCGATCGCCAGTCAGCTCGCTTCGGCCGGCTTCCCCACTCCGGCGCTCGACGCCCTGATCGCGGAGCCGGAATCGCTGCGTTTTCACTCGATTCGCGAGTTGGTTGACGAGCTGGAAGTCATTCTTGGTTAGGGGTCATTGATCTGTAGCTGAGTCCGGTGTACCGTCTTGACCGAATCGTCACAACGGGGAAAGAAGAAGGAGAAAGACGTATGACTGCTCTATTCGCACTGGCCTTGTTACAGGACAACACAACCACCGGGATTTCACCTCTGGGCGCGGGACTCGGCATCGGCGTGATGATCTGCTATTTCGCCGTCATCATTCTCATGATCGCCGGGATGTGGAAGATCTTCGTCAAAGCCGGTAAGCCGGGCTGGGCGGCGATCGTCCCAATCTACAACCTGGTCGTTTTGCTGGAAATCGTCGGCAAGCCGATCTGGTGGATCATCCTGATGATCATTCCCCTGGTCAACCTCATCGTCTACATCATCGTCCTCATCGAGTTGGCGAAGCGATTCGGCAAGGGCATCGGCTTTGCGCTCGGGCTCCTGTTCCTGCCGTTCATCTTCTTCCCGGTTCTTGGATTCGGCAGCGCGCAGTATCACGGATAGCGTTTTTTCACAGGGCCCGGCGCGCAGCCGGGCCCTACGCGTTTCCGAACAGCGCCACAATTTTCTCCAGCCCGCGCTGATCCTCTTCATCGAACGCATCGAGCTTGTCGGAATCGACGTCGAGCACGGCCACCAGTTCGCCGTCCGCACCGAAGACGGGGACGACGATCTCCGATTTTGAATTCGGATCGCAGGCGATGTGGCCGGGGAACTGGTTCACATCCGGCACGATGATGGTCTGGCGTTTCTGCGCCGAGGTGCCGCAGACGCCCTGTCCGAACTCGATCTGCAGGCAGCCGACGGTTCCCATGTACGGACCGACGACGAGGCGATCGCCGCAGACGCGGTAGAAGCCGGTCCAGTAGAAATGCGGGAAGCGATTGGCCAGGATCGAGCTGATCGTGGCCATGAGGGCGATGTCATCGAGCGACTCGCCGCCTTCGTCGCTCCAGATAGCGGCGACGGCCTGGAAACACTCTTCGTAGTCAGCGGTCTTCATGAATGCAGCGCGCGATAGTAGACCGCTTCGTATTCGCGTGCCGAGCGCTCCCACGAAAAATCGGCGGCCATGCCGTTTGCCTGCAGGCGGCGCCACGTCTTCGATTCGCGATAGTTGAGCATGGCCAGCCATGTGGCGGTGTAAAAGTCGGCGGCGTTCGTGGAGAAGAAGCCGAATCCATTGGCGACGTCCAGGTTCGCTCCGTCGAACGGGATCACGGTGTCGGCCAGGCCGCCGGTCAGCCTGACGACCGGGACGGTGCCGTAGCGCAGCGCGTACATCTGGTTCAAACCACACGGCTCGTAGATCGACGGCATGAGCAGGATGTCCGATCCGGCGTAGATGCGGTGCGACAGCTCGCTGTCGAATCCGATGATCACCCGGCAGGAATCAGGATAGTGCGCGGCAATCTGACGCAGGGCATTCTCGTAGCGGGGCTCGCCAGATCCGAGGATTACGGCGTACGCGCCGGCGGCAAGCATTTGTGGGAGCGCGGCGATGAGCAGATCGATCCCCTTCTGATCGACCAGCCGGCTGATGAAACCGATCAGCGGCGTTCGGGCCTTGTGCTTGAGATTCAATTCACGCAGCAGCGCGCGTTTCGAAAGAGCTTTGCCCGCCAGGTGCCCCTCGTGAAAGGGCGAACGGATGTGAGGATCGGTGGCGGGATTCCACTCCTCGACGTCGATACCGTTGAGGATCCCTTCCAGCTTGAAGGAGAGGCTGCGCAGGATTCCGTCAAGACCGGCGCCGTGCTCGCCTGACTGAATCTCGCGCGCATACGCCGGCGAGACCGTGGTCACCTGATCGGCCAGGATGATGCCGCCCTTCATCAGGTTCACGTCGCCGAAGTGCTCGACCGCGTCGGGCGCCCAGTACCGGCTGTGAAGACCGAGTCCGGCGAAGTGACGGGCGGCGCCGATTCCCTGGTAGTTGAGGTTGTGGATCGTGTAAACCGACCGCGCGCCGCGGAACTGCTCGCTGCCGCGCAATCCGGAGTGCAGGTAGATCGGCAGGAGCGCGGTATGCCAGTCGTGGGCGTGCACGATGTCGGGCGCGATGCCGAGCAGCTCGCATCCCCGAACGACGGCCCGGCAGAAGAACGTGAAGCGCTCGATGCCGTCGTCGTAGCCGTCGAAGCGCTGGGAGTAGATGTGCGGGCGATGAAAGTAGTAGTCGTTCCCGACGAGGATGAGCGGAATGTCTGTTCCCGGCAGCGTGGTGCGCAGGTAGTTGGCCTGCGCTTCCCAATTCGCCCATCGCACATGCGTCGTCGGCAGAACTTGTTCGAGATCGATATCGTTCTCCGCAAACCACTGGCACGCTTGCCGGTAGAACGGCATGAAGATGGTGACGTCGTGTCCGAGTTTCGCCAGCGATTTCGGCAGGGAGCCGCACACATCCCCCAGGCCTCCGGTCTTGGCGATCGGCGAAACCTCGGCGGTGGCGAAGAGAATCTTCACGTTGAAACTCTATCTCCTGAACGGAGCGCTCACGAAACTCACTGTCATTCCGAGCCGGCGAAACCCCGGTAGGGGTAAAGCGCGGCGAGGAATCCCCGGCTGATAACCGCTGCTCCCTCGCCCGCGGACGTAGCTGGGGATTCCTCGCCGCGCTTTACCCCTCCGGGGTGCCGCCGGCTCAGAATGACAGGTTAATCAATCACGATCGCCGCGTAACCGACCACGTGCGAGTAGTCGCCGTTGATGTCGCCGCTCGTGGCGTGCTTGATCAGCCTTGCGTGTTTCGCGCCGAGTTGTTTCGCGGCGATCAGCATCGTCGTCGTGGGGATGAAGCCGCACATGGAGATGTCGGCCTCTTCGACGACGCGCCACAGCTCGCGCGGATCGAGCTTCAGCACCGCATCGATCGCCAGCTGGTCCTTGCGCAGTGTCGTCTTCTGATCTTCGTAGTGATTGAGATCGGAGCTGGCCAGGATGCCCACCGGCTCGCCGGCGGCGGCGATGACCGTGGCGATGGCGTGGCCGATCTCCTCGCAGTAGTCGTAGCGATTGGCGCCGAGACAGATCGGGACGAAGGTGAAATCGCCGAGGAGCTGTTGAAGAAACGGGAGTTGAACCTCGAGCGAATGCTCGCGTGCATGTGCGCGCGCGTCGTCGGCGAGAAGCTGGGATTGCTGCATCAGCGCATCGGCCAGCGGCGTGTCGATGGCGACGCTGCCGAGCGGCGTGAGCCAATCGCCCTCGCGATTGATGGCGGCGAAATGTCCGAAGCCGGTGTGATTCGGGCAGAGGATGATGAAGCGCTTCGGTAGCTCGGCGGCGCCATAAAAGGCCGCGGCGACGTGGCCGCTGTACATCAGACCGGCGTGCGGCACGACGGCGCCGATGAACCGTTCTTTCTCTTCGTGCTCAGTTTCCTCGGCGAAACACGCGGCCACCTGCGCCGCCAGGCGCTCCGGTGTTCCCTCGTAAAACGTGCCGGCGACGGCAGGAGGGCGGGTAGCCATCTCCTAACGTTATCGCATCCCCGAGCCCGCGGGCCCGCTCCTTGCCTTTATAGTTGAGGCATGGCCGAAATCCGTCGCGAGGGCGAACGCCGCGCGAGGTTCAAGAAAAGGTTCACCAACGCGCGGACGATCGTCTGGTCGTGGCTGACCGACCCGGCTGTCCTGCTCTACCGCCGTGAGGCCCACGGCCGGAAGCGGGCGCGCGTCACCACGGTCGAATTCTTCCTCTTCATCCGCGAGGTGACGCGCGAGTTCTATGACATCGAAGGGACCTCGCGCGCGGCAGCACTCGCGTACACGACGCTGCTGTCGCTCATCCCGCTGCTGGTGGCGTTCACACAGGCGCTGCAGCGCTACTTCCGCAATCTCTTCCCCAACTTTCAGGCGCAGATCGACAACATCCTGAACAACATCATCCCGTACCAGTCGCCGGTGATCTCGTACCACATCTCCCGATTCGCGGAGAACGCCCAGGCGGCGTCGACGTTCGGCGTGATCATCTTCATCATCATCGCTTTCCGGCTGTTCCTGGTAGTCGAAGACACGGTGAATCGGATCTGGAAGGTGCGCAGCGCGCGCGGCTACCGGCAGAAGATCATCGCCTTCACTATGCTCTTTTTCTGGGGGCCGGTGCTGATGGGCATCTCCTTCACCACCACCAACACGCTGGAGAAGAACCGCTATCTGCAGGTGCTGTTCAAGCACGACATCATTTTCCGGATCGCTCCGATCGTGGTGCTGTTCGTCGCCTTCACGATGCTGTTCTGGTTGGTGCCGTCGACGCGCGTCCGTTTCAGCTCCGCGGCGGTCGGCGCGATCGTGACGACGTCGCTGTTCTCGCTGGTCCGTTTCGGTTTCGGGATCTACGCCGATTATCTTTTCCACGGGCGCTTCAATCTGATCTACGGCGCCCTCGGACTGGCGATCATCTTTCTGATCGCCATTCAGATCCTGTGGGTGGTGATCCTCCTCGGCGTCGAGATCAGTTTCGTCTATCAGAACCTCTACGGCCTCCTGCGCGCGACCGAGCAACAGGTGCAGGACGAGCCCCGCTTCGATGTCTATTTCGCGCTTCGGGCGCTGGTCGAGATCGCCCGCCGCTTCGATCGCCGCGAAGAGGCGCCGTCGTCCTATCGTCTCGCGGAACAGTTCGGGACGACGGATGCGCAAATGCTGCGCGTGCTGCGACGGCTGGAGGATTCCCAGCTGGTGAAAGAGATTGGCGGCGACTGGGCAGGCTTCGTCCCGGGCTGTGATCCCGACCGCATCAGCATCGAGGAGGTCGTGGCGCAGGTCGAAGGACTGCGGCGCGACGTCCCCGAGATCCACATGGACGACACCGAACGCGCCGTAATCGGCGAGCTCTTCACGCGCATCGGCGCCTGCATGAACAACGCGCTCGAACACCTGACCATCGGGCAGCTGGTTCGGCAGCTGTACGGCGAGCGTCCAAATCCTGCTTAGCTGCGGTTTCGGATTCGCCGCATCGTCTCGTAGGCCACGGTCGTCGTGGTCACCCAAACCGTTCCAGCGGTGACGCCGGCGAGGACATCGGAGATCCAGTGGACGCCGAGGTAGACGCGGGACAGGGCCACGGCGACGACGAGCGTGTAGAGGAAGGCGATTACCGCCGTCCTGGCCGGCCAGCTTTTGATGGCGCGGAAGGCGAGATACGCCAGCGCGCCATACGCGACGGCGGAGCCCATGGCGTGGCCGCTCGGGAACGAATAGCCGTTCGCGCGCCGGAGCATCTCCGCGACCGCGGGGCGGGCTCGTGCGAAGTAGCGTTTCAGCTCGAAATCGAGCAGCCCGCCGCCTCCCGCCGTGACGAGGAGATAGATCAGCCAGCGCCAGCGCCGGCGGAAGGCCAGGATCGCTCCGATGATGAGGATTTCGATACCGATTCCGGCCGGGCTGCCGACATACGTCATCAGCGTGAAAAAAAGAGTTGCGCCGGACGTCCGCTCGCTGATGGCCCAGTCGTGAATCTTCGCGTCGGTCTGTTCGAGCTGGCCGTTTTTTGCGTGGACTCGTTCCGCCAGGTCCATGAACCCATCGCCCGCCCACGCCGTCAGCAATCCGCCGGCGATGAGGATGGCCAGCACCGGCAGGTATTTCTTGTACCGCTCACGGGCCGTCGAGACGAAGCGCGTGGCTCGGGAGCTCCGCGCGATGAGCCGCGCCAGCGCTTGCCCCAGGCGCCTGATCACCGGCAGCGTGGCGTAGACGGCAGCCCAAAGGATCAGGAAGGTGAGGGCGAAGGCGAGGAACAGCATCTTGCGCTTCTGTCAGCAGGTACGGTGCCGGGCTGCAAAAAGCAAATGTTGAATGTTGAATGCTGAATGTTCAATGTTGAATGACCGAGGCGCTGGTGCACTGGTTTTTCATTCAACATTCAACATTGAACACTCAACATTCAACATTTCCGCCTTTCTAAAACCCTCCCGACATGTACTTCCACTGCACGATCTTCTCGTTGATCTCGCGCAGGCGGCGGCTGATCATCCGGCAGAGCAGGTTGAGGAACTGCAGCGAGGCGTGCGGGTCCATCGACAGGATCTCGTTCAGCGTAGCCCGGTCGATCGATAAAACTGTTGCGTCGCCGTCGTGCGCCTTCGCGTCGGCCGAGCGCGCCTTGTCGTCGATCAGCGCCATCTCGCCGAAGAAGTCGCCGCGGTCGAGCACGGCCAGCGCTTCCTCGCCCACGCCGGGGATGAACTTCGAGATGCGCACGCGGCCGTCGAGGACGATGTAGAGCTTGTCGCCCTTCTCGCCTTCGCGGAAGACCATCGATCCTTCGCTGAAGCGCTCCTCGCTGGAGAAGGTGGCCAGCAGCTTCATTTCGCCGGCGGAGAGGCCGCGCTCTTTGAAGAGATCGACCTTGTCTTCCGATTTGACGGTGACCTGCTGCGTTTCGCGAGTTCCTTCGACCCGCTTGCGGCCCTGCCCCTTCTTCGCGTCCTCCTGGAAAAAGAGCTTGAGCTGCTCGTTGGCGTCGCGCACTTTTTCGGTGAGCGAGCGCCAGAAAGCCCAGTGCAGGCCGACGGCGAGCTGCTTGTCCTCGTCCATGAGCTGGTCGAGCGCGCTGAAGGAGAAGGTGTAGCAGCTCGACGGGATGATGGCCATGGCGTCGCTGGACCGATGCGTGCGATCGATGAAATTCATCTCGCCGAAGATCGTGCCGGCCGTGAGCGATCCCAGAATCTGCGGTCCGAAGGGCGTCTCCTTGCGGATCTCGATGCGGCCGTCCCTGACCACATAGAAATCCATCGACCGGTCTTCTTCCTTGAACACGTGCCCGCCCTCGGCAAGCTGCTGGACGCGCGCGAATTTCGAGAGGCGGATGATCTGCTCGTCCTTGATGTGCTGGAAGACTTCCAGCGACCGCAGGTCGGCGGCCATGGTGATCAGGTTGTCGCGCGTCTCGGCGTCGCGGGTGATCTTCTGGATGATCTCCTGCAAGCCCTTCTTCGATTCGAGCTTAAAGAGATTGTCCTTCCGCAGCTCGAGCCGTTCGGTGCAGAGCTGGAGCTGTTCGACGCGCTGCTTGATCCGGGCGTTGAGATCTTTCGATTCGATGTTCTCGATGCGCTTGAGCGTGTTGATCATCCGCCGCACCGGCTCGGTGCTTTCACCCTTCTGGTCGGTCGAGAGGAGAAAGGCGTCGACGAAGTCCTCGAGGGCGCGGTCGTAGTTGCGCAGCTCGAATTCGACGCGGCCGGCGATCTCGGCGAGTCCGCGGTCGAAGGGATTGAGCTTGCGCGCCTTCCCGATCTCGTCGTGCGCGGCGTCCCACTCGCCCTGCGAGTAGTGGAGCCGGCCGAGGATCTCGTAGGGGCGATAGTTGTTCGGGGTCTTCAGCTTGGCAATCTCGAGCAGCTCGATCGCTTTCGAGGTCTGATCTTTGGCCATGTAGTACTGCGCCAGACCGACGTACTGCGAGGCGTCGACCTCATCGCGGGCTCGCTGCGCATCGACATCCTGTCTCACGGTCTCATACCGCGAGGCCTCGGCCTGCTGTTTGAGATCGCGTGCGCGCGCGAGGTTGATGTGGACGGCGACGGAGCCTGGCTTCAGCTTCTCCGCCATCTCGTACAGATGGATTGCTTCGTCGTACATCCCCTGATCGGCGTAGCGCCGCGCGAGGGCCACCAGGTCGTCGGCATCGACAGGGATGCTCGACTCCGCGGCAACCGTGCGGAAGCGTGTGCGTGCTGGAGTAGCCACCGGGGTTTCGGCCATGGGCGAGCGAATATTATGGCCGAATGCTTCGGGCCGTCACATTGGCGTTGTTTCTGGCGGTGCCGCAGTTCCAGCCCGCGCTGCCGGGTTACGAGTTTTCCTTCCCGCGCGACCACGGCACGCACGACGAGTACAAGACCGAGTGGTGGTACTACACGGGACATCTCGACACCGACAGCGGGAAACGTTACGGATTCGAGCTGACCTTCTTCCGCGTCGGTGTCGTGCCGCCGGGAGAGGCCACGAAGACGCGCTGGGATCTGCGCAATCTATCGCTCGCACACTTCGCGATCACGGACGTCGCGTCGAACGAGTTCCGCTACTACGAGAAGCTCAATCGCTCGTCGTCGTTCACAGCCGGCGCGGCAATGGGAACGCTCGACGTCTTCAACGAAGGGTGGCGCGCCACCACGCTCGCCGATGGCTCCTGGCGCATCGTGGCGAACGCGGGGAAGGACACGATCGATCTGGTGATGACGTCGCGCAAGGCACCGGCCATTCACGGCGAGAACGGCGTGAGCGTCAAAGCCGAAGGTACGGGCTACGCGACCCACTACTACTCGATGTCGCGCCTCGAGCTGCGTGGCCGCGTGAACGGCGCAACCTGCCACGGCCAGGCCTGGATGGATCACGAATTCGGCAGCTCGGCCCTGCGCGAAAGCCAGCAGGGTTGGGATTGGTTCTCCGTGCAGCTCGACAACGACGCCGAGCTGATGCTCTACCAGATCCGCCGCAAAGACGGCACGCCTGACACTCCATCCTCCGGCTCGCTGATCAGCAGCGAAGGGAACGTCATCCATCTCCGCCGCGACCAGATGGTGATCACGCCCCTCGGCAAATGGCATTCGTCAAAGTCCGGCGCGACCTATCCGATGGGCTGGCGCATAGCCATCCCGTCCTTCGGCATCTCGCTCGTCCTGCAGCCGGTGATGAAGGACCAGGAGCTGGTTACCCGCAGCTCGACGCGCGTCACCTATTGGGAAGGCGCGGTGAACGCCGCCGGATCGTTCGGCAATGTGGCAGTGAACGGGCGGGGGTATGTGGAGATGACGGGGTATGAGAAGGTGTTCCGGGCGCCGTGACCGGAGCCCTCTTATGGTTGAGAAAATCGCTCACACCTTGTGCACGGGACCCGGATAGCGGGCCAGTTTTTCATCGCTGGTGAGCAAGGTGACACCTTCGATGAGCGCTTGCGTCAGCAACAGCCGATCGAAAAGATCTTTGTGCAGTCCCGGCAAGGCGTCGATACCAACCGCATGCTCGCTGGTGATCGGCAGCTCTTTGTAGCCGTTATCGATCAGACTTCGACGCAATATGCGAGGCTCGACGCGAAAGTCTTCGCGCCCGCGGGAGCTCTTGATGGCGATCTCCCAGACACTCGCGGCGCTGAATAGAAGCTCGTTGTCTGGATCGTTGAGCTGCTTGCGAGCCGCCGCAGAAAGTCGGTCAGGCTGGCCGGCGGCCCACAACAGCAGATGGGTATCGAGCAGGAGCTTCACTCGTCGACTCCGAACATGGCTGCGATCTCGTTCTCAAACATGCGATCGAAATCATCGGGAACCTCGATTTCGCCTTTCATGAAGCCGAGCCGCTTTGGTTTTTTGGGGGAGTCGAGAGCAGTGACTTTCACGAGCGGCTTCCCGGCCTTCGCGATGATGAAGGATTCGCCTTTTGCTGCCCGATCGACCAGCCTCGAAAGTTGGGTTTTGGCTTCATGGATGTTGACTTTGTTCACGTCGCCTCCTACTAAACTAAGTTAATCAGACCAAGTTTAAGTCTGCGGGCTGCGTCAACGATGTCTTGTCTTGGGTAAATTTCAGACATTCACCCTCCGCAACCTTCGTATCTCCGCCACTAACTGGTCCCGCGCGCTCTTCCCCTTTTGAACGCACGCCGCCACCTTCGATTGCAACTCGCGGCGGTCGTCGGCGGAGATCTCCTTTGACGTCAGCACGAGGATCGGGATGCGGGCGGTGGATGGGTGGTCTTTCAGCAGGCCGGCCACTTCGAAGCCGCTCATGCCGGGCATCATCAGGTCGAGGATGATCACGTCCGGGGTGTTCTCTTTGGCGGCGGCGAAGCCGGTTTCGCCGGTGAAGGCGCTTTCGATCGTGTAGCCGAGGCGGGTCAATTCTTCGTCGAGGAGCTCGTGGACGGACGTGTCGTCGTCGATCAGCAGGAGGCGGATCTTGGACTGATCGGACGTCGTCAGTTGGCGGACGCGGTCGAGCAGGCGGTCGCGGTCGACTGGCTTGACGAAGTAATCGTCGGCGCCGAGGGCTACGCCGAGGTCGCGCTCGTCGACGCGGGAGATGATCACGACCGGGATGTCGCGCGTTACGGCGTCGTTCTTCAACGTCTTGAGCACTTCCCAGCCATCGACGCCCGGGAGGACGAGATCGAGGGTGATGGCGATCGGGCGGGCCTCGCGGGCCAGGCGGAGCGCCTCCTCGCCGTGGCGAGCGCGAACCGAGAAGTAGCCGGCGGACGCAAGCGCGCTCGAGATCAGCTCGTAGGCGTGGGCATCGTCCTCCACCACGAGCACCCGCTCCTGGCGCTGCTCGGCGGGCACGAGGTCGGGAATGCGGCTTACCACCGCGGCGTGCGAGTGCACCGGCAGCGTGAAGGAGAACGTGCTTCCCTTTCCCGGCGCGCTGTCGACGCGCACCCACCCGCCCTGAAGCTGGATGAACTTCCTGACCAGAGCCAGACCGAGGCCTGTGCCGCCGAATTCACGGCGGGCGGTGCCGTCGATCTGGCGGAACTCCTCGAAGATCACCTCGTGGTTCTTCGGGTCGATGCCGATGCCTTCGTCGCGCACGGAGACCGTGATCGCTTCGTCCAGGTGCATCGCCCGAATCGTGATCGGCGACTCCGGCGGCGAAAACTTCATCGCGTTCGAGAGCAGGTTGTAGAGGATCTGCTTGAACTTGGCGAGGTCGGTCTCGATCGCCGGAAGGTTGGGATCCGTTTCGATGATGAACGACGGCATCTTCGTTCGTCCCATCCCGCGCATAACCGTGCAGACGCTTTCGATGACCGGCCGGATCTCGAAACGCTCCGCGTAGACCTCCATCTTGCCGGCTTCGATCTTCGACAGATCGAGGATGTCGTTGATGATGCCGAGAAGATGCTGGCCGGAGGTCAGGATGTGGCGGAGGAAGCTGACGTGCTTTGGATCGAGCGTGTCGCCGAGCCGTTCGATCAGGATCTCGGAGAAGCCGATGATGGAGTTCATCGGCGTCCGCAGCTCGTGGCTCATGTTCGCCAGGAACTGGCTCTTCAGCCGGTCGGCCTCCTGAATGCGGCGGCTCGCGTCTTCGAGATCGTTGCCGCGCCGCTGCAGTTCTTCCGTCAGGCGCGTCAGTTCGGCCACCTCACGCGCCTGTTCAGCTTCGAGCTCGCGGATGACGAGACGCTTCTGCTGCAGATTGGCGATGCCGGCCAGAAAGAAGAACGACGCTCCGAAGAGAAAGAGCATGCGTGTGAGCGCCATCAGCATTACGGAATTGAAGAAGGTAGCCTGCCCCATCGCCATCAGCACGGCGATGTAGGCGACCGCGCTCGCCAGGCTGACGATGTACGACGCCTTCCTGCCAATCGCGAATGCCGTTGCCGCCGCGATGGCCACATACCAGATGAACCAGGGACTGGTGATGCCGCCGGAGGCGTAGGCGCCGAGCGAGACCAGCAGGATGTCGGTGGCGATCCAGACCGGATTGAGAATCCTTCGGTCGAATCCTCGGCGGAAGAGCGCGTACATCACGCCGGCGCAGACGTATGAAGTCAGCCAGACGGCGATCCCGGCCCGCATGTTGAGCACGAAGACGCCGAGCGCGTGGCCGGCGAGCGCAGTCAGGACTGCCGCGGTGTAGACGAGCAGATGGCTCTTCTGCACGGCGAGATCGAAGCGAAGCACGCTCTCGCGATCGGACGATGGCATGGGGATGGAGAAGTGTACTCCCGGAACGAATTACTCGTTCGTACGGAGTACGAGCCGCTGCGGCGGCGCCTGGCCCAGGGTGATGCCATCGAGGGTGACGCCGAGGAAGGCGATGCACATCTCGTCGGTGGTCTGCTCGCCCCAGGAAACGGGCTTCGGCGGGACATTCGGATTGCGGAAGTTGCCTCCCGAATTGTCGTAGCTCGCTTCGAGCGACAGCTTCGTTCCGTAGGGAATCGTCATCGGCTCGCTGAACTGGTACATCCCCTGCCAGTTGAAATCCCAGTCGTCGACATTGATTAGGCACTTCTGTTCGCCGCCGGGGATGGTCGCCGTGACGTGCATCTTCCGTCCGAGGAGATGCATGTGCGGGGCGATGAGATAGAGATGCACCGGCCAGCCTGCATTCGCCGACGCCGTTACCTTGTAGTTCGGGTCGTTCGGCGGAATGGTGAAGTTCTGGTTGATCAGCGGCAGGATGTAGATGAGCTGCTGCGGCTTCTTCTTCGCGAAGTAGATGCCGATCTGGGTCTGGTCGGGGACGGTCTTGATGCCCTGCGGGTGATAGTGAACCTGCAGCACGATACGCGACTGCGCCGGCAGCGACATGGCCACGTTCTCCGGCAGCAGCGACGCGCGCGCACCCGGCGCCCAGCCGCCCAGCGTTGCCGCGCCCAGCGTGGAGATGGTAAAGCCGGGGCCGCCGAAGCAGGTGTAGCCGGGTCCGGGATCGGCCTCGTCGAGTTTCTGCGAGTCGCCGTTGGTATCGACGTAGGCGATGACGTGATGCACGGTCTGGCGATCACCCGGTTTGATGTCGATCGCCGAGACGTATTTGTCGGCCGTCAGGTTTGTCGGGAGCGGGAAGCAGCGATAGGTGTCGCCGGTAACCGGCGGCTTGTACGCCTCGGGAGAGGAGAACACGAGATCGGGCTCGCCGAGAGACCAGCCGCCGTCAAAACTCTTCGCCGGCGGCATGTCGGAAACGTTGCCCTGCGGCGCGCCGTTGTCGACCCACTTGGCGATGGTGTCGATCTCGTCCTGGCTCAGCACGCGCGGGTCCCTGAAGTCGCCGCAGGCCGGCGTGGCCTTCCATGGCGGCATCTGCCGGGTCTGGGTCATGAACTTGATGGCGTCGGTGTGCGCGGCCGCGTCGGTATACGTCATCAGCGAGAACGGCGCGATGTCGCCGGGGTGATGGCACGACTGGCAGCGGTTCTGGAAGATGCGCACGACTTCATTGCTGAACGTCGGTCCATCCAGGACGGGCGGCGGAGGACCGGGATGAATCACGGCACGCTGCCGCGCGGCGACGAACGCAAGGACGAAGGCGGATGCGATGACGATACGGCGCATGTTCAGAAGTCCGAAATCATAGTCTGGAACGGGGAATCGGCAGAATCGGTAGCGTTCCCGCATCGTAGGCGATTTTTCCATCGACGACGGTCAGTAGGCTGGTGGTTGCGGGCAGTGTATCGGCGGGCACGTGGAAGATGTCCTGCGACAGAACGGCGAGATCGGCCAGCTTGCCAACGGTGATCGTTCCCTTGTCGTTTTCGGCGAATTCGGCGAAGGCCGCGCCGCGCGTGTAGGCGTCGACCGCCTCTTCGCGCGTGATGGCCTCGGCCGTGTTCCCCGGCGCGGTGGTGGCGAGCATGATGTTCAGTCCCGGATTCATCGGGCCGTCGGAGCCGATGGCGATGGGGATTCCTGCTTTGATGAGTGACTTGACCGGCATGTAGGCCCCGGCGGGAAAGGTGGACCGAGCGACGACGTGCGCTGGGTTGATGACGACCACGACGCCGAGGTCTTTCGCCGCCGGGATGAGGTCGGCTTGCAGGCCGTCGCCGTGCTCGATGCGCAGCCGTTTCTTGCGCCACTCCTCGGCCGGGCCAGCCGCGCGCATGGCGTCGAACACCGCAGCAGTAGTGCGGTCGCCGACGACATGGAGCAACGTCTGTTCTTTCGAGTCGAACGCTTCTTTGGCGATGACCTTGATCTCGTCGAGCGGGAAATCGAGCTTGCCGCTGTTCGTGCCGCCACCAGGGTACGGCTTCCGGAGCGCGGCACCCTGTTCGACCGGGGTGCCGTCCAGAATCCATTTCGTTCCGCTGATGATCGAGAGCGGGCGCTCTCGGTCCGCCGCCGCCAGGTCGCGCCCTTCCGTAACACGCCCGTTTTCGGTCATCGGAAAACGGATCATGCGGATGCGGATGGGCGCCGGGCCGTGGCGCTCCACCTTTTCGAACCGCGCCAGCGACATCATCGACATGTTCTGGATGGAAGTGATGCCGAAGGCCAGCGCCTGATCGGAGTAGATCTTCAGCGCCTCGATGGCCTCGTCGTCAGAAACACTGTCAGCCAGGCGCCGCTCGGCGTTCCAGCCGGCGTACTCGAACATTTTTCCGGTGAGGTGCTGGCTGGCGTCGCGCTCGTACCAGCCGCCCGGCGGATCGGTGGCGTTGTCGCGGATGTGAAGCGCGCTCATGGCGGCGGAACTGAAGATCTGGCCGTGGCCGGTCCACGAATCGAGGATGACCTTGCGGTTTCCAGAGACCTTGTCGAGTGCTTTGGCGGTGGCGGCGGGATCGGCGAGGAGTTTCGGACCGATCGTGCCGTAGATCCACGGATCGCTGGAACTCTCATCGGTGGCGTTCGCGATCCCTGCGCTTGTAAGCGCCCAGGTGGGATCGTCTTCCAGCGACAGCGAAAACCCCTCGGGACGCGGCCCCTGATGCGTGTGCGCGTCGTTGAAACCAGGAACGACCACCCTGCCGCCGGCGTCGACGCGCTTCGTGCGATCGCCGGCCAGCGCCGTCACCTCGGCGTCGGTCCCGACGGCCACGATGCGATTGCCGCGAATGGCCACCGCCTCCGCCGACCGGTGCGCCGGATCGCCGGTGAAGACTTTGGCGTGGTGAATGATCAGGTCGGGAGGGTCATCCGCCAGCGCGAGAAGAGGAAATGCGAAAACCACCGCGGCAAGCAGCGCACGTTTCATGATGGACCTCCGGTTATGCCGAAAGTCTAGCGCGATTGAGGGTCAGATGTTCTCGACGATCACCCGTCCGAACTCGCTCGTGGAGACTTTGGTCGCCCCTTCCATCTGACGCTCGAGATCGTAGGTGACCTTCTTCTGGGCGATCGTCTTGGCGATGGCGCCTTCGATGGCGTCGGCCGCTTCGATCCAGTTCAGATGGCGCAGCATCATCACGCCCGAAAGAATCAGCGAGCCGGGATTGATCATGTCCTTGTCCGCGTACTTCGGCGCGGTGCCGTGCGTGGCCTCGAAGATCGCCACTTCGTCCGACTCGTTCGAGCCTGGGGCCATGCCCAGCCCGCCAACCTGCGCGGCAAGGGCATCGGAGAGATAGTCGCCATTCAGATTGGTTGTGGCGATGACCGAGTACTCGCTCGGCCGCAGCAGCACCTGCTGAAACATCGAGTCGGCGATGCGGTCTTTGATGATGATCCTGCCGCCGGCACCATCCGGACCGACCTCGGATTCCGGAATGGTGACGTCGCCGAATTCGTCGCGCGCAAGCTGGTATCCCCAGTCTTTGAACGCGCCCTCGGTGAACTTCATGATGTTGCCCTTGTGAACGAGCGTGACCGAGTCGCGCTTCGAGGCCATGGCGAACTGAATGGCTTTGCGCACCAGACGCTTGGAGCCGAATTCGGAGACCGGCTTGATGCCAATGGCCGAGCCCTCGCGGATCTTGGCGCCGCCGCGGCGCTCGAGCGCGTTGACGAATCCGATGATGTTACGAGCCCCCTCGGAGTCAGCCGGCCATTCGATGCCGGCGTAAACGTCTTCGGTGTTCTCGCGATAGATGACCATGTCCACGTTGCCCGGCTTCTTCACCGGCGAGGGAACGCCATCGAAGTAGCGCACTGGCCGCACGCAGGCGAAGAGGTCCAGAACCTGGCGCATGGTCACGTTGAGCGAACGGATGCCGCCGCCGACCGGCGTGGAGAGCGGACCTTTGATCGAAACGCGGTAGTGCGCGAGCGCATCGAGCGTTGCCTGTGGCAGGTATTCGCCGGTCTGGGCATTGGCTTTGTCACCGGCAAGCACTTCGTGCCAGTGAAACTTTTTCTTGCCGCCGTAGATCTTGGCGACGGCGCCGTCGAGGACGTAGCGCGTGGCGCGCCAGATGTCGGGGCCTGTGCCGTCGCCCTCGATGAACGGAATGATGGGATCGTCGGGAACGACGATTTTGCCGTCGCGATAGTCGATGCGTGTACCTGATTGCGGCTCTGTCATAGCGGCGGAGTCTATCGAAAAACTACCTGGCCAGCAGTGACCGGAGAAGGGTCAGGTTTTTGCGGTCCGACTCGTGCTCGACCGGCTTCGGCGTCTCCAGCAGTTTCGGGATGCCGCGGAACCGATCGTCGTTCAACAGAAAGCGAAAGGCCTCCACGCCGATCTCGCCCTCGCCGATGTGCTCGTGGCGGTCGACGCGCGAGCCGAGCGGCTTCTTCGAGTCGTTGAGATGAAAGGCGCCGACGTTGGCGACGCCGACGTGCGTATCGAGCGCGTCGATCGTCCGCTCATAGTCATCGCGATTGCGAAGTTCGTATCCCGAGGCGAAGACGTGGCAGGTATCGAAACAGACGCCGACGCGGGCCTTGTCGTCGACCAGAGCCATGATCCGCCCCAGCTCTTCGAACGTGCATCCGAGACAGGAGCCTTGCCCTGCCGCGGTCTCCAGCAGGGTTACGACTTTGTGGTTGGGAATGGCCGCGTGAATCTGATCGAGCGACCGGGCGATCTGTTCGATTCCGGCATCGACGCCCGCGCCGAGGTGCGCGCCAGGATGAAGAACGACGGCATGAATGCCCAGCCGCTCCGCGCGATCGAGCTCGTCGATCATGGCCTCGATCGACTTGCGATGAAACTCGGAATTGGTGGTGGCGAGATTGATCAGATACGAGGCATGCGTGAGGATCGGCCGCACGGTGCGCTTGCCGGAGAAGAGCGCGACGTCGTCGTCCGACATCGTCTTCCCCTTCCACTGATTCGAGTTCTTGGCGAAGAGCGCGATCGCCGAGGCGTCGATCTCGGTGGCGCGGTCGAAGACGGTGTGCAGTCCGCCTTTGGTGGAGATATGCGCGCCGAGAAGATCGCCGTGCGAATCGGGGAAAGCGAAGCGGGTCATGGAGCAGAGGGAACGCGGGAGCACCACCCTGTCATTCTGAGCGACGCGAAGAAGAGGAGCGCTGGCGTCCGCGCCGGCTGGCTCGGCGGCGTCTCGCCGCCGACCCGCCAAGACCCAACATTCTGCCAAGCACCACGGCGGCGAGGACGCGCGCCGTGCCAGCCGGCGGGACGCCAGCGCTCCGTATTACTGCAACCTGAAATTCACCGTCACCGTGTAATACACGTCGATCGGTTCCCCGCGATACGTGGCCGGGCGGAAGTGCCATTCACTGACCGCGTCTTTCGCCGCATCGCCGAGGCCGTAGGGGAGATCCTTGATCACCTCGACGTTGTCGATCGTCCCGTCGCGACGGACGATGCCGCGCACAACTACCGGGCCCTGAATCCCTGCGCGGCGCGCGATCATCGGATAGCGCGGAACCACGCGGTCGGTCTCTTCCGGCTGCGTCCCTCCCGGCGGGACGGCGGAGTAGACGCCTCCGTTGTCGGTGGCCACGTGAACCTGCTGCGCCGGTTCGGCGGGCGTCGCCGTTTCTGTCGGGACAGGTGATGTAGATGTGGCAGACGATGATGCGGTATCGGTGGCCGTGGTGTCGGTATGCACTTCGACCTGGCGCGTGCCGGCGGAGCTGACATCGATGGCGTCGACGTCGGCGTAGGCGATCTGGTTATCGTGATCGATGGCGTAAAAATCGTGGTCGCGCGTATAGACCTTTACCTGCGTCTCGGCCGCCAGCTCGCCGATGATCGGGTAGAAGATGCCCGGCCCGGCGTAGAGCGGCGTACGCGCGCTGACGAGAGCGTTGAGCGCCGGCAGTTTGCGGATGGCCTCATAGCGCGCCAGGCGGCGCTCGCGCTCCGAGGTGCGCTCGAGCGAGTTGCGCTCAGCCCAGCCGGTCATGCCGTCGTCGTCCTGCACGCGAACCCAGGCGCCGCGGTCTTCGAGGACGATGAGCTTTTCGCCATTCGCCGCAGTCGCTACAACCGGCGCATTCGCCGTCGGCTGAGTGCGCATGCGCAGGCGGAGCGAGAGAACGGAGAGCGTCTCCGACGATGGCGGGGGCGCTTCCGCCTTCTTCCCGCTGCGCAGAATCAGGAGCGCCAGCAGCGCAAAAAAAATCACGCCGAGGATGATCACGATCGTGAGTCCGCGCGTGTGGCGGGTTTGGGCGTCAGGCATGAGCTAGTGGATTAGTAGATGAGTAGATTAGTGGATAGGAAACCAAACTCGGGTTGGGGACTCTTCTAATCTACTAATCCACTAATCACGAATCTACTTCTTCATCAACACGTACATGATCGCTTTCTGCACGTGCAACCGGTTCTCGGCCTCGTCATAGATGACCGACCGCGGCGAGTCGATGACCTCGGCGGCAACCTCTTCGCCGCGGTGCGCGGGGAGGCAGTGCATGAAGATGGCGTCTTTCTTGGCGAACGACATCACGCGCTCGTTGACTTGCCACCCGTCGAAATCCTTCTGCCGCTTCTGCGCTTCGGCTTCCTGGCCCATCGACGCCCAGACGTCGGTGGAGACGACGTCGGCGTCGCGGACGGCTTCTTCGATCGATGTGGTGACGATGACCTTTGTCCCTGCGTGGTCCGCGTCCGCCTGCGCTTTGGCGACGACCTCGAAGTCGGGCGCATAGCCGGCGGGCGTCGCCACCGCGACGTGCATCCCGACTTTCGACGCGCCGAACATCAGCGAGTGGGACATGTTGTTGCCGTCGCCGATGTAGGCGAACTTGCGGCCTTTGAGATCGCCGAGGTGCTCCCAGGCGGTGAAGTAATCCGTCATCGCCTGCATCGGATGCGAAAGATCGGTGAGGCCGTTGATGACCGGGACACTCGCGTATTCGGCGAGCTCGGTCACGGTCTTGTGGGCGAACGTGCGCGCCATGATGCCGTTGACGTAGCGGGAGAGGACCTTGGCGGTGTCGTAGATCGGCTCGCCGCGCCCGATCTGAATGTCGCGTGAGGAGAGGAACAGCGCGTGGCCGCCCATCTGGAACATCCCCACTTCGAAGGAGACGCGCGTGCGGGTCGACGATTTCTCGAAGATCATCGCCAGGGTCTGGCCCTTGAGCGCGTCGCGATACTTCTCCGGATTGGCCTTCATGTCGCGCGCGATCTCGAAGATCTCGCGGACCTCATCGGCGCTGTAGTCGTGGATCTCGATAAAGTCTTTGTGCTTCATGGCGCCGCGCATTGTATGGCGTAGCCGCCGTCGCGCTCGACGATGCGCCCCTCTTCGATGAGCTTGGTGAGATGAGCGTTGATCTGAATTTCAGCCGCGCCATGGAGCCGCGGATCGAGATCGGGATAGATCCGCTGCCGCATCGCCGTAGCCGAGATCGCGCCTTTGGCAATGCTGTTGAGCACCTGTTGTTCGCGCTCCAGGCGGTGCGCAATATATTGCTCAATCAGAGTGGGGGCATTCTCGCGCGTCGGTCCGTGAGCGGGGAAAATGCGCTTCGGATTGTGCAAAAGGAGCTTGCGTAGCGACGCGATGTACTCGCGCATCGAGCCGTCCGGCGGAAAGATCGCCGTCGTCCCTTCGCCGAGGACGGTGTCGCCGGTGAAGAGATCGCCGGCGGACGTCAGAAAGCAGACATGCTCGCTCGTGTGGCCGGGCGTGGCGATGACTTCGAGCGTCTCGTCTTCGATGGCGATGGTCTCGCCATCGCCGATTCGCTGATCGG
>Ga0207689_10001186_pt1 | contig 25050 bp, 24 predicted proteins | sample KBSMisM52_FD_184312 | JGI IMG/M metagenome (GOLD analysis project Ga0207689, IMG submission 184312) | Miscanthus rhizosphere microbial communities from Kellogg Biological Station, Michigan, USA - KBS Miscanthus M5-2 (SPAdes) (version 2) | ecosystem: Host-associated > Plants > Roots >... | reverse complement strand
TGAACATCGTAATTTTCCAGATCTTGCTGCCTCTGGTTTCGCCATTGATCGACATTGGCTTCGCTGTCGGCGCCATCTGGTATTACATCCAAAAATGGTTCCACCCGGATTCCACCGATCCTGCCAGCTTCCATCGCCTGGTCCTGTTCTTCGTTGCGTTTCTGGTGATTGATTTCATCACCTCATCCATTGCCTTTGCATTGGAACGCCGCGATCCTGACTCGAAAGAAGACGCTTGGTTGCTGAGCCAAGTCTGGCTGCAGCGTTTTGCGTATCGCCAATTGTTCTCAATCGTGTTGTTTAAGACGCTGAAGCGTGCGGTGCAGGGCCAAAAATTTGCCTGGGACAAATTGGAACGGACTGCTGCGGTAAGCTATTCACCCGAGAAGAAGCCGGAACCGGCCCAGGTCCATTAGTCTGCGGCGAGGTGCGCCATCGCACGAACCATCATCGAGCCGTTTCGCATTAAGAGCGTCGAGCCGATCCGCTGGACCACACGGCAAGAACGCGAAAACCTTCTGCAAGCCGCATCCCACAATTTGTTCCTGCTTTCCGCCGCCGATGTGTTGATCGACTTGCTTACCGACTCCGGCACCGGCGCCATGTCCACGCATCAGTGGGCGGCCATCATGGAAGGCGACGAAAGTTATGCGGGCAGCAAGAGCTTCGATCACTTTAAAGAATCAATCCAGGAAATCTTTGGCTACCGTCACGTAATCCCGACACATCAGGGACGCGCAGCGGAGAGAATCCTATTCCACGTCACCTGCAAAAAGGGAGACGTGGTCCCCAACAATACTCACTTCGATACCACTCGGGCTAACCTCGAATTCGTCGGCGCTGAGGCCTTGGATTTGCCGATAGCCGAGGGAAAGCAGCCCAGCTTAGAGCATCCATTCAAGGGAAACATGGATGTCGCCGCTTTGGAACAGGTCATCGCCCGCGTAGGCCGTGAGCGCGTGCCTCTGGTGATGCTGACGGTGACGAACAACTCCGGCGGAGGCCAGCCGGTTTCCATGGAAAACGTTCGCCAAGTGAGCGAGGTTTGCCGCCGCCACAAGATTCCGTTCTACTTCGACGCCTGCCGCTTCGCCGAAAATGCTTACTTCATCAAGCTGCGCGAAAAGGGATATGAATCCAAAACTTCCAAGCAGATTGCACAGGAAATGTTCCGCCATGGCGATGGCTGTACCATGTCCGCGAAAAAAGATGGCATGGCAAACATCGGCGGATTTCTTTGCACCAACGATGACTTACTCGCACAGCAACAAAAAGATTTGCTGATTCTCACCGAGGGATATCCAACCTACGGCGGCTTGGCCGGGCGAGATCTGGAGGCCATTGCGGTTGGGGTGCAGGAAGCGCTCGAAGAGGACTATCTCCGCTATCGCATAGCTTCTACCTCGTATCTAGGCACGCATATCGCGCAGCAGGGTGTGCCGATTGTACGTCCACCCGGAGGGCATGCCGTTTATCTCGACGCCCGCGCGTTTCTCCCGCACATTGCTCCCACCCAGTTTCCGGGAGTGGCTCTGGCGGCAGAACTCTATCTGCAAGGCGGCATTCGCTCCGTAGAAATTGGCACACTGATGTTCGGAGCAGCCGCCAAAATGGATTTGGTCCGCCTGGCGATCCCACGCCGAGTTTATACGCAAAGCCATATCGACTACGTCGTCGAAGTAATTCTGGAAGTGTGGAATCACCGCGATCAAATTTGCGGTTTGAAGCTTGAACACGAGGCGCCGTTTCTGCGCCACTTCACGGCGCGACTACAACCGATCAGGAAATAAAGTTGCCCCTGACTGGTGGTCATTCTCCGGCGTCGAACTTAATCTGTTTGCTCTTTGTGGGACAAAGTTCCGGAGGGTCACCCGAAAATAGCCTGCCAGTTCGACTGGCGGGTAAATTGGATACAGACAGGGTGAGCGCGGGCCGTAGATACGCCTGAAACCTCCAATCGCTGCAAAAACACCCCGCGCAGCTGGTGCTAAAATTGTTTAGGTCCCAAGCTTTTCTCACTGATTCCCCGAGGTGTCCCATGGCAACGCTAGAAGCCCCTCCGATTCCCGTTCGTCTTCATGAAGGCCCGTTCGTAAACGAACCCATGCTCGACTTTACGCGCGACGAAAATGCGCGCAAGATGCGTGCGGGTATCGAAAAAGTTCGCGGACAACTCGGTCACGAGTACGACCTGATCATCGGTGGTGAACGCGTCAAGACCGCCGACAAGATTCGCTCCATCAATCCATCCAAGCCATCGCAATTGGTGGGTTTACATCAGAAGGCAGGAAAAGAGCACGTCGAGCCAGCGATGCAGGCGGCGCTCAAGGCGTTCGAAAGCTGGAAGAGGACTTCGGTGGAAGAGCGCGCCAGTCTAGTGTTCCGTGTGGGAGATCTGATGCGTGAACGCAAATTTGAATTCATGGCATGGCTGGTGTTCGAGGTCAGCAAAAACTGGGGAGAGGCCGACGCCGATATTTCCGAGACTATCGACTTCTGCGAATTTTATGCGCGTGAGGCACTGCGTTTCGCCAAAGCGACAACTCCGGTGCAACTTCCGGGAGAACGTGACTCGCTGTATTACATCCCGTTGGGCGTGGGCGCGGTCATACCGCCGTGGAATTTCCCCTGCGCCATCATGGCGGGCATGACATTGGCTTCTATCGTTTGCGGCAACACGGTGATTCTGAAACCCTCGAGCGATTCACCAACCATCGCAGCAAAATTCGTTGAGCTGCTGGAAGAAGCCGGCATTCCCGATGGCGTAGTCAACTTCTGCCCTGGCGCAGGCGCGAGCTTCGGCAATGCTGTGGTTGCACATCCAAAGACCCGCTACATCGCTTTTACCGGCTCACGCGAAGTCGGGCTGGATATCAACAAGAGCGCTGCTACGCAAGCTTCTGGACAAATCTGGATCAAGCGCACCATCCTCGAAATGGGTGGCAAAGACGGAATTATCATCGACGCGGACGCTGACATTGACTCCGCCGTTGAAGGCGTCGCTCAAGCCGCATTCGGCTTTCAGGGACAGAAATGTTCCGCTTGCTCTCGCGCCATCGTGGATGAGCGCATCTACGACACTTTTCTGGAGAAGCTGAAAGCCCGCGTAGAAAGAATCCAAGTCGGTGATCCGGCTGAGAATGCCAACATGGCAGCGGTGATCAACGAAGGTTCGATGAAGACCATCCTCGAATACATCGAGCAGGGCAAAAAAGATGGCCGCCTGGTCACTGGCGGCGTTCGCGACACAGCCGCAGGCGAGGGCTATTTCATTCGCCCTACGGTGATTGCCGATATCGCTCCCGGCTCAAAGCTGGAGCAGGAAGAAATTTTTGGCCCGGTATTGGCGGTGATCAAATCGCGCAACTACGACCACGCTCTGGAAATCGCTAACGACACAGAGTTCGGCCTGACAGGTGCGGTGTACACAGGATCTCAACAGAAGATTGATCGTGCCATCCGCGAATTCCACGTGGGCAATCTCTACATCAATCGCAAGTGCACCGGCGCGATTGTAGGAGCGCATCCATTTGGTGGGTTCAATATGTCGGGGACCGACTCTAAGTCGGGCGGCCCTGAATATCTCTACCTGTTCTCGCAGGCCAAGGTCGTAGGCGAAAGAGTCGGTTAACTCACGCCGCGGATGGTTCTTTGCTCGGAACAGCAGCTGTCTGGGTGTCCTCAGACGGTGTAAGCAAGGGCCATCCTTTACGCAGCACATAGTCCAGCCATGCCCCGGCAGCCTGTGAAGTAAGCACGGCCGCCAAGATCAAAGTTGTATAGAACTGTGGGCTGATGATGCCAGCTTCAAACGCCACGCTGGCCAGAACGATTCCAGGCCCGCCACGCGCGTTGGTCGTGATCGCCAGGTTCACCAAATCCAATCCTCGGAATCCGGCGAGCCGTCCTGCGAAAGACACGGAAAGAATTTTGATCAGGCAGCTTCCCAAAATGAATGCCGCCGCCATCCACAAAGAAAATCCGCGGATCAGATCGAGCTTCAATCCAACAATCGCAAAGTAGACCGGGATGAAGAACGCAAACGAAACTTTGCCAATTGCATCGAGCGATCCGGCAAAGAGCCGACGTCTTTTGTGGACCACTGCAAACCCGGCGAGGAATGCGGCAAACACCAGACTGACGTTCAACGCTCCGGCAACCACGCAATAGGCCAGCAGCACAGCCAATGCATAGGCCACCGGCGCTTGCTGAGCGAACACGTTAAAGCGCGATTTGTTGATCCGTTTAATGATCCGCGGAACAATCGTAAGCCCAAGACCGAAGAACCCAACCGTCGAGACCAAGTGATACGCCATCTGCTGCGGGTTGAGCGCAGTTTTCCCCGCGATTGTCGTGGCTATCGCCAGGGCCATCCACAAAACAATGTCTTCGAGTACGGCAACGCCCAGAACCAGCCGGGCAAACCGGGTGTGCAGAATTTTCAGGTCTGCAAAAATTTTCGAAACAACCGGAACAGATGTTACAGCCACACCAACTGCAAGAATGATGATTAATGAAATACGGTTGCCATTCGGCCCCGCCAGCGCTGGATGAATCAGCCACGGCCCGAGGACCAACCCCAGCAGAAAAGGTATGCCTGTACCCACAATGACCAGCCAGCTAACTTCATGCCGCTCCTCGCGAGTGAACAGGTTGCGTGTCTCGGCTCCAGAAAGAAACATCAACAGCAGCAGTCCCATCCAGTAGACAAAATTCAGGATGTTGCCTTGGTGCTGTGTCGCCTCAAGCAATTTCTCACCGAGCGGAAGGCGCCCGATCAATGCCGGTCCTAACAGGACTCCCGCGAGGATTTCTCCGACCACCTTGGGCTGGCGCAGCTTGACAAATAAGTACCCCAGCAACTGGGCCAAGCCGACTAAGAGTAGAAGGATGAATAGGATAGAGGTTAGGTCGGCGTTAGACATAGGAGAACTTAAGAGTTGCCATAGGATGCACAACTCGCGGGGCAGGGTTAGCCGTTGAGGAAATATCCTATGCTTTTCAAACCTAAGACTGGGAACTCTGATTTAACTGGCCAGCTTTTTCATCTCGTCTTCGTCAATCACTGCTACGCCAAGCTCTTTGGCTTTGTCCAGTTTGGAGCCGGCATCGCTGCCGGCCACCACATAGTCGGTTTTCTTGCTAACAGATCCAGCCACTCGGCCGCCGGCGTCCTCAATGAGCTTTTTAGCCTGGTCGCGCGTCATGTGCGTCAACGTGCCGGTCAAAACGAACGTCTTGCCTACGAGTCTGGTACCGCGTTCTTTCTTTTTGCCGGTGAAGCTGAGGCCAGCCCGGCGCAGTTGTTCGATCAATTCACGATTCTTTGGCTCCCGAAAAAATTCCAGAATACTGGCGGCGATACGTGGACCAACCTCCTCCACTTCCAGCAATTCTTCTTCGCTGGACTTCATCAGCGCGTCCATGGAGCCAAAGTGCTCAGCCAGAAATTGCGCCGTACGCTCCCCGACAAAACGAATTCCCAGGCCGAAAATAACGCGTTCTAAAGGAAGCTTTTTCGAGGCTTCAATTTCGCCCAAAACATTTTGAGCGGATTTTTCGCCCATGCGCTCAAGGTTGAGCAGATCGTCTTTGGTCAGTTTGTAGATGTCGGCAACATTGTTCACCATGGCTCGGTCGGTGAGTTGATTGACCAACGCATCGCCCATGCCTTCGATGTTCATCACATGCCGCGACGCAAAATGCAGAATCGTTTCGCGTAATTTGGCGGGGCAGTTGGCGTTAACACAGCGGTGATCGGCCTCACCTTCTGTCCGTACAACTTTGCCTCCGCATACCGGACATTTCTCCGGCATATGAAACATCTTGTGTCCGCGAGGATGTTCTTTGTCTTCGACGACCCGCGTGACCTTGGGGATTACGTCGCCACCACGCTCGACTTCCACCCAATCGCCGATCTTCACTCCCAGGCGTTCAATCTCATCCATGTTGTGAAGAGTGGCGCGACTGACGGTCGTGCCGCCAATTGGGACTGGCTTCAAAGCCGCGACCGGCGTGAGTTTTCCCGTACGGCCGACTTGAACAAGGATGTCCTCAATTTGAGTAACTCCCGCACGTGCGGCGTACTTGTAAGCAATCGCCCAACGCGGCGCTTTGCCGGTGAAACCAAGCTCATCCTGCAAAGAAACGCGATCAACTTTAACTACGATGCCGTCGATCTCATAGGGAAGGCTCTCGCGTTTTCCCTCCCACTCAGAGATGAAAGCGTGAACGGCTTCGAAGTTTTTGGCCAACGCTCGCCGCATATTCACTTTGAATCCGGCGGCTTCGAGCGCATTTAATGTTTCCCAATGGCGGTCAAAATAGGTGCGGCCATTTTGCAGGAGCATGTAGCCGAAATAATCGAGACGTCGCTGGGCGGTAATGCTGGGCTCTAACTGACGAACTGTTCCCGCAGTCGCGTTGCGCGGATTGGCAAAAACAGAGAGGCCTTGTTTTTCACGCTCTTCGTTCATTCGCTTGAAGGCAGCTAAAGGCATCAGCAATTCGCCACGAACTTCAAAGTTTGGTGGAATCCCCGCTTTTTTGAGTTTCTCTTTCGGGATGGAGAGGGGAACGGAACGTACCGTACGTACATTCAACGTAACGTCTTCGCCAGTGGTACCGTCACCACGCGTAATTCCGTGGACCAAATGTCCATCTTCATAACGCAACGCCAGCGACATTCCGTCAAGCTTGAGCTCACAGACATACTCGATGTCTTTACGTCCGCTCAATTCATGAACGCGCCGCTCCCAGTCGCGCAGGTCTTCCTGGTTGTAAGTGTTGTCGAGCGAAAGCATCGGCGACGAGTGCGGTACTTTGACGAAGCCCTCACGCGGCTTGCCGCCGACGCGTTGGGTGGGAGAGTCGAAAGTGATGAGGCTGGGATCTTGGCTTTCGAGCTGCTTCAATTCATTCATAAGCAGATCGAATTCGGCGTCGGAGATAGAAGGCTTGTCTAGTACGTAATACAGATGTTCATGATGACGAATCTTTTCGCGGAGGGCTTCAATGCGTTTGGAAATATCTATGGCTGGCATGGCGGAAAGAAAATTATAAGCGTGGAGTCTAAGTTTGTGTGGTGGCGGGCGACTCGCCCGCCACCATGAATTGAAACTAAACCAAATCCGTCAGTTTCAAAGGCGCGGCCGCGCTGCCCTTCCACGACGCCTGGAACTGCCGCTGCACAAAGCCAGCATCGAACGCTTTGCCCTGCGCCTTGAGCGCCTGCTCCAAACCGAAAAGAGAACGAGGATTTCGCGGATTGCGATCCAGATCATCGCGAAAGACCTTCTCCGCTCCAGCATTGTCACCTGACATCAGCAAAACCGCGCCCAACGATTCACGGACCGGATAAAACCAATCCGGCGGCTCGCCGTACTTCAGCGTGTCCTGCACCGCCACCGCTTCTTTCAACTGCGCGATCGCTCCCGGAGAATCTTTCTTGGCCATGGAAATCTTGGCACCCAGAACATTGCGAGCGATGGTCAGAATGTCTTTGGTCTTGTTGTTGATGGGCATCTGGAAGGTCGCATCTTCCGGCGTGTTGTTCACGGCGTCGGACAAGAATTTATGTTCGGCTTCTGCTTGGTCTATTTTTCCCGTCCCAGCCAAAGCCATGCCATGCGCGAAATGCCAGAAAACTGTTGTGACCTGCATCGACGGATCAGGTTTTGGAGTCTTCAGGATGCTTTCCCACTGGTGGAAGCGAATATCCACCGCCAAGGGAATCGTCATGAATCCTTCCAGCGGAGGCATCTCCTTCACATGCGGCGCCACGTGAGCCGCCAGCATGTCTCCTCCTTTTTTGGCTTCCAGATAATTCCCGCTCATTGCCGAGCACATGGCGATGAAGTGCAGGTTGTGGCTGTAATACATCATGGGGTAGATACCCTGCGCGCCAGTTGCCTTGATGTAGGCGCGGTCTACTGCTGCCGCCGTCTCGTTGGTTTTTACGGCAGCATCGTAATCGCCTGTGCGAATGTAAACATGTGCGGGCATATGAACAATGTGTCCGGCGGAGGGAGCTAACGATGCCAGCTTGTTAGCGCCAGCCAAGGCGCGCTCCGGATTCGGCGATGCTTCTACCGCATGAATGTAGTAGTGAATTGCTCCCAGATGATTGGGATCGCGACGAATAACCGATTCCAGCGTAGAGACGATTTCAGTCGTTCCGCTTTCCGGAGTGCCGTCTACGTGCCACAAACCCCAGGGATGCAGATTCATCCCCGCCTCGGCGAAAAGTGTGGCGGCATCGAGATCATCGGGAAAGTTTTTCACCACTTCCCGCATAGCGTCGGTGTAATCCTCGGCGGCTTTGCGACGGTCTGTTTTCGAGTCTGCAGGAAAGCGTTTCGCCATGGCATTGATGTACGCCTTTTCGCTGGCTGATGCATTGTCGGAAAGATCGACAGCTTTCTGAATCGCCTCATGCGCTTTGGCGAAACGTGGATCATCCGCCGGGTCGTTATAGTTCGGGCCTACAGCCTCAGCCACTCCCCACCAGGCCATAGCCAGTTTGGGATCGAGTTCCGCCGCATGACGGAAGGAACGTTCTGCCTCGTCGTGATTGAAGGCGTAAATAAACCGCAGCCCCTGATCAAAAAATTTCTGTGCCTCTGGATTTGTCGTGGAAACGGGATGATGCAGACTGCCCAATCCAGTCACCAGAGTAACCGGCCTTGACTGTGCCTTATGAGCTGCATGGTCCTGTGCGTCAGCAAGAATCGACAAAGCCAGCACGAGCAAAATGAAAATCCGAGAGTTCATACGACTACCTCCTGAAAACGTCAATCGTACAGGTGGAAAAAACCCTAAGCGATGAGCGCGCCTTGAATAGGCCAGTAGCATAGCCAAAAGCTGAGAACGGCGCAAATTTGAAAGCTGCTTCGGGAATGCGTAATGTGGACAGCTTGGCTATCTAGTAAACTGTGTTTTCAATCGCCCTGAATGCGTAAAGCTCTTCTGCTCTACAACCCGCTTTCTGGACAGCGTAGCGAGCGACGGCTCCAACAAATCGAAACCGTAGCAGCCATCTTGCGGAGTGCAGGGGTTGAAATATTCAACTCTTTGACTCGCTCTGCAGCTGATGCTACCGCACAAGCGCGTCAGGCAGTCCTATCAGGGTATGACACAGTTTTTGCCTGTGGCGGTGACGGCACCATTCACGATGTTGTACAGGGCCTGGTAGGAACCGATGTGGCCCTGGGGGTAATTCCCTTGGGGACGGCGAACGCATTGGCCCACGATCTCGGCTTACCTCTTCGCCCAGACAAAGCAGCTTTTGCGGTCTTGTCTGCGGAACGGCGCCGCATTGCCCTAGGCAAAATCGAATGTCGAGACCTTGCGGGAAATGAACTCACGCGATATTTCACTGTGGCGGTAGGCATCGGAGCCGACGCTTACCTGTTCTACAAGTTGGATCCGGCGGCGAAGCGCCGCTTCGGAATGATTTCTTACTACGCCAAGGCAACATGGATATGGCTCGTCCATCCCATGGAAGAATTCTCAGTCGAGCTTGATTCCGCAGCAGACAACCGCACTCATTATGCAAATGTGACCCAATTGCTGGCAGCGCGAATCCTTAACTTCGGGGGAATTCTGCGGAAACTAGTACCTGGTGCGTCGTTGGGACGAAATGATTTAAGGCTTGCGCTGTTTCGCACTCCAAGTCGGCTGGCTTACCTGAGCTACGTATTTTGCCGGATGATTGGGATGAATGGTCAAGTCGCCGGGATTGAGGGTTACGATGCGAACTCGGTCGTTTGTAATTTGTCGGAGAATTCTCCTCGGTCCTCTCTCATTTTTGTGGAAGCAGATGGAGAAATCCTAGGTACGTTACCCGCGAAGATCTCTATTGTCCCTGCCGCACTGACTTTGCTGTTCCCTAAGCGGTAGCTGTTCTCACGCACCAAATTGCCGCAAGTGATGATTCATGTGCAAATACGCCCAGCGCATCAACTCTTTCCGGGACATCTGCCCAAATATCGGATGAGGCGAGAAGGCCGGAATCGGAGATTCGCAGGTAAACCGGTCCATCAATTTAACCAACTCCTGGCGATCTTGTTCAAATTCGACCGGAGGCGTGCCGCCGATTTCCTGGTCCATCTCTGGACGAGTCTTAAAACCGTGGGGCCAGGGAACTGGCAGCCAAAGGGCCGCTAGTTTCATAAGCTTCTGAGGTGGAAGGTTGGTGGCTTGTTTCTCGCCCAGGGTGCGACGGAAAGAATCAGCAAGGTGACATACCATCTGGTTCGCAGACATGCGTCCCCACCGCCGCTGGCTCTCGCGACCGATGGTTTGCAGCCGCTGCTTCACTTCCTGCTGTATGTCCGGTTTCGCTAGAGTCTTCATCGTCATCCAACCAAAAAGGAGGGTGCGGAAGACATTCTAGTACAGGCGCAATTGCACCGAATTAAGCTGCGGTTTGGTTTGTACTGTGGCTTAGAAGTTCAATGTGTGGATCTGTTTCCAGATGCCTTTGCTTCGAGAACAGAAAGTGTAGCGACCTGGTTTTCGAGGGACTCTTTTGCCATCTGTATGTGCTGTCCTAACGCCGCCCGAAGTTCGCCAACTACCCGCTCCACGTCGTCTGAATTCCGCACGACTAGGGCGGTGCTGCAGAGTTGCTGGATCCTGTTTTCTGTGAAGCGCGGCATAACTTCCAATGGCGTAAGATCCTGTACGATATCGAACGCACGACCGAAGTTTGAATACACGATTCAGTGTAAAATTCGTAAAGATTTTATAAAGAAAAAAGAAATAGGCTCACTTTTACAAGCATCTCCAATCAAGGAATGGTGGAATACTACCTTTAGTTGCAAGCGGTTGGCACCTAATCATGTGCCAATGTATTCTCAGAAGGCACCAGTTTTTTCTGATAGCTTGGAACCGATCACACACTTCCTGACCGGCGCGTGCCTCGGGCGCGCCGGGTTCAACCGCAAGACGGCTCTGGCCACCGCTACCATGTGTCTGGCCGCCGAAGCGCCTGATCTGGATATGGTCAGTGAGTTCGGCCATGGTGCATTCGCGTTGGGGCATCATCGCGGGTTCACACATTCGTTTGTTGGATCATTTCTGGTAGCCGGTGTGGTAGTCGGCTTTTTGTACCTGATCTGGAGATGGCGCGGACGCAAAACTAATTACAATCTTCCGCCTCGCTGGGGACTGCTTTACGCCCTCGCCTATCTCGCGTGCATGAGTCACATCTTCCTCGATTTCACCAACGGCTACGGAGTTCGCCCGTTCTGGCCCTTTTCCGAGCGATGGTATTCCTGGGATATCGTCTACATCTGGGAGCCGGTGTTGCTCATTCTGCTTCTAGGCGCGTTAGTTCTGCCCAGTTTGTTCGCACTTATCAACACAGAGATTGGCGCGCGCTCCCAGGGCCCCCAAGGCCGTTTGGCGGCCAGGGTTGCTTTATTTGGTGTCTGCCTTACCTGGGGCGTCCGTGACTACGAGCATCGCCGGGCGGTCAATGCCATGGATGCGCGTCTCTATAAAGATCAAGATCCGCTGAAGCTCGGTGCTTATCCCATGCCGGGGAATCCATTTGAGTGGCACGGAGTGGTGGAGACGCAGAACTTTTTTGCGACGATGATGGTGGACTCGCTCGCGCCCGAGGTCGACCCTCGCGGCCAGATGCAAATTCGCTTCAAGCCAGAAGAGACCGATATCACCCTCGCTGCAAAACGTTCGTACTTCGGACGGATTTATTTGGACTGGGCAAAGTTTCCCATTACAGAAACCTACACGCTGGAGTCTGGCGGCTACTTGGTTCGCTTCAAGGACTTGCGCTACGACTATATCGGGCGAAACCAACGTACGCCGCTGACCGGCGGCGTCGAGTTGGATGCAAATCTAAATGTTGTCGAAGAGTTTATGGGAGGACGCAGCAGAAACGTGACCGATCCCTCGACTCCTTGAGAAATGAGGCTCCCCTCTTGCCGCTACATCGCCAACTTGTTTTTCGAATATTATTCCCGTTTTTACTGTGTGCTTTCTCATCAGCCCAAACCATTGACGAAAACGTCGGCCACTACATTCAAGCGGAAATGGCCAAGCGGAAGATTCCTGGCCTGGCAATGCTGGTGGCCAGAAACGGCGAGATTGTCCGTGCGCAGGGCTATGGATTTTCCAATGTCGAATTGCAAGTCCCAGTAAAGCCGGAGACGATCTTTCAACCTGGCTCCATGGGGAAGCAATTCACCGCGACCGCGGTGATGACGCTTGTCGAAGAGGGCAAGATCGGCCTCGACGATCCACTTACGAGATATTTCCCCGATGCGCCTGCTGCGTGGAAACAAGTCACGGTTCGGAGATTGCTTAGTCACCCCGGGGGCTTCACCGACTATCCTAAGAAATTTGATTTCCGCCGTGATCGCAGCGAAGACGAGCTTTTGAAAGAAGTGGAACGAATCCCGCTCGCTTATCCTCCCGGCACCAAGTGGGATTATTCCAACCTGGGATATTTGACGCTAGGCGTTCTGATCCACCGCGTGTCTGCAGAATTCTATGGAGACTTCCTGCAGGAGAAGGTTTTTCAACCGCTAGGGATGTCGACGACGCGCATCATCAGCGAGGCCGACATTATTCCCAACCGGGCCGCTGGCTATCGCTTGGTGAAAGGCGAGTTGAAAAACCAGGGGAGTGGGTTTCGCCCACGCTGAACACGACAGCTGATGGCGCTCTGTATTTTCGGTTCTCGATCTGGCCAAGTGGGATGCGGCCCTCTATACCGACAACCTGCTGAAGAAATCGAGCCTCGACGAAATGTGGACTCCGGTAAAACTGAAAAACGGTCAGCTCAACCCGGATCACTATGTTTTTGGATGGTTTATCGAAGATGTTCGTGGTCATCGCCTAATCGAACACTCGGGCTCCTGGCAGGGTTTTAATACGAATATTTCGCGCTATGTCGATGATGGCCTGACGGTGGTCATCCTTAGCAACCTTGCGGGCGCCGAACCGGTAGACCTATGTCACCATGTGGCTGGTTCGTATATGCCTGAGCTGGCACCGCTTGCAGAAAAAGCGTCGAAACCGTAGCTTGACGCCGTTTTCTCAACAGGCCACAATCATTGTTCAAGTTTTTGTGAGGTCAAAACATGCTTGCATACCTGTTCGTCCTGATTGCCGTGGCGTTCCGCTTTCTCCCGCATCCGTGGGGATTTACCCCCATTCCCGCGTCACTCCTGTTTTTTGGCGCGACAGGACCACGCCGCATGCTCTGGTTCCCGGTAACACTGATGATGGTATGCGACATCGTGTTGACCAAGTACGTCTACGGACTGCCCATGGCGTGGGACCAGTGGGTAACCTGGGCGTGGTATGCAGGAATTCTGTGGCTGGGGACTAACCTGAAGAACCATCAGAAACCGGTCCGAATCGTAGTGGCTTCATTAACCACATCGGTTTCATTTTTCGTGATCAGCAACTTTGCCGTTTGGGCGGCGACCAATCTTTATCCACACAACCTCGCAGGACTGATGATGTCTTACACCATCGGTTTGCCGCACTTCCAGCGGAGCATAGCTGGCGATCTGCTGTTTACCGGGATCATGTTCGCGACGCCTTATGCATTGCAGCGTTTGTACGAAGTATTCCAAAAAGACACCAATCACATCGCTGCGGCATAGCCGGATTGAACTGCTGAGGAGAGGTTTGCCCCGTCCCGTGAGCGATATGCGAAATAGCCGGGCGTTCCCAACGCCCGGAATCCGCACCATGAAAAACTGAAACGTCTCAAGCGTGTTTAAGGCACGCATGTTGATGCCCGATTTTTCCCGCCAGAGAACTGGCGGGTCATTTTCGTGAATCCTACGATTGATTTTCTTGTGAAGGGCTCGAATTCTTACGCTTGCTCTTGACCCGCCGCACCAGCCACCAGATGGCCACAATCTCAAAGGTCACGCCCAACACCCAGAAAATGTGCTCCCCCAAAAACTTTCCACTATATCCTGCGATGGCGGGCCCGAACTTGATGGTCAGTAAAGACAGAATCAGGAACCTAACAAACCGTCCAGAAAAGATGGCAAGCAGAAAATGCCAGAAGTTCATCTCAAACGCCGCTGCCGCTAACACAAAAAGCTTGAACGGCGTAGGCGGAGGCAGCATGGAAGGAAACATCAACGCCCAAAATTCATGGCGCTCGAATGAGGCGTGAATCCTGTCAAAACGCTCTGGCGACATTTTTTTGCGCAAGAGTTTTTCCCCACCCTCGTATCCAATCCAATAGAGGATGCAGCTGCCCAGCGCTGATCCAACTGCGCCCATAATCGTATAGAGAAGAAACGCCGAAGGCTTTTTATACACATATCCCGCGATCACCAAATCCATGGGAAGACCGACGGCAGCTGCGTCCATGGCGGAAATAAACAGTACGCCCCACGGACCCATGGGAGCCAGAATTTTCCAGAGGAAGGCAGTGTACTTAGTGAGAATGGCTTTGATGGTTTTCAAAAAAAGATTCTAACAGGTGACCAACCGCCGCCTTGCTGCGATCCAGCGCTGCGTATATCATCCGGCACCATGCGGACATTCCATGTCTTGGCGGCTCTCTTGCTCCTGATTGTTCCGGTCCACGCCCAACAATATGACCTGGTAATCGCTGGTGGCCGTGCGATCGATCCCGAAACTGGCCTGGATGCGATCCGCAACGTCGGCATACGCGACGGAAAAATTGCGCGCATCGCAGAGTCCGAGTTGACCGGCAAACACGTGATCTCCGCCAAAGGCCTCATCGTTTCGCCGGGCTTCATTGATCTACACCAGCACGGCCAGGATCTGGAAAATCAGCGAGTAAAAGCCTTAGACGGTGTCACCACCGGTCTAGAGATGGAGATTGGCAAGCCTGACATCGCCAGTTTTCTAAAGTCACAAGCAGGCCATTCCCTTCTGAACTACGGGAGTACGGCGAGTCATGTAGCTGCTCGCTCTTTCGTACTAGGGCCGCCGCTGCCGGAAACGGGCCTTCTTCCTAAGTCGGGCCCGGCAACGAACGATCCCGCGACACCAGAGCAGATCGCGAAGATCAAAGATCGCCTTCTCCATGAGCTCGGTCTGGGAGCACTCGGCATCGGTATGGGAATTCAATACACGCCCGGCGCAACCCGCTCAGAAATCATTCAAATGTTTCGGTTCGCCGCCGAAAACAGGCTCCCGGTTTTCACCCATGTGCGCAGCGCAGGCAAAGTGGAGCCGGGATCGAGTGTTGAGTCCGTCAGCGAAGTAATCGGTGCGGCTGCTGTAACCGGTGCCTCACTGCATATCGTGCACATCAACAGCAGCTGCGGATCAGAAGTGCAGGAGTGCATGCAGCTGGTCGCCGGAGCGCGCGCACGCGGTTTGGACGTAACCACGGAAGCCTATCCTTACGAAGCCGGCATGACCTACATCAACTCTGCACTTTTCAATCCGGGATGGCAGGCGAAGTACAACATCTCGTACCAGAACCTCATGCTGCCGGAAACCGGCGAGCGCCTGACCAAGCAGCGGTTTGAAGAACTGCACGCATCAAGTAATCCGCAACTGGTCATCACCTTCACCAACACCATGGAGGTGATTGATGCGCTCATACCCAACCCATTGATCATGATTGCCAGCGATGGAGACAAGGGACATCCCCGCAACGCCGGAACGTACTCGCGCGTTTTATCTCGCTATGTGCGCGAGCAGGGCACCGTCACGCTGATGGATGGGCTACGTAAGATGACTCTGATGCCCGCGCAGTGGCTGGAGAAATCGACGCCGGAAGGGCAGAAAAAAGGTCGCCTGCAAGAAGGGGCGGATGCCGATATCACAGTGTTCGATCTACAGACCATCAAAGACCATTCGACCTATCAGAACCCGATGGAGCCGAGCATCGGCATTCAGTACTTGGTTGTAGGAGGGACGGTCGTCGTGGATCAGGGAAAGATTGTTCCGAATGTGTTCCCGGGCCGAGCCTTAGTCGGCCCAGGAAAGCACAACTGACGGTCACATCTTGGGGAAATTGGGGTCGGCCTTCACTTCAAGAATCTGCTTGGTGTGTCGTTCACTGTGAGCGGTAAGGAAAAGTAACCACTCATACCCGTCGAGCTTTTTTCCAAGAGGACTATCCGTAGCGTGGTCACGCAGGTCGCTATGACTGGTCAGGAATGCCTCGGTGGTTTGGCGACTCTCGAGGAAATGTTTCAGTGAAGCCTGGGGAGAACCAAAACGATTGGTTGGCTTCAATGGTTCCGGCGCCTGAGCTTTGACGGAACGGTCTGGAATTTTCGCAACAACGATGTCATCCAGAGCCTTGACATCTTCGGCAGCCGGGCGTGCCGGGGCCTTCATTACATTCTCGGTTATATTGCCACGGATAAAATCCTCGGCAGCTGCAATATGCTCCATGACTTCGGCCACAGACCAGCGCTCGGGAGCAGATTTGAAATTCCACTGAGCAGCGGAGAGCCCTTTGGTGGCGTCAATCACGCCCTGCTTGGTGCTCTCCAGATACTGCATCGCTTTATCTTTTTCTGCCTGGGTTTGAGCAAAAGCCGAATTTAGCAGTGCCAGGGTGAGTGCTACACAGGCAAGATATCGCTTCGTCATAGGTCCTCCGAATGAATTTGCAGACGAGCTAAGGATAACTTCTAGAGCAGGATGGATTCGGAAAATCTCGCGAACATCGTACACGAGAGGATGCTAATCGTGCCGTGTATTGCCGGCCAGCAATTGAAGGGCGTGCGCCAGCAGATCGATGACCGCTTCCAGTGACTGAACTGCGCCTTTTGGGCTGCCAGGAACGTTCAAAACCAACGATTTTTCACGCACGCCACAAATTCCACGACTTAATGCTGCCAAAGGAGTTTTTTTCATACCCTCGGCCCGCATGTGCTCGGCAATTCCTTCGACAATGCGAGTGCACACCATGCGTGTGGCTTCCGGCGTGACATCCCGCTGCGCAATCCCGGTCCCCCCCGTGGTGACGACAAGGCGAGCCTCATCCGTCAAAAGAACGATCGCGTTCGAAATTGCCAGGGTATCGTCGGGAACAATTTTCGTGGTCATTACAGAAAATTTGTGACGGGTCAGGACTTCTACGACCGCAGGGCCAGAAAGGTCTGTATTCTCGCCTTTTGCGCAGGAGTCGCTGACTGTCAGCACGGCTGCAGGCAGAATGTTGGTGGGGTGATCGGTTCTCTGTTCCCGGTTCTCGGCTCTCAGATTAGGTGTCGAGGAGGACATCGTCTTCCTCGGCCACGGCGGTGTCGCCTTCATTGCGATTGGCTTCATCAAGCAGGCGCAGGCCTTCCATCAGCAGTCCTTGAGTATTGAGAGTGGTACTTTGCTGTGTGGTTTTGCCATCGAAGTTGAGTTCGAAATTGCCCCCGGTCCAGCGCAGGACTTTGAACACGGCTGCGTCGCCAGCGATTTCGCCATATTGTGCGTGCGTCACTTGCCCCTCGCTAAAGAACATTTCGCAGCGATGCGCTTCGTTCGTCAAGGTGATCTGGCAACTCTTACGGCCCATCTCTAAAGATTGGACCAGATCGATCACATTCATCTGCGATAGATTCCCGCGCAGCACACCATCCGAGGGCGCAGTCTTTGCCATCTTTTCCAGGGCAATTCGATCAATTACGCGTTTGATGCGGCGGATCGCATCTTTCAAGAAGAATGGTTTTTCGACGAAGTCATCTGCCAAGTGGTCGTGGTGTGAAAGTTTGTCGGCAATTTCCGATTTTGTCGCCAGCAAAACTACCGCGGCATTTTGAGTGGCAGGACGGCTTCGCAGTTTATCCACCAACTGGCGTCCATCCATTCCAGGCATGTGATAGTCGCTGACCAGAAGATCCGGAGGATCATCGACCGCTTTGAGCAGCGCATCCGCTCCATCCGCCGCAGTTGTGACCTGGGCCAGAGGGGCCAAGGCCTCGCGCAGGAGGCCCATGACCATGGGATTGTCATCGACCAGCAGAATTTTGACGTTGCTCGCCATTCGGCCTAAGTTTTCTTGCGGCGATAGTCACCGCTCTTACCGCCCCTTTTACTCTCTAGCACAACTTCTCGGATTTCAATGCCCTTGTCGAGGGCTTTACACATATCGTACACGGTCAGGGCAGCCACACTGACAGCAACTAAGGCTTCCATCTCGACGCCGGTCGTAGCCGTCGTAGTAACTTCGGAGGTAATAGTGACGCCATTCTCGCACAGCCGCAGGGCCACATCAATGTGGGACAAAGGCAGTGGATGACACATTGGGATTAGATCGGAGGTTTTCTTGGCAGCCATGATGCCAGCCAGCCGTGCCACCTCCAATGGGTCACCTTTAGGGTTGTTGGGCAGAGCGTCCAGGACGGCTGGCTCTAGAAGCACGAAGGCACTAGCTTGGGCTCGGCGCTTGCTTGTGGCTTTCGAAGATACGTCCACCATCTGAGCCCGGCCGGCACGGTCATAGTGAGATAGGCGCTTTGGCATCCTCTCCATCTTACTCAGAATTTCTCCTGACTATGGTTGAATTCAGGTGACTGTGTGCCCAACATAGGCCTGCTCAAAATGACAGCCATCCACCTAAAACTGAGAATGCATAACCAGGCAACGACAGCGAAATCTGAGTAATCAGCGTTCCAAAAGCAGGTATGTGTCGACGGCATCGCCTACCCGGCACAGAGAGAGCAATAGCTCCGCTAAACGGCGGAAAGGTGCACAATAGAGCCTCCACAACCCCCCGAGAAACATCATCACGAAGGCGCATGTTTGTAGGGCGTGCACCCCAACTAAAAAGACAGCAAAATCGGTGCCCTTACTCCTACCTCGGTCATAGAGATATACAAAGGCCAGACCGCCCAAAGTCCCGGCGCCGATTGCCACCAGCCATGACATCACTGCGGAAATCAGAAACGCCGCGACAGCAGGAATTCGTCGCTAGGCCCGAACCATTCGCCGCATATCGTCTTGAACAAAATAACCTCAGCACATCAATACCGGTACCCATTCTCCTGCTGCGATCGCGCCGCGATCCGCTGGAACGACCAGGTAGCAATTGGCGCGGGCAGTAGATGCGATGTCTCCGGATCCGTGCCACGGAGCAAGTTCCACTTGCGCTTGTTCAAATTCTCCGGACAAATAAGCAGGAAGAAAACGCTTCAACCCTGTCTTGGTTGTGATCTCGGACTTGAGTCTCGCGTGCAGAAATCTCAACTGCTGAGGCGTAGCCCCCGCTAGCGCATCGAGTATCGGGCGGACAAAAAGTTCGAACGTCACCATCGTGGACACTGGGTTTCCGGGGAGTCCAAAAAAATATTTGTCGCCGATGCGGCCGAACACGATCGGTTTACCCGGCTGAATCTTGGCTCCCGTGAAAAAAAACTCTGCTCTGAGTTCGGTCAAAACCGGCTCAGCCAGATCGTATTTCCCCATGGAAACGCCACCAGCCAGCAACAATAGATCAGCCTCGAGTCCCTCGTTGATCAACTCACGCAGGCCTTCTGTCTCGTCCGGAGCGATCGGGAGAATCAAAGGCTCCCCGCCAGCAGCCTGAACTTGTGCTGCCAGGGAATAACTGTTGGAGTTGCGGATTTGTGTTGGGCCCGGTTGCCTGTCAATGTCCACCACTTCATCACCAGTGGAAAGCACAGCCACTTTGGGTTTTTCGTGAACCAGCACGTGCGTCTTACCGGCCGAAGCCGCGACCGCAATCGCGGCCTGATCTAATCGCATACCCGCGGTGAGCAGCAGTTCACCACGTCTTGCCTCAGTTCCAATCGGAACAATATTGTCTCCAGCAGAAATTCTTTGGTGAACCACAACTCGGTCACCCTGCTGAGATGTGTACTCGACCATTACAACCGCATCGGCACCGGCAGGAGCAGGCGCTCCAGTCATGATCGCGGCCGCTTGGCCAGAAGTGATCGAAGGTATAGATTCTGGCTTCACCCCGGCCCGAATTTCTCCGATGACCTGCAAAGTAGAAGGAAGTGTGATCAAATCCTCGGCGATCACCGCATATCCATCCCGCGCTGCCCTGGGAAAGGGTGGAAAATTTCGATCGGCAAATACCGGTTCCCCAAGAACACGGCCAAAGCTATCCAGCAATTCCAGCAATTCTTTGCCGACAGGCGTTACGGTTGCAGCCTGAGTTTCTACGACATGGCGCGCGTCTTCAAAGTTAAGTACAGACGACAGCGGATGCGATGGCATGCAAAAGATGATACGAGGGCGGGGAGGGAAAATCTAACTGGCTAGGAACCAAAGTCAGACAAGACGTGCTTCAATGTGTGCGCATCGCTGGCATGCGCCAAAGCGGTTGGTACATCTACCACACCGTTCCGTACCAGCTTTTCTATTTCAGCATCGAAATGTTGCATACCGTCAGCGGCTCCGCATTTGATCGCTTCGAAAATGTTGTGTCCGCTGGGATCTTCACATTCGACTGAACCCGAGCTGTGGCAGGTGAGCCTGAAGATCTCAATAGCTGCTACGCGGCCACGGCCATCTTTGCGTGGCAACAGACGCTGAGCAATGATGTGGCTCAAATTTTTGGCCAGCCGCGTACGGATAGATTTCTGCTCCTCGCCTGAAAAACCACTCGTCAGACGCTCAATGGTTTTCGCCGCATTGGCTGCATTTACCGTAGAGAGAACAATATGCCCGGTCTCAGCGGCTTCAATCACGCGCTCGGTGGTTTCGCGGTCACGCAACTCGCCCACTAGAATTACCTTCGGAGCCTGCCGCAAGGCTGACTTCATCGCGGTGGCGAAACTCGGCGTGTCGATATGCAACTCCCGCTGATGGATGGTGGCACGCTTGTGTTTGTGCAAAAACTCAATGGGGTCTTCGATCGTAATGATATGGCAGACCTGTTGCTCATTAATACAATCCAGCAAAGTTGCCAGAGTGGAAGACTTGCCTGATCCTCGCGGACCGGCGACCAGCACTATCCCTTTTCGCAGGCCGGCAATTTCTTGTAACTGAACGGGAAGATTCAAAGCTGCGAAGCCAGGGATAGCCGTGGGAATCACGCGCATGACAATCGCGCAGCTCCCGCGCTGGATGAACACATTGACCCGAAAACGAGCGATGCCCGGCAAGCCGTAGGAAATATCGCAAGAACCCTGCTCGCGCAAAATGTTGATCGCTTGCTTGTTATTACCAATCAAATCCGAGGCGATACGGCGCGTGTCGTCAGGCGTCAAAGACTCCAGCCCCGGCGCATGCACGGGAATCAGTTGTCCATGAACCTCGATCTGCAGTGGTCGGCCCGGCGAGAAAATTAGGTCGCTGATCTGGTCATTGGCTCGCAGCACCGCGGTCAGCAAATCATGCGTCGCCGATGGCCCCGAACCCGGGGCTTCAATCGAGATCGCAATCGGCGCAATTCCAGGGGTCGCCATAAGGCCTCAAAGAGCTACGCTGGGGAAGTACAGGCGCGGAGCGTGGCAATTTAAATTTAACGAAACTGGTGCTGGCCGGCTAGGAACGTCAAGTGCAACACCTTCGTAATGCGGGAGGATGTGGAAGGCATAAGAAAAGGGCGGCCCAGGGCCGCCCTTTCTGCTTCAAAGAGCTTATTTCTTAACTGGAGCTGCTTTCTTCTTTCCATAGCTGGTCTCGATCGTTGCGCCCATGCCTTGCAACATGGCCTTGCACTCTTCGGCATGCGGGCCATCTGGCTTGAGCTCCAGATACTTCTGGAATGATTCCGCGGTGCCATCCGGTGTAATCATCTTGTCGCCTTTGACCGTCGCCAGCTGCATCAGGTTCGATCCCTTCCAGTAATAGGCATCGGCTTTGGTAGGATCAGCAGCGATGGCCTTGTCGAAAGCATCGACTGCCGCGTGGGCCATCTTTTGATCGCCGGTCTTGTTGGCGTTGGTCAAGGCGGCACCAAGATTGAAGAAATACATTCCTCCATTTGGCGGATCGACTTGGGACGCCTGAGTGTAGGCAGCGACTGCACCGTCGGTATTCCCAGACTTGGAGTAGGCATTGCCCAGTCCGTTGTAGTAAGCGGCCAGCCTCTTGTTGGCATCAGCTTGGGCGGCTGCATCCGGTTTTTTCTCTGACGAGTTTTCCTTCTGGATTTCGGCCTTCTTGATATCGATTGCCTTCTGGAAATCAGTCACGGCTGTATCCAGACGCTTGGTCTTTTCCGTCGCGTCGGTTTGCTTGGGCGCAGATTGAGAGTACGCATCCCCCAACTGGTACCAGAGAACGTCACGTGTGCCATCCAGATTGGTGGCTTCGGTCAAAAGGCCAATGGCGGTCTCGAAGTCGCCGGCTTTGGAAGCGTCGCTGGCCGCCTTCAGTTTCTCATTGAGGACTTTTACTGTTTCGCCTTCTTTGCTAGCGGCGGCCTGCTTTTCCTTCAACTCTGCCTGCGCTTTTTGCGCCTGTTCAGCAGTCATACCTTTCGACTGCAAGGCCTGGGTCTGCTGCGCCTTCATATCGAAGTCGACCGGCGGGTTGTCTCCCGACCCCACTTGCACGCCATCGACTTTGTCGAGTTCCTTGCCATCTGGGCCGAGCAGAATGACCGTGTAAGCGTGAGCAACGGCCACGCCGATCGACATGTATTCGCCTTTGCCGTTGGTCTTCATGTCGAACTTTTGCCCGGTCTCCTTGCTGATGTAGCGGACAGTGGCGCCTACAATCGGCTTGCCCTCCGCGTCCTTGCAAACGCCCGATACTTTTCCAAAAGCTTGTGCCCACGCCGAGGTGGTGCCCAGCGCCACCAGCATCATGGCCACCAGCGCTAGTCTCAATCGTTGCTTCATCTCTGCCTCCTAAATTCGGGTTGTTTTAAATGCGATTCCGGTCACACCGTGACCGGCAATGCCAAATGCCACAGCTAAACTTTTTCCGCAATCGCCGCGTATGTGATTGGATCTTCAGCCCCTGCATCCCGGAATGCCCGCAGGCGCAATACACAGCTGTCGCACACTCCGCAGGCCCGGTCCTCCCGGCTATAACACGACCAAGTTAAATGGAAGGGTGCGCCCAATTCAAGGCCACAGCGGACGATCTCCGACTTACGCAGGGCGATCAGCGGAGTAATAATCCCAATACGTCCCTGTTTCGTTCCAGCGCGGATGACCTGGTTGAACGCTTGATAGTACGCCGGCCGGCAGTCAGGATACCCCGAACTGTCCTGTTCGACTGCCCCAATGTAGATTTTTTCCGCGCCCAAAACTTCCGCCCAGCTTACAGCGACCGCGAGAAAATGCGCATTGCGAAAGGGAACGTAGGTGACTGGGATGTCCTCCCCAACCGCATGCCACTCGGGCACGGTGATTTTGTGGTCGGTCAAAGCCGACCCGCCGATGACTCGCAAAGCATCGTTTTTCACCATGAGACGGCTTTCAATCCCCAGTGTGTCGCAAATGCTTACGAAAGCCCGGCGCTCACGCTCCTCGGTACGTTGACCGTAACTGACGTGAAGCGCGGAGGTCTGGTAATCTCGTGCAGCCAGGGCCGCGCAAACCGTGGAATCCATGCCTCCGCTAAGCAGCACAACCGCACGCGTTTTCTCAGAATTAGATGCCATTTAAACTCATACGCCTTTCATCGCTGGATCCCACACAAACTTATGGATTTGCAGCCCCAGCCGGGCTGGAACGTTGTCCTCCAGCATCCATTCCGCGAGATCTCGCGGATCGAGCAGACAGTGCGATGTATCCGAACTGCCGCTCGCCTCTTTGCGGAATGCGGGAGAGAAAAGTACTGCGTTCACGCGTGGTGCAAGATTGTGACGAAGAGTGAAATCCCGGGCGAACTCGTAGTCTCGGCGTCCGCTGAGCACGAACTTCACTTCGTCGTGTGGTAGTAGCGTGGCCAGATTTTCCATGCGGAATGCGTCAGGCTCGCCAGAGTCGGGACACTTTACATCTACAATTTTGATAATGCGATCAGGTACTTGTTCCAACGCGCGTTCGCCGCTGGTTTCAATCAGAACCGTATAATTGGCATCGAGGAGCCGCTGCATCAGCGGAACTAATTCCCGCTCTTGCAACATCGGTTCACCACCGGTGATCTCTACCAACCCGCCGCTCGGGCTGAGCCGCGTGACTTCCAGAAAAACTTCGTCCTGCGACATCTTCTTTCCGCCATAGAACGAATATTCGCTGTCACACCAGGTGCAACGCAAATTACAGCCGGTCAGTCGCACAAATACGCAGGGCAATCCGGCATGGGTGGACTCACCCTGAAGCGACTTGTAGATTTCGGTAATCTGCATGGGAACTTTCAACCGTGAGCCACGGAAGAAGTGCTATGACTCCGAATATTTCGCGGTGGTGACATCAGTCTCATACACCGTGACATCTTTAATCCGCACGCGCCCGTTGGTGATCCGCTGCAACCGGGCATTCGACTCGTCGTAAAAATATTTTGCAAGGTTCTCCGCCGACGGGTTTACCACGGTAAATGGCTCAAGGTCATTGATCATCTTGTGATCCAGACGGTCGATGACGTGCTTCATCACTTCCTTCAGATCCTTGAAGTCGAGTAATAGGCCTGCCTTGTCGAGCTCCTGGCCAGCGAGGGTCACCCGTATCTTGTAGTTATGCCCGTGCGGGTTCTCACACTTGCCTTTGTAGTTGCGCAGGTAGTGTCCGGCCGCAAATGAATCTTCAACTGTGACTTCGAACATGGATCCTCAGAGCCCTAACCGGGCGGAATAGCAGCGCCTAAACATCCATTTTAACGCGGAATTTGACAATCCAACGCCCCTTGTCATTCCGACAAGGACCCTGCGCCAAGGCGAAGGGGACCAGGAGGAATCTGCCATTGGCCGATAGAGTATGGGGGCGGCCCCTGCAAGGCAGAGTCCCACTCGGGACTTCGCGGCCGGTCGGAATAATAATCAGCGGGCAGAAGCTTGTACGCGGTTCCAGGCCTCAGCAGCCTGTACCCGGCGGGAAATTGAAGGGTGAGAGTGGAACAGCCACTCCACCAGCTTGGATGGAGTCCGCTCCGCCAAGTTCTGGCTGGCCAGCTTATTCATCGAAGAAATGAACGGGGTTACGGTTGAGATCGAACGGAAAGCATAGCGGTCAGCCTGGCGTTCGTTGAAGC